>OFGO01001801.1_pt1 | contig 14165 bp, 15 predicted proteins | sample 1521761 | NCBI WGS metagenome assembly OFGO01 (sample SAMEA3504128, study PRJEB24116) | mouse gut metagenome | biome: mouse gut; feature: mouse-associated habitat; material: faeces | place: Denmark | collected 2011
TGTGGGGAGAGGAGCCGCAGCAAAATGAGCGAGCTTTCGCCGCAGGCGGAAGCGAGGGATATAAAGCTTGCGGCGACAAGGGCGCGCCAAGTTTTGTGGAGCAAAGACAGCTGGACGAGCTGAACATCGCCTGCACCGCGAAAGAGGAGAACTGACCAAGCGCCCATCATCGGGGCCCCCGCAAAGCCGTACTCCAGGCTTTGTGGGGAGAGGAGCCGCAGCAAAATGAGCGAGCTTTCGCCGCAGGCGGAAGCGAAGGATATGGAGCTTGCGGCGACGAGGGCGCGCCATGTTTTGTGGAGCAGAGACAACTGGACGAGCTGAACATCGCCTGCACCGCGAAAGAGGAGTAACAGAACAGCCCCTCCCAATTGGGAGGGGCTGCTTCTCACCGCTCGGCGGCATCCATCACATGCTTCAAATCAGAGTCCATAGCCGCCTTCCAGCCGGCAGCAAAGGCGGTGCTGACCAACTCGAATACCATCCCGGTGGCCCGCTCATACTGGGCGTCATCCAAAAAATTGGAAAAAGCCTGGTCAAATTCCAGTTCATTCATAGTATCACCCTGTCATATCTTATATTATCTAATATGAGTTGTCAATATTATATTGACCGAAATGCTATTATTTGAACAGGTGATGTTATGAAACCATTGAAAGTCAGAATCAGTATCACGCTTGACGACCCCATCTATCAAAAAATCAAGGGACTGGCCGAGTATGACGACCGGTCGGTTTCCAGCTATATTAACCTCGCCCTGCGTGATCATCTGGAACAGTTGGAGCGGGAGGAGGAGAGATAGGAAAAGCGCCGGGGCGACCCGGCGCTTTTTATTTCAGCTTCCGCCACTCCCCCACCGCCAGCTCGTCGCAGCGGTTGTTGTTCGGGTTGTCTGCGTGGCCCTTGACCCAATGGAGATTGACGGTGTGGGTGGCACACAGCTCCAGCAGCCGCTCCCACAGGTCCGGGTTGAGGGCGGGCTTCTTGTCGGCCTTCACCCAGCCCCGCGCCCGCCAGCCCTTGGCCCAGCCCTTTTGCAGGGCGTCGATGACGTATTTGGAGTCGGAATACAGTTCCACCACGCAGGGCTCCTTCAAGGCCTCCAGGCCGCGGATGACGGCAGTGAGCTCCATGCGGTTGTTGGTGGTACTTTTCTCGCCGCCGCTCAGCTCCTTTTTGTGTTCGCCGAACATGAGGATGGCCCCCCAGCCCCCGGGGCCGGGGTTGCCGGAACAGGCGCCGTCGGTGTATAACGTTACTGTTTTCATCCGCCGCTTCCTTTTCTTCCTTCGAGATTCGTCCAGCCTCCGCCGGAGATTTTTCCAATTCCAAGGATACATGAAATCGGCGAGAAAGTCAAACACATTATCTGCCATCCCCCGGCTGAACATCCAAAACCGCCTTGACATGATATCTACCGCCGATGATACGCAAGCGGGAAATATAAAATAGAGTACAGCCATACCGGCAATACGCCACCAGTTTTCTTTTAACCAGCCCATAATACCACCTCAGTGATGGTATTATAACATATATCATTTTTAAATACACACAATTTATACGTATTTACATATAAATTGTGTGCTAACAAATTGACAGCTTATGGTTACAATATCCACAGAGGTGTTTCCTATGGATATTCGACACTATAAGCAATGGATTCAAATCGGATTGAACATCCTTCACTATCGAAAAGAGCGGAAATTAACACAGGAACAGCTTGCCGATCTCTGTGGGGAAGAGGGGATCAGCCGAAACTATATTCAAAAGATCGAGACCGCCAGAAGCTCCTGTACGCTGGACACTTTAATGGACATTGCGGAGGCATTGGATATCCCGTTATACAAATTATTTGAGTTTAAAGACTAGGGCTTGTTTGAAAATTGTCAACACGCCCAATCGGCGGGCCTTTTTCCGCTGAGCCGCGTTGATTTGCCTTGAAATACACAAAGTATTTCTGCGCCAAATCGCCTTGCCCGGCGAAAAAATTCCTCGCCGCTGGGCATATTGCCAATTTTCAAACGGCGCCTAAAAAGCGGACAGGCCAAGGGCCCGTCCGCTTTCTTTTTATTCCTCTGCCTCAAAGGGTTCCCCCGGCTCCTTTTCCGCCAGGGACAGGGCGATCACCCGGTCCCCCTCGTCCTTGAAGCGCATAACGATTACACCCTGGCTGGCCCGGCCCACGGTGCGGATGGCGTCCACATCCGTGCGGATGATGGTACCCGACTGGGTGACCAGCAGCAGATCCTCACTGCCGTCCACCACCTTCACCCCCACCACGGCCCCGGTTTTGTCGGTAAGGCCATAGTTCTTCACGCCGTAGGCCCCCCGGGCGGTGATGCGGTAGTCCTCTACCGGGGAGCGCTTGCCGTAGCCGTTTTCCGTGATGGTGAGAACCGCCTTCCCCGGCTTGGCGCGGGCGGCGGCAACCACGTAGTCGCCCTCCCGCAGCTTGATGCCCCGCACGCCCATGGAGGTGCGCCCGGTGGTACGGACCTCCCCCTCCGGGAAGCAGGCGGCCATGCCGCCGTGGGTGGCGATGAGCAGATTCTGCTCCCCATCGGTCTCCCGAACCTCGATAAGCTCGTCGCCCTCCTCCAGGGTGATAACCCGCAGGCCGTTGTTGCGCAGGTTGCGGAGCGCCGAGGCGTCCAGACGCTTCACGGTGCCCTTCCGGGTGAACATGGTCAGGTAGCGGGGGTCATCCCCCTCGCTGATGTCCCGGGTGTGGATCATCACCGCCACCTTCTCCCCCGCCTCCACCTGGAGGACGTTGACGATACTGGTGCCCTTGGCAGTCCGCCCCGCCTCCGGGATCTGGTAGCCCTTCTTGCGGAACACCCGCCCCTTGTCGGTAAAGAACAGGATATAGTCGTGGGTGGAGGCGGTGAACACCGTGTTCACATAGTCCTCCTCCCGGGCGGTCATACCCTTTCGGCCTACGCCTCCCTTGCCCTGGGCGGCGTACTCGCTGGCGGAGGTGCGCTTGATGTAGCCGTTGGCCGTCATGGTAAAGACGGACTGCTCCTCCTCGATCAGATCCTCAATGTCGATATCGTTCTCCATGAAGCCGATCTCGGTCTTGCGCTCGTCGCCATACTTGTCCCGGATCTCAACCAGCTCGTCCTTGAGCACCCCACGCAGCTTGCCCTCGTCGGCCAGCAGGGAGTTGAAGTACGCGATGCGCTCCTCCAGCTCCTTATACTCCGCCTCCAGCTTCTCCCGGTTCAGGCCCTGCAAGGCGATAAGGCGCATGTCGCAGATGGCCTGGGCCTGGACGTCGTCCAGGCCGAAGCGCTCCATCAGCCGCTCCTTGGCGTTGTCGTAGCTGGAGCGGATGATTTTGATAACCTCGTCGATGTTGTCCTGGGCGATGAGCAGGCCCTCCAGCAGGTGGGCACGCTCCTGGGCCTTTTTCAGGTCGAAACGGGTGCGCCGGGTCAAAACCTCCTCCTGGAAAGCGATATACTCGTCCAGAATCTGCCGCAGGGTGAGGATTTTTGGCTGCATCTGGTTGTCCACCAGGGCCAGCAGGATCACGCCGAAAGTGATCTGCATCTGGGTCTGGCTGAACAGGCGGTTCAAGGTCACCTGGGGGTTGGCGTCCTTCTTCAGCTCGATGACGATGCGCATTCCCTTCTTGCCGTCGGATTCGTCCCGCAGGCCGGACACCCCTTCCAGCCGCTTGTCCTTTACCTGGTCGGCGATATTCTCCACCAGCCGAGACTTGTTCACCTGGTAGGGCAGTTCGGTGACGATGATGCGGGTGCGGCCCTGGCCGAACTCCTCCATCTCGGTGCGGGCCCGGACCTGGATGCGCCCCCGCCCGGTGGCATAGGCCGCCCGGATTCCGGACCTGCCCAGGATGATGCCCCTGGTTGGGAAATCTGGGCCCTTGATGTGCTCCATCAGGTCGTCCAGTGTGGCGTTTTCATTGTCCAGCACGCAGATCACCGCGTCGATGACCTCCCGCAGGTTGTGGGGCGGGATGTTGGTGGTCATGCCCACAGCGATGCCGCTGGAGCCGTTCACCAGAAGGTTTGGGAAGCGGGAGGGCAGCACCCGGGGCTCCTGGGTGGACTCGTCAAAGTTGGGGTCCCAGTCCACGGTGTCCTTGTCGATGTCCCGGAGCATCTCGTTGGCCAGCCTGGACATGCGGGCCTCGGTGTAACGGTAGGCCGCCGGGGGGTCGCCGTCCACGCTGCCGAAGTTGCCGTGGCCGTCCACCAGCATATAGCGCATGGAGAAGTCCTGGGCCAGCCGGACCAGGGCATCGTACACGGACTGGTCGCCGTGGGGGTGGTACTTGCCCAGCACCTCGCCCACGCAGGTGGCCGACTTCTTGAAGGGCTTGTCCGAGGTGAGCCCCGTATCGTACATGGAGTAGAGAATGCGGCGGTGGACGGGCTTCAGCCCGTCCCTCACGTCGGGCAGGGCCCGGCCCTTGATGACCGACATGGCGTACTCAATGTACGCGTTTTCCATCTCGTGCTCCAGGTTGATCTCCACAATCTTCTGGTTGGGGAAAGAGATGTCCCTGGTCATATATTCGTCGTTTTTAGCCATTTAGGTCCTCCTGCTCAATAGTCGAGATTGACTGCCTTCAAGGCGTTCTGCTCGATATACGCCCGGCGGGGCTCCACCTTCTCGCCCATGAGCAGGTTGAAGATGGCGTCCGCCTTTACCGCGTCCTCCATGGTGATGCGCTTGAGGGTGCGGCGCTCCGGGTCCATGGTGGTCTCCCACAGCTCCTCGTAGTCCATCTCGCCCAGGCCCTTGAAGCGGCTGATATCCACCTTTACGTTGGGGTTGCCCCCCCGCATCTCGGCGGAAATGGCGTCCCGCTCCTCATCGGAAAAGGCCACCCGGGTGGTCTTGCCCCGCACCAGCTTGAACAGGGGGGGCACCGCCGCATAGACGTACCCCCGCTCAATCAGGGGCCGCATGAACCGGAAGAAGAAGGTGAGCAGCAATGTGCGGATATGGGAGCCGTCCACATCGGCGTCCGCCATGATGATGACCTTGTGGTAGCGCAGCCTGGACTCGTCAAAGTCCTCCCCCAGCCCCGCGCCCAGGGCGGTGATGACGGGCTGGAGCTTGTCGTTGCCGTAGATCTTGTCCGCCCTGGCCTTCTCCACGTTGAGCATCTTGCCCCACAGGGGCAGGATGGCTTGGAACCGTGAGTCCCGGCCCTGCTTGGCCGAGCCCCCTGCGGAGTCGCCCTCCACGATGTAGAGCTCCGTCAGGGCCGGGTCGCGCTCGTTGCAGTCGGACAGCTTGCCGGGGAGGGTGGAGCCCTCCAGGGCGTTCTTGCGGCGGATGTTCTCCCTGGCCTTGCGGGCGGCCTCCCTGGCCCGGTTGGCCATCAGCGCTTTTTCCAGGATGGCCTTGCCCACGGCGGGGTTCTCGTCCAAAAACTGCTCCAGCTTGTCGCTCACCACGGCGTTGACCAGGGTGCGCATCTCGCTGTTGCCCAGCTTGGCCTTGGTCTGGCCCTCGAACTGGGCCTCGGTGAGCTTCACCGAGATCACGCAGGTCAGGCCCTCCCGGCAGTCGTCGCCGGACACCTTCTCCTCCCCCTTGAAAATGCCCGCCTTCTTGCCGTAGGCGTTGAGCACGGTGGTGAGGGCCCGCTTCAGCCCCTCCTCGTGCATGCCGCCCTCGGGGGTATGCACGTTGTTGGCAAAGGAGACGATCACCTCGCTGAAGCTGTCCTCGCAATACTGCATGGCGATCTCCGCCATGGAGTCGTCCTTGGCGCCCGACATGTAGATCACGCTGTCGTGGAGGGGGGTCTTATTTTGGTTGATGAAGGTGACAAACTCCCGGATGCCCCCCTCATAGTGCATGGACTCCTCCTGCTCCTGCCCGGGGCGGCGGTCCGCCATGAGTATGCGCACCCCGGCGTTCAAAAACGCCTGCTCCCGCATCCGGCGGTGGAGGGTCTCATAGTCATAGACAGTGGTCTCAAACATCTCCGGGTCGGGCTTGAACACCACCTCGGTGCCCGTCCTGTCCGTAGTTCCAATGACGGTCATCTCCTGGGTGATGCTGCCCCGGGAGAATTTCACCTCGTAAACCTGCCCGTTCTTGTGGACGCGGACCTCCATCCACTCGCTCAGCGCGTTGACCACGCTGCCGCCCACGCCGTGGAGGCCGCCGGACACCTTGTACCCGCCGCCGCCGAACTTGCCGCCGGCATGGAGGACGGTATACACCACCTCCAAAGCGGGCTTGCCGGTCTGGGCCTGGATATCCACTGGCACGCCCCGGCCGTTATCCGTGACCCGGACGGCGTTGTCCTCCAAAATTTCCACGGTAATATGGTCGCAGTATCCCGCCAGCGCCTCGTCGATGGCGTTGTCCACAATCTCATATACCAGGTGGTGCAGGCCGGAGGCGGACGTGGAGCCGATATACATGCCCGGGCGTTTGCGCACGGCCTCCAGCCCCTCCAGCACCTGGATTTCCGACGCGCCGTACTCGTGCTCGGTCTGGGTGGTGTTTATTTGGTTTAACTCGCTGCGTTCTTCAGCCATGATGTTCCTCCGCTAAGTTATGAGATTAATTTATTCAGAAGCTGTACCAATAGCCTCAATATCCATCCCTGCGGCCCAAACCGCCGCTGACCGCGTTAAAAAATCTTGAAATACACAAAGTATTCCTGCGTTTTTTTGCCTTGCCAGCGGCGGTTTTAGCTCGCAATTCCGAATACTTCGGCTATTGATACAGCTTTTTATTCAAAACCGTTCCGCCCGGCCCGGGCGCACAGCGCCGCCGGGGAGAGGGGGGTGAGGTAGACCGCGGCCCTGCCGTCCCGGCCGTCCGCCAGCACAAAGGAACGGGGCAGGTCGTCCCCCAGGGCGGTCACCCGGCCCTCCCGCTCCGCCTTTTCCAGAAAGCGGCGGGTCCGGAAGGACCATGTGGTATTGTCCAGGTCAAAGATCCCGATTATGTCCCCGCCGGCGGCCATGATATTTTGGCCCAAATGCAGATACAATGCCTTACCTCCTATATCAACGTCCCATCCTTTACCCGGAACGCCTTGCCGTCCTTCAGCCGCGCCAGCTTTTCCTCCTCGCAGCAGGTGATGAACACCTGACCCGAGGTGATGCGGTTCAATACGAACTCCTGGCGGCGGGCGTCCAGCTCGCTGAGTACGTCGTCCAGCAGCAGCACCGGCCATTCCTCCGTCTCCAGGCGGAAAATGTCCCGGGCGGCCAGCTTCAGCGCCAGCGCCGCCGTCCTGGTCTGGCCCTGGGAGGCGTAGGTTTTGGCGCACGCGCCGTCGATCTCCACCGCCAGCTCGTCCTTGTGGGGGCCGGACAGGCAGGTCCGGGCGGCGATCTCCGCCTCCCGGTGGGCCTCCTGGTGGGCCAGCAGCTGGGGCAGGATGACGCGGGGCGGGGCCTCCGGGTCGGTGACGGTGGAGACCGTTTCATACCGCAGCCCCAGCCGTTCCCTCCCCCCGGAACAGTCCGCGTGGATGGGGGGGGCCGCCTCCACGAGCCGCCTGACAAAGTGGGCCCGGTAATGGACAATCACCGCCCCGCACTGGGCCATCCGCAGGGAAAAGTCGTCCAGCGCGTCCAGCAGGGAGGGATGCTGCTCCCCATCCTTTAAAATCCGGGTCTTATGCTGGTAAAGGCGCCTGTACTCCGCCAGGGCCTGGGCGTACCGGGGGCGGAGCTGGCAGATACAGCCGTCCAAAAACCGCCGCCTGGCCTCCGCCCCTTCCCGGATGAGGTACAGGTCCTCCGGGCAGAACAGCACCGTATTCAGGATGCCGGACAGCTCCCCCGCCGTTTTCAGCTTCACGCCGTTGGAACGCAGCTGCCGCCGCGCCCCCCGGTGGAGATCCGCCTCCAGCACTATGCTCCTCCCCCGGCTGGCCACCTCCGCCTTGAGGAAGGCGTGGTCCACCCCGTGCCGGATCAGCTCCCGGTCATACCGGGCCCGGTGGGAGGCGGCGGAGGACAGGTAGGCCACCGCCTCCAGCAGATTGGTCTTGCCCTGGGCGTTATCCCCCGCTATGACGTTGACGCCGGGGTGGAACTGGGCCTCCCCGTGGACGTAATTTCGGAAAAAGTCCAGGGTGATTTGGTTGACGGTCATTCCACCACCAGCGTCAGGCCGGGCAGCTCCGCCCGGTCGCCGGGGCGCAGCTTTTTGCCCCGCATGGTGCAGACCTCCCCGTTGACCCTGACCTCCCCTTCCCGGATGGCCAGCTTGGCCTCCCCGCCGGTATCCGCCGCGCCGGCAAACTTCAGCAGCGCGTCCAGCTTGATATACTCCGTGTTGATTTTAATGTGCTCTTCCCGCATATGATTCACTCCGCAGCCCGCAGCCGCACCGGCAGCACCATATAGAGGAAGTTGTCCGGCTTATCCTTCTGGGGCAGGACGAGGCAGGGGGACGTGGCCGTGTTCAGCTCCAGCCGCACCCGCTGGGCCGGGGCGGCCTTTACCGCGTCCATGAGAAAGCGGTTGTTAAACCCGATTTCCAAGCCCTTGCCGTCGCCGGAAATGGGGCAGACGTCGAAGGCGGAGCCCATGGCGGTCCTGGAGGTGATGGACAGCACCCCGTCGTCAAATTTACACCGCAGGGGGCTTTTCAGCTTGTCGTTGATGATGAGGGAGGCCCGGTCAATGGACCTCTGCAGGTCGGCGGCCTCCGCCTCCAGCACAATGGAGTTGTTCTGGGGGATGGTCTGGCGGTAATTGAGAAACTCCCCCTCCAGCCGCCTGGCAACAAGAAGGGTAGAGCCGATTTCAAAGGTGACATGGCGGCTGCCCTGGGTGATTGCAACCGGCTCGTCGGAATCGGCGCAGATCTTCTCCACCTCCCGGAGGGCCGCGCCCGGCACCACAAAGGACAGCTTTCCCTCCCCGTCCTGGCTCAGCAGCTTTTCCCGCCGCAGGGCCAGGCGGTATCCGTCCACCGCCACCATGGTGAGCTGCCCCTGCTCCGCCTCAAACAGCACGCCGGTATGGATGGGGCGGCTGTCGTTGTCGCTGACCGCAAAGGCGGTCTGACCGATCATGGAGCGCAGGCTGTCCTGGCTTATGCCCAGACCCCGTCCGTCGTCCACCCGGGGAAGCTCGGGAAAATCCTCGTCGCTGCTGCCCATAATATCAAAGGAGGTGGGTCCGCACTGGATATGGACGGAACAGCCGTCCACCGCGATGGACACCACGTCGTCGGGCATACGGCGGAGGATCTCGCCGAACAGCCGGGCGGACAGAACAATGGCGCCCCCCTCCGGCACGTCGGCGGATACACTGGTAATGATGCCCGTCTCCAAATTATAGCCGCTGACGCTCAGGCTGCCGTCCCCCGCCTCAATGAGGACGCCCTCCAGCGCCTGGATGGAGCTCTTGGCCGCCACGGCCCGCCCGGCGGTGGTGACGGCGGCCTGGAGTATGGCTTTTTCACAGGAAAATTTCATAGTCGGTTCCTTTCTCCCTCCTCCGCAAGGAGAGGAAGGGTTAAAAATACGTAGTAGTCCGTAGGGGGTGTGGAAGCTGTGGATCGGTGAAGAAAAATGAGCAGTAGCAAGGCTTTTACCGTCCGCAGCGCCATCCACAAGGTTTGCACAGCTTCCGTGGCGTCAGGCAGGCACGCAAATCTTTCCACAGGCATCCACACCACAGGCCGCAGAATTGTGGAAGCTGCGGCGTTTAAATTGGCGCGGACGCCTCCGCGCGTTTAATATGCCGAATTGACCGCGTTGGTGATGTCCCGGATGATTTCCATCAGCTCGGGCTGCGCCTTCATCATCTTCTCCACCCGGTTGATGGAGTTGAGTACGGTGGAGTGGTGGCGTCCGCCAAACTGCTGGCCGATCTCCGCCAGGGAGAGCTGGGTCATCTCCCGGATGATATACATGGCCACGTTCCGGGCGGTGCTGATCTCCTTATTCTGGCTCTGGCCGGTGACGGCGGAGGCGTCCATCTCATAGAAACGGGCCACCTCCTGGATGATGGTTTCAGCGGAGGGGAGGAAGTTTTCCTTGGCCCGCAGGATGTCCCGCACCGCCCGTATGGTGGTGTCCACGTCCACCTGGGCCCCCATCAGCTCCTGGAAGGCCATAATCTTGTTGACCACGCCCTCGATCTGGCGCACGTTGGAGGTGATGTTCTCCGCCACATAGGACAGCACCGGGTCGGGCAGGGATATGCCCCGTTCCAGCGCCTTATTTTTCAGCAGGGCCACTCTGGTTTCATAGTCGGGAGGCTGGATATCGGCGGACAATCCCTGTTCAAAGCGGGTTTTGAGCCGCTGCTCCAGGCGGAGCATCTCATGGGGGGGGCGGTCGGATGTAAACGCAACCTGCTTTTTCTGCTCGTACAGGGTGTTGAAGGTATGGAACAGCTCCTCCTCGCTGGAGTCCTTGCCGGCGATAAACTGTACGTCGTCCATGAGAAACAGGTCCACCTGGCGGTACTTTTCCCGAAAGCCCTGCATGTCGATGCCCCGGCGGAGGTTGCCGATGAGCTCGTTGACAAAATCCTCGCTCTGGACGTACATAATGCGGAAGCCGGGATGGTCGTGCCTTACCTTGTTGGCGATGGCGTGGAGCAGGTGGGTCTTGCCCAGGCCGGACTGGCCGTAAATGAACAGGGGATTATAGGAGCCCCCCGGCTCCTCCGCCACATTTTTTGCGGCGGTGTAGGCAAAGCGATTGGTGGAGCCCACCACAAAGCGCTCAAAGGTGTATTTGTTTACATCACCGCCCGCGGCGGCCGGGGCTGCGGACTGGCGGGCGTAGGCGTCCCGCTCCTCCGGCAGCAGAAGGGCTACGTCCACGTCGAAGGAGAACAGCTCTTTCAGCGCCTGCTCCACCGTGGACAGGAACCGGGTGCGGATGATGTTCCGCTTGAAATCGGTGGGGACGCACAGCACCAGCCGGGTATCCTCCAAGGCAACGGCTTCCACATCGCCGAACCAGGTTTCGATGGACACGGCGGTCATGCCGCCCTCCATCAGACTTTTTACTTTTTCCCAGACGTCGGCAGCCGATCTCATGGGCGAAAGCCTCCTAAAAATCAAATATTGTAACTTTTATATTATACCAAAAAAGGGACCGACCGGCAAGGGCTTTTGCGGGATTCTTTTTTAATAATGTAAATAAAGAGTGGGGCATGGAAAATACAATATGTTGTGCCCGGTGCAGGAAAAAAGAATATTGCCGATTTCTTGTTGACAGGCGGCAAAAATCAAGGTATAATCAGCAGAAGCGTGATTTGTGCGCAGCATTTGCCAACCGCGCCCAGAAGGGCGTTGTGGAGCGCCCCTCTGCCGGGGGCGCGTGATACTGTACAGGAGGTGTTCCCGCATGGTTCGTACCTATCAGCCCAAGAAGCGCCAGCGTTCCAAGGTCCACGGCTTCCGCAAGCGCATGGCCACCGCCAACGGCCGCAAGGTTCTGGCCCGCCGCCGCGCCAAGGGCCGCGCCCGCCTGAGCCACTGATGGCGCACACATCGGGATAACGATACGACTCGGGGCGCGGGAGCTTTTCCCTCGCCCCTGTGTCCGTTTACCCGAAGATCCCCTTTGCAACGGGAGGTAACATGAAGAAGACCGTATCCCTCAAGGAAAACCACCTGTTCCGCCGGGCCTATAACCGGGGAAAGTCCGCCGCCGACAGCCGCCTGGTCCTCTATGTCCGGGGCAACGGGCAAAAGGGAAACCGGCTGGGCTTCACCGTTTCCACCAAGGTGGGCTGCGCTGTGGTGCGCAACCGGGTCCGCCGCCGCCTGCGGGAAATCTACCGCCTCCACGAGGGACAGGTGCTGGGGGGCCGGGACGTGGTGGTGGTGGCCCGCAGCCGGGCCGCCTCCAGCGGCTATCACCAGCTGGAGAAATCCTTCCTCCGGCTGGCGGACAAGCTGGAGCTGCTGAAAAAGGAAGGAAAAGCGTGAAAAAGCTGCTGCTGGCCCTCATCCGCCGGTACCGGCGGGACATCTCCCCCTATACCCCGCCCAGCTGCCGGTTCGTCCCCACCTGTTCCGCCTACGCCCTGGAGGCGGTGGAGGTCCACGGGGCGGTGAAGGGCGGGCTGCTGGCCCTGTGGCGGATTGCCCGCTGCCACCCCTTCCACCGGGAGAAAAACTTCATCTATGACCCCGTACCCCCCAGGAAAGACAAACGAAACAAACAAGTTTAGGAGGCCAAGCATGGATATTTGGCAAATCCTCATGACCCCGTTCAGCCTGCTGCTGGAGCTGTTCTGCCAGGTGTTTGACAGCTACGGCATCGCCCTGCTGCTGTTCACCGTGGTGGTCAAGATCATCCTCTTCCCCTTGCAGCTCAAGGGGAAAAAGAGCATGATTAAGATGAATGTGGTGAACGCCCAGATTCAGGAGATCCAGAAGCGCTGCGGCAACGACAGGGAAAAGTATAACCAGGAGGTCCAGAAGTTCTACGCCGAGAACAACGTCAACCCCATGGGGGGCTGCGGCTGGTCTATGATCCCTATGCTCATCCTGTGGCCGCTGTACGCCATCATCCGCCGCCCGCTGAAGTACCTGATGAGCCTCACCGATCAGGCCACCACCGCCGTGGGACAGGCCCTGGGCTGGGCCGACTTCGCCCCTGTGGGCTACAATGAGCTGACCTTGGGCGCCATGATGAACGCCGGGAATCTGGAGACGGCCAAGACCGCCGCTGCGGCCGCCGGCGTGTCCGCCGCCGGCATGTTCGTCATTAATTTCGACTTCTTCGGCATTGACCTGTCTAAGATCCCCCAGCTGAAGTTCTGGGAGGGCGGGCTGTCCTGGGGATCCGTTGGGCTGTTTCTGCTGCCCGTTATCTCCGCCGCGCTGTCCCTGGTGTCCATGATCGTCACCCAAAAGACCAACCAGATGAACAAGGACCAGGCCGCCCCTAAGATGAACCTGTCCCTGCTCCTGCTGGGGCCCGGCATGTCGTTGTTTATCGGCTTCGGCATGCCCGCCGGAATGTGCGTGTACTGGATTGCCAACTCCCTGCTGATTATGGTGCAGGAGGTCATCTGCGGCGCCATCCTCCGCAAGGACTACGAGGCCGCCCAGAAGGAGATGGAAATCCAGGCCGCCAAGGCCAAGGAGGCAGAGAAGGAGCGCCGCCGCATCGCCGCCGAGAAGAAGGCCGCCGCCATCGCCGCGGGCAAGGACCCCAAGAAGGCCCACCAGAAGAAGGCCAAGGAGCCCGGCGTGGATCTCACCGCCAGCCGGGAGGGCCTGCGGGCCTACGCTCGGGGGAGGGCCTATGACCCCAACCGCTATCCCATTACCCCCTACTACGACCCCAACGGCCCGGCCAGTCCGGCGGAAGAGGAAGCCCAGAAGCTCACCGAGGAGGAAAAGGCCATTATATCTGAGTCCAACCCGGAATTGGCCGCCCGGGCGGAGGCCGCCGGGAAGAAGGACAAGGAAGCCGCGTCGCCGGATGACAGCGGGGATTATGAAGAGGCTTATGCCGAAGATGACGGGGAAAAGTGACCTGGTTTCCCTATGTATCGGATAAACGCACATTTTTTGCTGTCCTTTTGCCCCATGGCGGGGGACAGAAGAGGTCAAACTCTTGATTGAAGAATAAAAGGAGTGCAGTTTCGTGCTGAAATACATGGAATTCACCGCCAAGACCGAGGACGAGGCCATCGCCAAGGGGCTGGCCTATTTGGGCCTGGACCGGGACGACGTGTCCGTGGAGATCCTGGAGCGGGGCAAGACCGGCTTTCTGGGCATCGGCTCCGTGCCCGCCAAGGTGAAGCTCACCTACGAGGCCCCGGACGAGCAGCCCCCCATCCCCCAGCCGGAGCCCGCAGCCCAGCCCAGGCCCGCCCCCGCCCCCAGGCCGGAAAAGCCCAAGCCCTCCCGCCCGGAGCGCCCCGCCCCCAAAGCGGAGCCCAAACCCCAGCCCGCCCCCAGGGTGGACAGGCCCGCGCCCAAGGCCGATCCTGATCCCGCTCCCAAAGGGGAGGGGGCAGACAGCGATGTGTCCGCCGCCATCGTCAGCTTCCAGACCGGGCTGTTCCAGCACATGGGGGTGGAGGCTGTCCCCGTGGTCACCCGGGAGGGGGATACGTACCAGGTGGTGCTGGAGGGGGAGAATATGGGCGCCCTTATCGGCCACCGGGGGGAGACCCTGGACGCCATCCAGCAGCTCACCGGCTACGCGG
>OFGO01001804.1_pt1 | contig 14138 bp, 15 predicted proteins | sample 1521761 | NCBI WGS metagenome assembly OFGO01 (sample SAMEA3504128, study PRJEB24116) | mouse gut metagenome | biome: mouse gut; feature: mouse-associated habitat; material: faeces | place: Denmark | collected 2011
TCGGATCCCGGATAGCGCGCAGAAACATGCCGCAATTCCACCATGGGCACCTGCGCCCTATCCATAGTTACCTCCGTAATCAATTCCTCTTTGTCCAAAAAGGCAAAGAGCTCGGCGGCCGCTTCTCTGGTATTCAAACTGGTATGAAAATGTGCGCCCAAGGTTCGCAGCGGCTGATAAAATTCCGGAGCCGCCAACAAGATGAAAAATGCCGTGGCAAAATCCAGCTGTCCCTCCACCAGCCGCAAGCCCAATCCCACTGAGACTAAGGCGATGCTGATGGTCGTGAACAGCTCCAGCGCCAGAGAAGACAAAAACGCCCAGCGCAACACTGCCAGTGTAGCCTGCGCATAGTCCTCGCCCACCTGCGCAATCTTCTCACGCTGCCTGGCGCTCTGATTTAACAGCTTCAGCGTCGTGAGTCCCGCCATGACATCATGGAGATAACCGCTGAGCCGGTTAATAATTTTCCATTGTTTCGCATTCACTTTGCCCGTCCATTTGCCAATGAGCATCATAAAAAAGGGAACCAGCGGCGCCGTCAATAACAAAATCACACCTGACAGTAAATCGCGAGGCAGAATAAAACAAAGAAACAGGAGCGGGATGACAGCTGCTTGAAAAAGCTGCGGCAAATATTTGCTGAAATAACTCTCCAAGGTGCCAATTCCCTCATTGAGCAGATACATCACCTGTCCTTTTTGCTCCTGACCCATGGCAACAGGCCCAAGGGCAGCAATTTTTTGCAGCATCGCCTGCCGCAAATCCATCTGCACACCTTGCCCCAACAAAAAAGCCAGATTTTCCTCCAAAGCCTGCAGCACAAACCGCAGCGTCACCAGCACCGTAAGCTGTATCAACTCCGGCAGCACAGCATAAAAATCCCCGCCATGCAAAAACACCTGATCCAAAATGCCCGCCAGCGTAAAGGCCTGCCCCAGAATCACTCCGGCACAGAGAATCCCGCAGAGGCAGCTGCCCAGCAAAAGCCCTTTTCTATGCATGCTTTGCCGCCAAAGATTGGCATCAATCATCCTTTTCCCTCCTTCCAGAAACTCTTACGTGTTAGTATTTTACCACAAAAGACTGCACTCTGAAACGGAAACCGCCTATCTTTCCGCTAGTTTTCTCTTTCTGCAAACAATAGACAAAAAAGAGTTGCCCCACATGGTGCGCATTCTCCTAAGCAAACAAGCAAATTAATAAAACTTGTCCATTTGGAGAAGTCTGTCCCTCGGTGTGACAACTCTTCTGTATCTATTATAATTCCTGATGCCAGTAAATGGTCTGCGGGTCGTCTGCCACATCGGCAAACCGGCTCAGCACATTCCCATATTTAAAAGCATAGCTGAAATAAAGATAAATATCATTTTTTCCCGCAGCTTTGGGCCGTAAAATCACTTTATCGGGATAAAACATATAGTTATAATCCGCATCCCGCCAAGTAATCTCCAGACCGTCAATCACCAGACTCACATTGCCCCACTGGCTGATTTTTATATCCGACAGCATGCCCCGTCCCCGCTGCATCTGCCCATATTTGCAGCCGATGGTATAGTCCCATTTCCCCAAAAATAAAGAAAAATGCTCCAGCAGAAACCGACAGGGCAAGCTCAGCTCCTCCTGCAGGCGACGCTCTGTCGCAACCTTTTCTTTCAACGTCACCAAACGGCAGTAATAGGACGAACTGTCATTATAGTCCGGCAGCAACTCTGCCCGTTTCAAACACTGCTCAATATCCTCACAGATTAAAAGAATCTGCTGATCCAACGCTTCTCTTTCGTTTGCCATGAATGTTTCCTCCTAGCGCGTAGCACTCTCCAGGGTGTTCTGCATCAGCATGGTAATAGTCATCGGACCTACGCCGCCGGGCACTGGTGTCAGCCAGCAATCACGCCCTTCCAGGCTGGCCTGGTCCACATCGCCGGTCAGCTTGCCGTTTTCCAAACGGTTCATACCCACGTCGATTACCACCGCGCCGTCCTTAATCATATCCCCGGTAATAAAATTAGATTTGCCTACCGCAGCCACCACAATATCCGCTGTCAACAACTCTTCTTTCAAATTTTTCGTCTTCGAGTGGCAAATGGTCACTGTGGCATTTTCCCTTAACAGCATCATCGCAACCGGTTTCCCCACAATATTGCTGCGACCTACCACCACTGCCTTTTTACCCGTGATCTCAATGCCTGTCTGCTTAATCAAATCAATGCATCCTTTCGGTGTGCACGGCTCAAAAGCCGGTTCCCCAATAAGCAAAGAGCCCAAATTTTCTGGGAGGAACCCATCCACATCCTTGCGGGCGTCAATGGCATGAATCACTGCCTTTTCATCAATATGGGCAGGCACCGGCAATTGCACCAAAAGTCCATGAATTTTTTCATCGTGATTCAACCGCTTTATCAACTGCAGAAGCTCTTCCTGACTGGTCGATTCGGGCAAACGATATACCTCTGAATAAAAGCCCACTTCTTCACAGGCTTTTTCTTTGTTGCGCACATAGATTTGGGAAGCTGCGTCTTCCCCCACCAAAACAACAGCCAATCCTGGCACAATTCCCTTTGCTTTCAATTGTTCCACAGTTCGCTTAATTTCTTCGCGGCGTTTCTGCGCCAACTGTTTTCCGTCGATTAATTTTAACATAAACTTCTGCACACCTCGTATCCTAATCTAAAATCAATATAGATGAAATTTTATATCTATATATTATAACATACTTTATTTATAGAACAACCATAATTATTTTGCTTTTTTTCGTTTTCTCTTTTATAATAAAAGTATACTATACCAAATCGGTCGGAAATCACAGGAGGTCACCGTGAATTATAAGCAAAGTCGTTTTATTTTTAATATCTGTGTGCCAGGCGGCGTCCTCCTTGCATGTCTGGGATTTGATCTTGCTGACAGCAGCGAAACACTCTCCATGATCCTCTGCGTGATCGGTCTGGCTGCTATATTGGGCAGTATTTTTCAAGCTTTTCTCTTCTACAAGTGCCCCAAATGCGGTAAACGATTCGACACCAGAGCGCAGCTGCCCAGCTATTGTCCCTTCTGTGGTCAGTACCTCGAGCCATACGCACAGAGCACACGCAAATAAACTGCTCTTTCCTATTTCATCCTATTTTTATAAAGGAGTACAACCCTTATGTGGCGTAAATTCAACAAACCTCTACTGGCAAAAATGCGGCGCGCCAGCCGCGAATATGGACTCATCCAGCCTTACGATAAAATCGCTGTGGGCTTATCCGGCGGAAAAGACAGCACCGTTATGCTTTATGCATTGTCTGTGCTGCAAAAAACTCTGCCCTTTCCCTTTACCCTGCAGGGCATCTCTTTAGATGTGGGCTGGAACAACGATTATGACTTAGTAGGCCAATATTGCCAGACCCTGGGCGTGCCCTTTCATCTGGAGCAGACACAAATCGGCCGCATCGTTTACGAGGAACGCAAGGAAAGCAATCCCTGCTCCCTGTGCGCCAATATGCGCCGCGGCGCCATCAACAACATCGCCAAGAAATTGGGCTGCAACAAAGTCGCTCTGGGGCATCATCTGGACGATGCGCTGGAGACCTTTCTCATGAGCCTGGTGTTTGAAGGGCGCATGCATACCTTCGCACCGCGCACCTATCTAAGCCGCGCAGATATCACGGTCATTCGGCCGATGATTTACGTACACGAAAAAGATATCGTCTCCATCGCCAAGAAATTGGAGCTGCCTGTCGTGCCCAACAACTGTCCTGCCGACGGCATCACCAAACGGCACAGCATGAAAGAAGAAATGGCCCGTCTGGAAGCGATGAATCCCACCGTAAAAGAGCGCATGCTCCATGCCATTACCACTTCTATCTGGGCACCATTGATGCTGCCGGAAGAAGAACAGATCATGGTTCCAATGAAAAAAGAACCTTGAGGGCTACGACACCTTGCCCACTCTATCCATGTCGTTTGTGCAAACAAGCGGCATTTTTTTATTTTCGGTGACTATATTTTTAATGTTTTTCTTTTAATAAAATTAACGCTAAAATAACATTGACATTTTCTTAACTTTACAGTATAGTTTGCCTTAAAGATATTTGTGAAAGGACGGACGATAGATGCCACTCATCATCAACGAAAAATTAAATCTCATTCTGCACAGTTACCTTCGCGAAATGACCGACTATTATCAGGCACAAATCCAATACCATACCAGCACGCCGCAAGATGCACAGAGCAAAGAATTGGCGGAGCAAGCCTACGCGGACGCCATGTCCGATGTCGAATTATATGATTTGCTGCACGAAAAAAATCATCACTTCGATCTCGCCAACGCCATTTTGCAAATAAAACGCAATCGGGAAGCATATCTCCAACACGAACGGTTCGATTTCCTGGTAGAAGCCATTGACCGCATGGAAGAGGAAATGCACCGCTACGAAGCCATTTCCCGCTCCCATGAAAGCAAAACACCATAAATCCTGCGCAAACCAGCACCCGTAGCAAATAAGTATCCCCCGGCATAGCCGGGGGTTTTACATATGCGCCTATAAGGCTTTATTACTAAGCAGCGCCTAAAAGGCGCATAAAAAGCCTGACATCTGCATGTTCTGTTACTTGCTACCCGTAAACGGGTCTTCTTTGTATGGAATGCTCAATTGTTCTCCCAGTTTATCCTCTTCCAACTGATGTCTTATATACTCTTTGATCTTATTCGCATTTTTCCCTACTGTATCCACATAATATCCTCTGCACCAAAATTCTCTGTTTCGGTACTTATACTTCAACTCTCCAAACTGCTCATAGATCATCAAACTACTCTTACCTTTCAGATACCCCATAAAACTCGCTACGCTCATTTTTGGGGGATTTCTTCATCTTGAATATACAAAAATAGCTGCTGATTTCTTTTCAGCAGCTAACTCATAGCGCAATATCCTGTTATCTTTCGCCTTTGCACACTGTCATTCCATTTTCATAAACTTTATAACCGTTTCTTCCATGTTTTTTTACGTAGTACAGCGCATCATCGGCATTCCGGTATAATTCCAGAAAAGTGTTTCCATGCTGCGGCGCAAGGGCAATTCCTGTGGAAATTGAAATTGTAGTATACCCTTTCGGCTCCAATATTTTTTCAGAAAAGGTGCGCATATATAACTCAACTTTTCGCTGAATCACAGCAGTATCACCAAGATCTTTTAAGAATACGACAAATTCATCGCCACCCAGTCTGCTTACAATATCTTCTTCTCTGCTCAAATTCTGCAAGATTGCACCAAATTGAATCAACAGCCGATCGCCTGCCAAATGACCATAATTGTCGTTTACATCTTTAAAATGATCCAAATCCATAATCACGAAAGCGCCTGTATGTCTTTTTGAATGCAAAAAGGCGTCTATCTGGCTTTCTAAATAACCTCTGTTCCACAAGCCGGTTAGAGAATCCCGGGAAGACAATGCCTTGATTTCTTCTGTATATTCCAAAAATAACCGCTGCAGCAAGGCATTTCCTTCTCCTGCTAAAGAAGAAACAGAAAACGAATCCATGTCCAGTATAGGTTGGGGAGTAAAGTCTTCCTCCATCAATTCCAGCATCACATCTACCATTTGAGAATCAAATTGCTCGTTTCTCTGCCTTTCCAGTTCCCTGCGAATCTCTTCTTTACTCAATTTCTCGCGATAGGAACGGTCCGTACTCATGGCGTCATAGGCGTCAGCAATATTTACGATTTTGACGGTCAAAGGAATTTCATCGCCTCGAAGTCCTTTATGGTAACCTGTCCCATTTACCCGTTCGTGATGATATCCCGCAACAAAAGAAGCCAAAGGCATAACTGTAAAGTCCCTTAACAGCTCCTCCCCTATTACTGTGTGCTGCTGAATCACAGAATATTCAGAATCTGTCAGATTTCCTTTTTTCATCAAGAGGGTATCGGGAATCCCAATCTTCCCGATATCATGCAGCAAGCCCATATAATAGATTTCCTGCTGTTCCTTTTCATTTTTGTGCAACTTTTCCGCAATGGCACGGGCATAAGCTGCCACCCGCACTGAATGTCCTTTGAGATAGCGGTCCTTAGAATCTACCAGATTTGCAATGGCAGACAATGTCTGGATTACCAGATGGTCCAGCTCTTTATTTTTTTCTGCTACTTCACGCTGTAGCTGCCGATATTGTTTATACCGCCTCACCGCACCCATCACGCGCCACAATAGAATCTCATCTCGAAAAGGCGCCGCCAGATAATCAGCTGCACCTTTCTGTAATACAGTATACTCCAATTCATCATGATATCCATCATCCAACACAATAACCGGAAGTCCTGTCATGGCAGACTGATTTACAATTTCTAATAAGGCAAGCACTCCATTTGCACCCAAATCTGAGCAAAGTAATACCGCATCGGGCATGATCTCCTGCAATGTCGTTTCGTTAAACTGTTCCCTGTCTATTTTTTGCAGGCAAAATTGCATATGCTGAATCTCTTGCGGCAACGTTCCTACCTGTGCTACCAATCCTTCTGTTTTCATGCTTCCTCCTTCCAGCTCTGCAAAGCAAAACTGTACATCCTACCATACTGTAACGCAGATGGCACAAAACGTATTCTAATGTATTATAAAGAATCATTTGCCATTTTGCAACCTTTTCATAATCTTAATTTTTCTTTACACGGTTACAATAATTTTATTGTCTGACCACCTTTATATAACTGAGAAAATCCGCCCGTCTGTATTTGATACAACGCACCGTAGCTTTGCAGCAACTGAGCGGCAATCTCTAAAAAAGCGTCCCAGTCATAGCACACACAGTCCAAATACATATATTCAAGACCGATAGCTATGCCTACGCACTCTCCCACACCTTGTTCCCGCGCAGCAATCCGGTTCAGATCTTCTTCCAGTCCATTGCAGACATGCATCCTCTGCTCTGCTGTGAGGCCAGCACCAGAGTAAAACAAAAAGCCCCAGATCAACCCCTCTTCTGCCTGCTCCCAAAATAGATAATCCACCTGGGCATAATAACAGTTTAACACTGGCAAAGCTGCCGCAGAAACATTCCCGAAGCGAATATCCTTCCGCAGTTCCCACATACCGTCCTGCTCTGTCATTTCATAATCACTATATAATCCCAGAGGATCATTTTGCGGCGGCAGCTGTCCCGCCAATTGCCAGTCAGCAATAAAATCCGCCAGCTCAGACAGCAGGAGCGGCTCTTCAAAATTGGCAGCTTCCAGCATATTAATGTAAGCAATATTAGTCATCAGACACAATTCTCCGATACATTGCTCTAACATGGTGCAAAACAATGTATAGGCCATATCAGGCTTGAGCTGCAGCATCTCCAGACTATAATATTCCAGACCCAACCTTCCTCCTGGCTCAAACAATGGCCATACCTCAATCTCATCTGCCCGTATGGATAAGCCTTCCATCCTTACCTCTACCTGCGTTGGATCCTCGACAGGCAATTTTCCCACCAAAATATCCCATTGTTCCTCTATCACAGACGGCGCCTGCATACGCCAATAATTCAACCCATACAGGCGGCTGATATCTCCATCTGCGGACACTTCAAGCTGATAGTATTCCTCCTGTTTGCGTAGCAGGAAAACAGGGTGCTGAAACACAGTTGCCAACAGTCCGCCCAAAAGTTTGTCTGCCGCCTCAAAGTCTTCCAGGCTGTTTAGTAAATAGCGGATTTCATATTCTTGCTCCAAAAACAAGTGCCAAAAAGCAAGCACCCGCTGTCGAAAAGATATTGTTGCGTTTTCTATCTCATCCATCGTGACTGTCTCCCTTTCCGCCGCAGGTAATTGGCCTGTCTTCTCATTTCCGTCAAGCTTTCACCATCAATAGGCAATCTGTATGCTGTGCCCTTCTACCATGACGCCATCCCGCCGCTGTATCTGCAAGCCCTCATCGCCTGCAAACCCAACTAGCGCTTCCCCATGCAGAGTGATATCCTCTACCAGAACGTGACGGGCCACGTCAAAGAGAAATTTTTTCAATTCTTCTGCGCTGCGACGGCTGCCCAAAATCTCCAGCTCATCTTTCCCGAAAGCGTCCATCCCTACTGTATAGGCATTGCTTCCTGCTTCTGTCTCATAGGTGCCTAAATAAATCCAGTTATGAATGGGCAATTCTCCTTCTCTCATAGATTGGGTCTCCCGCTGATAAGCGCCTGGCTCCAATACTGTACCGGAGGTGTATACAGCCATAGCATGCTCACCAGCCAGACAGGAAGACAACAGCTTGACATAAACCTTTCCCGCTTCTAAGGGGGCCATTCCCAAGGGCAGTACTGCCACCATCAGATGCGCCTTGTGATTTTCCGCAATAGACACCGCATCCGCCCAGTCTGCATTGTGTCTGGCAGCATACACTGCTTCTCCCTCGGGGATGAGCGTGGGAAGAAACTCCACAGTAATCATAGCGCCGGGAATCTCAAACACCAGATTGCCTGCTTTCATTTCCTGTACTGTAGGCGCCTCCAGCGGCGTGATCTGCCACTCTTTCTGCAATCGCACCAATAAGGCGGGCAGATCATACTGTGTTTCCTCCAACAATACGAACCCGCAAAAACCGCCTGCGTAGTTTCGTTGTTCTTCTTCGCTATATGTTTCCGTCAACACTTCCATTGGATTATTTTCCATTCGCATGACAAGTTTCCTCCTTGTTTTTGAGCAAATACTGTAAAATATTCTGCTTTTTATGGTAACACACCGCTGGAGCGATTGCAACTACGCTTATAGCAAAAAAGCTGCTTTGCGGCATCTTCTCTGAAAAGATACCGCAAAGCAGCTTCTATGTTGCACACATGTCCGACTGGAGCTGTGCATCTTTTTTACCATAAAGCAACAGATGTTTTTATTTGCCCAAAATAATTTTTGTCAATTCCATCGGGTCCACAATGGCACCATCTTTATAAACCCGCATGTTTCCGCTGGCGATTTCGTCGATGAGAATGACTTCGTCCTGATTGTAGCCGAATTCAAATTTGATGTCATACAAATCCAGACCTTTTTTGGCCAGATCTTCTGCTACAATCTTAGTAATTTTCAGTGTCTGTGCTTTCATGTCGTTGAACATTTCCTGGGACATAATGCCCAAAGCAGCCAGACCTTCGGAAGTTACCAGTGGATCCCCTTTGGCGTCATCTTTAAATGTGGTCTCGACATATCCGCCTTCCAACGGTGTACCATCGGCAATATATGCGCCATAACGACGAATAAAGCTACCTGTCGCTTTCAAACGGCAGATCACTTCTAATCCATGACCAAACACCTTAGCTGGCAGTACTTCCATAGTCGCATCGGCTACATTGGCGCTGACATAATGGGTCTTAATCCCTGCTTCTTTCAGCAGCTCAAAGAAATGCACCGATGTTTCCAGATTGGCACGACCAATCCCTTCAATAGTTAAACCTACGCTGTTTTCACCTGGGTCAAACACGCCGTCTTTTCCGGTGCAGTCATCCTTAAACTTCAAGAGCACATTTCCGTTGTCCAGTGCAAACACGTCTTTTGTTTTGCCTTCATATAATTTTTTCATCCTTGGGACACCCCTTCTTAAATATCTTCTGTATTATACTTTTACCATAAATACGCGCTTGTTGCAAGTAATTTTTCACAAATATATGCTATTAGAAAAAAACATTCTGCTCTGTAAAACCTTTCTAAAAAGCAACACCATTGATATTGCAGCATATAAGCTTTGTATTTTGTATTTTTTTGAAAAAAGTCTTGACATTCTCAAAAGAATCGCATAGGATATTTAAAAATACATTTTTGTAGAAACCAGTGAACAAGAAGAGTACATACAGAAATCTGGCATCACAGAGAGCTGCAGAAGGTGGGATTGCAGTATGAAGGTTTGTATGGAATGGGCTTGTGAGGGCAACCTGAACGGCATTGTCTCAGTAGGCGTTGACGGGATCTTCACCTGTTACAAAGGAAGCATACATGATGGTGTATGAGAGAGCGAGCCGTAACGGCTAATTTGGGTGGTACCGCAGGCGCTATATGCACTTGTCCCTTTGTGGGATGAGTGCTTTTTTATTTTTCGGAGGTGTAAGCTATGCAAAATTACAGTATGATCTTCCCTGCTTATTCGATTGGAACTGACATTTATCAAAAGATTTCTTCAGTCTGCCGTCCCTATGGGCAAAAAATCATTGCCATCGGCGGCTATCAGGCTATCCAGGCAGCCCGTCCGCAAATTGATCAGGCTATCACCCATTCTGATTTGGAAATTTTAGACTATGTCTGGTACGGCGGCGAAGCCAGCTACGAGAACGTGGCAGCCCTGGAATCCCTGCCGCTGGTGCAGGCAGCGGACATGATATTTGCCATTGGCGGCGGTAAGGCTCTGGATACATGTAAATGTCTCAGTGTAAAAACAGGAAAACCGGTATTTACCTTTCCCACTATTGCGGCAACCTGTGCTGCAGTGACCACAGTGGCTATCATGTACTATACAGACGGCAGCTTTCGAGAACCTTTTTTCTTTTTGCAGCCGCCCACCCATGCCTTTATCCAGACGGACATCCTTGCCACTGCGCCGCCCCAATATTTATGGGCGGGCCTGGGGGACACTTACGCCAAGTATTTCGAGACTACAGTCTCTTCCCGAGGCGAATGCCTGGAGCACTATAATGCCATTGGCGTACAGCTGAGCCGTCAATGTCTGGAGCCACTGCTGCAATACGGTCAGGCTGCTCTGACGGATAATAGTGCCCGACGCGCCAGCTATGCACTGGAGCAAGTGATATTAGCAGTCATCGTCACGACCGGTCTGGTCTCCATTCTGGTGACCAGAGAGCACACTGCCGACTACAACAGCGGTCTGGCTCACGGTATCTTCTATGCCATGACGACGCTGCCCCATTTTGAGGAAAACCATTTACATGGCGCGGTGGTAGGATTTGGAGTATTACTCATGCTTTTATGTGATGGACAGCTGGAGGAATTTGAACGAATCTATCAGTTTAACCGCGCCGTCCATCTGCCGGTATCCCTGGCGGATTTACAAATCACTGCGGAACAGATGGAAAGCCTGCTCCCGTTGATTCCCGAGACAAAAGACGTGCAGCATTATCCCTACGCTGTCACAGTTTCCATGCTGCAGAAAGCTTTTCAACAGCTCGCCCTGCGCAACCAGCAGGATTTTGCCTGATCAGTTGTCTCATTTTTATACCTATTTCTATATATTTTATTTTATCTTTAGGAGGAATTTCCCATGAAAACATCTATGATGAAAAAAATCTTATCTGCCGCTTTATGCACCTCTATGTTCTTTGGTCTTACTGCCTGCGGCAACAACACCCAACAGCAATCCGACGCTGACGGAGAGAAATTGAAGGTCGGAATTGTGCAACTCATTGACAACGGCGCTTTCGAAGACATGCGCGACGGCTTTATTCAGGAATTGCAGGATAAAGGCTACGGAGAAGATAAAGTAGAAATCATCTACAAAAATGCCCAGGGTGATGCCACAAACCTGAATACCATTTGTCAGGAAATGGTGGACAGTCAGGTAGACCTGGTGGCAACCATTGCCACACCAGCCTCCCAGGCCATGGTTGCTATGGAAAGTGATATTCCCATCGTATTTATCTCTGTAAGCAATCCAATCGGTGCCGGACTGCTCACTACACTGGAACAGCCGGATAAGAACGCTACTGGCACTTCCAACGCCATTCCCATCGAGGATATCTTTGCGCTGTCTGAAGACCTTACACCGGGCATGCAGACTTATGGGCTTTTATACTGCACCAACGAGGTGAATTCTGTGACCACCATTGAAAACGCCAAAAACTATCTGGATGAAAAGGGACTCCGATATGTGGAGCAGATTGTGACCAATTCTTCCGAAGTACAACAGGCAGCCCAGGCTCTTGTCGGCAATGTGGACGCCATCTTTGTGCCTAATGACAGCGTGATTCAGGCCGCTATGCCTCTAGTAGCGGAAGTGGCGCGCGATGCCAAGATTCCAGTCTATGGCAGCTCCGCAGTTATGGTCAACTCTGGCGCCTTTGCCACGGTTGCCATCACGGACACAGAAATCGGCATGATTTCCGCAGATATGGCCATTGCCCACTTTGAGGGAAAAGAAATGTCTGAGATTCCTGCATTGGTTGTACCAGCCAACGCCATTGTGGTCAACGAGGATACCGCGGAGGCGTTAGGCGTTACCCTCTCCGATGAGCAGAAAGCTGACATTACCTTTGTAAGAGATAGTGCCAACTAAAAATCATCACAACATGCGCAAAATTCGGGACGCCATTCCCCGGTATCTATAGGCAAAGGAGTTTTGTATTATGGTAATCTTGCTTGGTTCTTTGCAATTGGGCATTCTTTACGGGATGTTGGCCCTAGGAGTCTACATCACCTTCCGTATTATGAATGTGCCCGATTTAACTGCGGAAGGCAGTTTCACATTGGGGCTGGCTCTGTCTGCAGTATTGACCATCGCCGGTCATCCGCTGCTGGGTCTTGGCGCTGCACTCTTAGCCGGTGCAGCTGCCGGCTGTGTGACAGGGCTTTTGCATACCAAATTGGGAATCCATCCCATTCTGTCCGGTATCCTAACCATGAGCGGCTTGTATTCGGTAAATTTGTTGGCTATGGGCAACAGCTCCAATCTTTCCCTGATCAACAGCACAACTATTTTTAAGATAGTGGGCACACTACTACCCTTTTTAGACAAAGACACGGTAAAGTTGCTGGTGGCACTATGCTTTACCGCCCTTTGTGCGCTGTTGCTTATTTTATTTTTTAAAACCCATATTGGACTGTGTATTCGTGCCACAGGAGACAACGAAGATATGGTACGCGCTTCTTCCATCCATGTAGACAATACAAAAATTCTGGCGTTAGCCATCAGCAACGCCATCATTGCCTGCACCGGCGCGCTGATTGCCCAATACCAGAGTTTTGCTGATATCAACTCCGGGGTCGGCATTTTAGTGGTAGGTCTGGCCTCTGTCATTATCGGCGAAGTGTTGCTAAGCCGCCGCACCCTGACGGGAAATTTTCTGGCTGTACTCTTAGGCGCCATCATCTACCGCTTCATCATCGCACTGGCTACCAAATACACCATTTTGCCCGCCTATATGCTGAAGCTGGTATCGGCTTGCATCGTAGCCTTTGCCTTATCACTACCCGCCATGCAGAAATCACTGGCTGTGTATAAAACACGAAAGGAGGCGCAAAAACATGCTACAGCTAAAACAAATCTCTAAGACCTTCTCCAAAGGCACACCCAACGAACATCGCGCATTACAGCAGGTAAATCTGACACTGAAGGACGGCGACTTTGTCACTGTTGTGGGTTCCAACGGCGCTGGAAAGTCCACCCTATTCAATGTCATCTGCGGCAATTTTTTCCCAGATGCCGGTGCCGTTTCCATCGACGGAAAGGACATCACCTGGATGCCGGAGCACAAACGCGCCTCTTTTATTGGCCGTGTGTTTCAGGACCCTATGCGGGGCACTGCTCCCAATCTGACCATTGAGGAAAATCTGGCCCTTGCTTACTCGCGCAGCAAAAGAGGACCATTACATTTTGCATTAAACAAGAAGGACTCTGCATTCTTTCGCGAGTCCTTGGCCCGTTATGACATGGGGCTGGAAAATCGTATGGATACCAAAGTTGGCCTTTTGTCTGGCGGACAGCGCCAGGTGGTTACACTGTTAATGTGTACTCTGGTACCGCCCAAACTGTTGCTTTTAGACGAACACACCGCCGCCTTGGACCCTGCCACCTCGGAAAAGATTATGGCCATCACCAATGAGATTGTCTCCCAGCATCATCTCACCACAATGATGATTACCCATAATCTCAATGCAGCACTACAAACAGGGAACCGTACCATCATGATGGACCGCGGACAGCTCATTTTGGATATTCACGACAAAGAGCGGGAAACCATGTCCCTGAATGATTTGCTAGAGCTCTATTCCAGCAAAAGCAATCAAGCGCTGGACAATGACCGCATGCTGCTTACATGAAAAAATAGTTTTTTACGACAGCATACAAACAAAGACTGCACAGCGGGGAATCCTTTTTTCTGATTCCTCACTGCGCAGTCTCTTTTTGTCTTAACGTCTCTTTTAGAATTTTATTTCAACGCCTGATAGAGTACGCCGCCTTCTACGCCA
>OFGO01001805.1_pt1 | contig 14130 bp, 15 predicted proteins | sample 1521761 | NCBI WGS metagenome assembly OFGO01 (sample SAMEA3504128, study PRJEB24116) | mouse gut metagenome | biome: mouse gut; feature: mouse-associated habitat; material: faeces | place: Denmark | collected 2011
CGAGGGCGGCACCCTGGACGAGGGGCGGCGGGTCTTTTGGTGACAAACGGCGGACGGCCGTTTGGAGCTGAAAAGCCCGACGGGCCGGTGCCAGGGGGACGCGCGGGCTCCCCATCAAAAACATCCCGGTGGGATGTTTTTGAGAGCACCGAAGCGAAAAAGTTGGGCTTCGTTGTGGCTGGCGCAGGGCTCCTCTCTGGGTATTGCCTTGCCCCTGCAAAAGAGCTTCGGCGAGTGCCTGGAGACTAGGGTTCTGCACCCTTTTCTCGATAGCCCTTGCCGCTTTTCTTTTTGCCTCTTTTTCTTTTCTCGTGAAAAGAAAAAGAGGACAGGCCCCGCTCCCCAGGCGGTTGCGTTTCCCCGGCGCTTATGCTACAATGGGTGAAATCATTACAAACGGACAGGCAGGGAGGGCTTTTTCTATGGAGCAGCTGATTCAAATCCTGGCGGAAAACGCGCGGCTTACCAGCGAGCAGCTGGCGGCCATGACGGGGGACACCCCCCAGGGGGTGGAGGCAAAAATCGCCGCCCTCCAGGCGTCGGGGGTCATCCGGGGCTACAAGGCGGTGGTGGATTGGGAGAAGACCCAGCGGGACTTCTGCACCGCCCGTATCGAAATCAAGGTGACACCCAAAAGCGGCATGGGCTTTGACGAAATCGCCAGCACCCTTGCCCAGTTTGACGAGGTGGAATCGGTGGAGCTGATGAGCGGCGGGTACGACCTGGGCCTCACCGTCACCGGCAAGACCTTTAAGGACGTGGCCATGTTTGTGGCCCAGCGGCTGGCGCCCTTGGATTCGGTGGTCTCCACCGCCACCCACTTTGTCCTGAAGACCTACAAGCAGGGGGGCATCCTCACCTGCGGCGGGGAGAAGGACGAAAGGGAGGGCGGCTGATGGATTACGCCAACATCCTTTCCCGGCGGGCCCAGGAGCTGAAGCCCTCCGGCATCCGGAGGTTCTTTGACCTGGCCTCCACCATGGAGGGGGTCATCTCCCTGGGGGTGGGGGAGCCGGACTTCAAGACCCCCTACTCCATCCGCCGGGCGGGCATCGAATCCCTGGAAAAGGGCCGCACCTGGTACACCGCCAACGCCGGGCTTTTGGAGCTGCGCCGGCAGATTGCCGCCTACCTGGCCCGCCGCTTTGACCTCCCCTACGAGGAAGGGGAGGTGCTGGTGACGGTGGGGGGAAGCGAGGCCATCGACCTGTGCGTCCGGGCCTGCCTGGACCCCGGAGACGAGGTGCTTATTCCGGAGCCCTGCTTTGTCTGCTACGACCCCATCACCCGGCTGGCGGGGGGCGTCCCCGTCCCCATTGTCACCCGGCCGGAGGATGGCTTCCGCCTGACCCCGGAGGCCCTGGAGGCGGCCATCACCCCCCGCACCAAGCTCCTGGTCCTCCCCTACCCCAACAACCCCACCGGGGCCATTATGAAAAAGGAGCACCTGGAGGCGATTATCCCGGTGGTGCTGCGGCACAATATACTGGTGCTCTCCGACGAGATTTACGCCGAGCTCACCTTCGAGGGCAGGCACGTCTCCATCGCCTCCCTGCCGGGGATGGCGGAGCGGACGGTGGTGGTGAACGGCTTTTCCAAGGCCTACGCCATGACCGGCTGGCGGCTGGGGTACGCCGCCGGGCCCAAGGCGGTTATCCAGGTGATGACCAAGCTCCACCAGTTCGCCATTATGTGCGCCCCCACCACCAGCCAGTACGCCGCCATCGAGGCCATGAAGAGCTGCGACAGCGAGATTGAGCGGATGGCGGTGCAGTTTGGGATGCGCCGGGGGCTGATGGTGGGGAGCCTCAACCGCATGGGCCTCACCTGCGCCGACCCCCTGGGGGCCTTCTATGTCTTCCCCTCCATCCGCTCCACCGGCCTTTCCTCCGATGAGTTCTGCCAGCGCCTTTTGGAGGAGCAGAAGGTGGCGGTGGTCCCTGGGGGCGCCTTCGGCCAAAGCGGGGAGGGCCACGTGCGCATCTCCTACTCCTACAGCGTGGACCATCTCATCGAGGCCCTGGGCCGCATTGAAGCATTTGTGAAAGGTTTAAAAAGATGAGCCTGCTTTCCATCCAAAAGACCCCCCGCTATGAGCCTGCCCTCCTCCGCCAGGCGGTGGAGGCGCACTTCGCCGCCCTGGAGGTGGAAAAGGATTTATCCCCCGGCATGAAGGTGCTCTTAAAGCCCAACCTCCTGGCGGCCCGGAAGCCGGAGCAGGCGGTGACCACCCACCCCCTCCTTATCCAGGCGGTGGTAGACTGGCTCCGGGAGCGGGGCATCCAGGACATCACCCTGGCGGACAGCCCCGGCGGCCCCTATATGGAGGGGCGGCTGCGGAGCGTCTATGCCGCCAGCGGCATGGACACCCTGACGGGGGTGAAGCTGAACGACAGCCTGGAGGCGGCCCCGGTGGAGCAGCCGCGGGGAAAAGTCTGCCGCCGGTTTGACGTCATCGGGCCGGTGCGCCAGGCGGATTTTATCATCAATCTCCCCAAGGTGAAGACCCACGGGATGACGGTGGTCTCCCTGGGGGTGAAGAACCTCTTTGGGGTGGTGCCCGGCCTGGAAAAGCCCGCCCTCCACTACCGGCACCCCGGCTGGGAGGACTTTGCCGGGATGCTGCTGGATTTGGCGGACCTTATCGCCCCGGCGGTGACCCTGGTGGACGGGGTGCTGGCGATGGAGGGGGACGGCCCCTCCGGGGGGACGCCCCGGCAGCTGGGGTACACCTTTGCCAGCCGGGACGTCTTTGCCCTGGACCGCTTCCTGGCGGAGGCGGTGATGGGGCTGGAGCCGCAGGAGATCCCCCTGCTCCGCCAGGCCAAAGAGCGGGGGTGGGGGAGCGAGGCCCCCGTCCTTATAGGGGACGCCCTGGAAAAAATCCCGCCCTTTGCCCGGCCCAGGACCCAAAGCGCCGACTTCACCGGCTACCTGCCGGGGTTCCTCCGGGCTCCCGTCCGGGGGGCTATGAGCCGGATTTTCCGCCACCGCCCCAAAATCCTCCGGGAAAAGTGCATCGGCTGCGGCCGCTGCGCCGAAAGCTGCCCCCAAAAGATTATCACCATCGCCGGGGGCAAGGCGAAAATCGCCCCGCGGGGGTGCATCTCCTGCTACTGCTGCCAGGAGATGTGCCCGGTGCAGGCGGTGAAGTAGCGGCCCTGGGCCCCATAGAAAAACACCCCGTTTATCCGGCGGGACACTCTGCCGGATAGATGGGGTGTATTTTTTCGCGAAGCTCCGGGCCTATTTTTTGCCCTCTCCCCGCTCCCGCACCACCATGCGGATGGGGGTGCCGCTCATCTCGAACTGCTCCCGAATCTGGTTTTCCAGGTAGCGCAGGTAGGAGAAGTGGAACAGCTCCGCCCTGTTGCAGAAGCAGACGAAGGTGGGGGGCTTGGTAGAGGCCTGGGTGATGTAGTAAATCTTCAGGCGCTTGCCCTTATCGGAGGGGGGCTGCACCCGCGCGGTGGCGTAGGCCAAAAGGTCGTTGAGCCGCCCGGTGGAGATGCGCATGGCGTTCTTTTCCGCCACCTGGGTGATGAGGCTGTAAAGCTTGTCCACCCGCTGCCCCGTCTTGGCGGAGATAAAGAGGAAGGGGACATAGGACATGAAGGAAAAGCCCTCCTCCAGCCTCCTTCGCATCTCGTCCATGGTGGAGCCGGTTTTGCCCTCCACCGCGTCCCACTTGTTGACGGCGATGATGCAGCCCTTCCCCTGCTCGTGGGCGTAGCCGGCAATCTTGCTGTCCTGCTCGGTGAACCCTTCTGCCGCGTCGATGAGCACCACCGCCACGTCGCACCGGTCCACCGCCATGTAGGAGCGCAGGACGCTGTACCGCTCGATGCTCTCCTCCACCTTGGATTTGCGGCGGATGCCGGCGGTGTCGATGAAGAGGAACTTTCCGTACTGATTTTCCACCGGGGTATCGGTGCAGTCCCGCGTGGTTCCGGCGACGTTGGAGACGATGACCCGCTCCTCCCCGGCGATGTAGTTTACCAGGGAGGATTTGCCCACGTTGGGCTTGCCTATCACCGCCACCTTGATGACCTCCCCCTCGTCCTCCTCCGCCGCCGCCCAGTCGATTTCGGCAAAGCAGGCGTCCAGCAGCTCCCCGGTGCCGTGGCCGTGGACCGAGGAAACGGGGATGGGGTCCCCCAGCCCCAGGTTGTAGAACTCGTAAAGCTCCGGGGGGGGCGCGCCAATGCGGTCGCACTTGTTGACGCAAAGCACCACCGGCTTGCCGCTTTTCCGCAGCAGGGCGGCCACGTCGTTGTCGTTGGCGGTGACCCCGGCGGTAAGGTCGGTGACCAGGATGATGACATCGGCGGTTTGGATGGCCAGCTGGGCCTGGCTGCGCATTTTTTTCAGCAGCATATCGTCGGTCTTAGGCTCGATGCCCCCGGTATCCACCAGGCGGAAGCTCTTGCCCAGCCACTCCCCCTCGGCGTAGATGCGGTCCCGTGTGACGCCGGGGGTGTCCTCCACAATGGAAAGACGCCGGCCGATAAGCTTATTAAACAGGGTGGATTTGCCCACGTTGGGCCGCCCCACCACAGCGATAAGCGGTTTTGCCATCTTTCGTTTTACCTCCTTTCAATAATACGCGGGTTTAATAATAACTCCACCGGCCCCGCTGCGCCTCACAGGGGGAGGTCCCCCATGCCCCCCTGCCCTCCGGAGGTTAGGAGAAAGGCTCGTTTCTCCCCATAGGGGCCGAAGGCCGTGCAGGGCGAGACACCGGGGCACCCCGGCGGCCCTGTTAAGCTGGGACTTCAGCGCTTTCAAAAGAGCGCTATGCCCAAATAGCCTAAACACCTATCATTGCGTCCAGCAGCTGGCCGCCGTCGTTGTCCACCACCCGTACCGGAACCCCCAGCCGCCCTTCCAGCCAGGGAACGGTGGTGTCGTCCAGGAACTTGTCCCTTTCGTGGCGAAGCATCACCGAGGGGATAAGCAGCTCCTCCCCCAGCTCCCGGCCCCCAAGGCCCTGGACAAGGTCCCCCCCGCAAAGCAGTCCCGCCACGTTCACCGCCCCGCCAAAAAGACGGTTGGGAACCCCGTGGACCGTGACCCTCAGACCGGGGTACCGCTCCTCTGCCAGGGCCGCCAGACTGGAAAGAAGGGGAGCGGCGGCGGTGCCGGTGGCGATGGATACCCGCCGGGAAAGGGGACGGGGCTCCTCCAGCTCCAGGGCGCTGGTGAACTCCTGCCGCAGCAAGGCCCAGAGACCCACCCCGTCCTCCAGCTGTTCAAAGTCCTCGTAGTATTCCGCCGGGGGGATGGGCCTTTCCGCCAGCAGAAAGAACTCGTCGGCGGGGTAGGCGATGCGGGAACCGTGCTTTTGGATCATCTCCGCTTGGAAGAGGGCGGCGGCGTCCAGCACCTGCCGGGCCTCCTCTTTTGTGTAGGGCCGCAGGGGGTAAAGCCCCTCCCGGTGGCCGGTGAGGCCCACTGGCACCAGGGCGATGCTCCCCAGCCCCGGCCAGTATTCCGCCAGGTCCCAAAGGCTCTTTTCCAGGGCGGGGCCGTCGTTGACGCCGGGACAGAGGACCAGCTGGGTGTTCACCCGGATCCCCGCCTGGGTGAGCATAGGGATATACCGCAGGCTCTCGGCGGCCTTGGGGTTTTTCAGCATCTCCACCCGCAGGTCCGGGTCGGTGGTATGCACCGAAATATTGATGGGGGAAAGGCGCATCTTGATAATCCGGCGGATATCCTCCTCGGTGAGGTTGGTGAGGGTGACATAGCTGCCAAACAGGAAGGACATACGGCTGTCGTCGTCCTTTACATAGAGGGAATCCCGCAGCCCCCTGGGCAGCTGGTCCACAAAGCAGAAGATGCACTTGTTGCGGCAGGTGTGCTGCCGGTCCATCAGGTAGGTTTCAAACTCCAGCCCCAGGTCGTCGTACTCCCCCTTGCGCACCGGGACGGAAAAGGCCGCCCCGTCCCGCCGGAGGGAAAGCTCCAGGCGGCTATCGGTCATATAAAAGCGGTAGTCCAGCACGTCCCGGATGGCCTCGCCGTTGATGGCCTCCAGGGTATCGCCGGGGCGGATGCCCTTTCTGGCCGCCAGGCTTCCCGCCTCCACCCCCTTGATGATAACCGCCATCGCGCTCTCTCCTCCCCCGCGTGCATATATCATTTATCCCTTAAAATTACAAGGTGTCACATTCCACCTGGGAATATTCAATGCTATGGAAACGCACCAGCTTTTTGTGCTCCTCGTAAAGGTCGAAGAAATCCTCGTCCGGGGAATCGAACACCGACCAGTCCGTTACCGTAATGTCGGGGATGGACAGCTCCATACGGGCGCTGCCCTGCACCCGCCAGACGGGCTCCGGGCCGATGGAGGTTTGCAGGATGAAGTCCAGGCTGTAGTGGATATGGATTTCATCCCCCACCACCTCGTCGTAGGTTACAAAGCCGTCATCGATGTCCAGTATCTCACACCGGGTGGTTTGTTCCAGCAGCTCCTCTTTATCGGAAAGATAGAAGATATCCGCCAGCATTTTGGGCAGCTCCGAAACCTCCTCCACCTTGTCGCCGGTGCATTCCAGCAGGAATTCCTCCAGGGTGTCGCACAGCAGCTCGTCCCGGTCTACCATCCCTTGCGTCCTCCTTTCTGTGGCTCCCCTTGGCGATGGAAAAAGGAGGGGGCGCAAACCCCCTCCCTCTCACGTTTTGCTCAGTCCGCCATCGGGACAACTTCCCGGCCCTTGTAGTAGCCACAGCTGCCGCACACCTGGTGGGGGAGCTTCAGCTCGCCGCACTGGGGGCATTTGCAGAAGCCGGGGGCCGCCAGCTTCCAAACGTTGGAGCGGCGCTTGTTCTTGCGGGCCTTGGAGCTTTTTCTCTTGGGTACTGCCATTTTCAGCACCTCCTTTTCTGGGATGGAACGGGAACTTTAAGAACCTGTATCCACAACCGTCTAACGCCGTCAGGCCGGAGCTTTTTCCGCCCTGCTGCGTTAAAAATCCTTGTAATACACCAAGTATTCCTGCGGATTTTTGCCTTGCAGGACGAAAAAATCTCTCGTCCTGCCGGCATCATCCGGCTATGAATACAGGTTCTAAAATTCCCTTACTCAAAGAACTTGTCCAGCGCGGCAAGGCGGGGGTCCAGCTGTTTTTCCTCGCACCCGCACTGGGTCACGTTGCGGTCGCAGCCGCAGACAGGGCATAGGCCCTTGCAATCCTCCCGGCAGAGAAACCGGCTGGGCAGCTCCGGGATGACGTCGTTGGCAGCAAGCTCATGGAGCTCCACGAAGCCGTCCGGGGCAACCAGGTATTCGTCGTCCTCCTCCGAATTCTGGAGGGTGCGCACCACCGTGTGGGGGACTGTGAGGGTCATTTCCCGGCGGATGGGGGCAAGGCACCGGCCACAGCTGGTTTCCAGAAGCAGCTGGTAGGCGCAGTCGAGTGAAACCACGCCCGCCCGGTTCTGGGCCCTGGCGGTGACCCGGACAGGTGCTCCCAGGGGAAATCCTCCCCCGGCGCTGTACTGGCTCAGGTCCACATCATCCGTTACCACATCGGATACACCCGCGCCGTCCAGCAGCCTGTTCAAATCGAACCTCATGGAACCTCCTCCCATTGCCGTTACAAAGCGCGAAAAAGGGCAGAATGGCCCCTTGCCGCACAGTGTCACGAACATAATTATAGTGTTCTGGAGGCCCTTTGTCAAGGGCAATCCCGCACAATTCGGGGCCCTTTTTTCCGGGATATTTATGCCTCTTTATTTTCCGGCGGGAATGGCCTTCCCCAGGGTCTTTTTCAGACCCCGCAGGCAAAGGTCCAGGCTGATGCCGATGCCGAAGGCCCCGATGATGGTGCCTACCCCCAGGGTGCCCCCCAAAAAGAAGCCGGCCACCCCCCAGGTGCAGTCCATGGCGATGCGCACCGGCCCGTAGGGGAGGCGGAGCTTTTCCGCCAGGAAGATCATCACCGCCTCCATTGCCCCCACGCCGTAATCCGGCAGCATATAGATGGCGATGCCCGCCCCGCAGAGGAACACCCCCGCCACGTTCATAGCCAGCTTTCCAAGCCACCCGGCGGGGGGGAGCATCCCCATCCCGGCCATCAGCCCGGCAAAGAGATTGATGGAGGGGCCCAGGCAGAACACCGTGATGACGGTGCCCGCCCAGATATTCTTCCGGTTGAGGAGGAGGGCCAGCAGCAGCATAACGCAGTTGACCCCCAGGGCGATGGTGCCGGTGGCGACGCCGGTGGTGCGGCCCAGCCCCTCCTCGAACATGGTGAGGGGGTCCACCCCCGCGCCGCTGAACAGCTCCAGCTGAATGCCCAGCCCGCAGACGAGGGTCCCCAGCAGGACGACGGCAGCCTGGAAAAGCTGCTGTCCCATGGATTTTTTCATTCCCAAACCGCCTTTCCCTTATTCCGGATAGACGAGGCGGTCCGGGCCGATGCCCTCCAGCACCTCCTCCAGGTACTTCTTGGCCAGGTAGTTGGTCATGGCCAGGTTATGGTCCAGGTAGTTGCCGCATTCCTTGGCCACCGCCGCCGGAATCTCCCCCCGGTAATCCCGCATGAAGGTGAACATCTCCACCATCAGGGGCAGGATGTCCTCCGAGGACAGGTCCCCGGCCAGCAGCAGATAGCAGCCGGTGCGGCAGCCCATCGGCCCAAAATAGATCACCCGGTCCTTCCACTGGGGATGGCTGCGCAGGAAAACGGCCCCCAGGTGCTCGATGGTGTGCATCTCGGCGGTGTTCATCACCGGCTCCTCGTTGGGGCTGGTCATGCGCAGGTCAAAGGTGGTGATGACGCTATCCCCCACATGGTCCTTGCGGGAGACGTACACCCCCGGCTGAAGCCGGATGTGGTCGATGGAGAAGCTGGCAATTTTTTCCATAGCAGAAGGCTCCTTTACAGATTGGTTTCTTTCCCTCCAGATTATCCGTTTTCCCCCAAAAAGTCAAGCCCTGTCTTGCAAATTCCCCCAAACCATAGTAGACTATAGTGGAAAGGTGGGAACAGAAAATGGAACGGCTGAAAAAGCTCCGGTGCATCGATTCCTTTACCCTGAAGCTCCTGGCCATGGCCCTGATGCTCTGTGACCACATGTGGGCCACGATTATACCGGGGAACCTGTGGCTCACCTGCCTGGGGCGGCTGGCCTTCCCCATCTTTGCCTACCAGATTGTGGAGGGGTTCTTCTGTACCCGCAGCTTCCGAAGGTATTGGGGGCGGCTCTTTCTCTTTGCCCTTCTTTCGGAGGTTCCCTTCAACCTGATGTACGGCGGCAGCCCCGTCTACCCCTTCCACCAAAACGTGCTTTTCACCTTCTGCCTGGCCCTTCTGCTGGTCCGCCTGCTGGAGAAGGTCCGGGAGCGCTCCTTCCCCCTCTTTTTGGCGGCGGCGCCCCTGGCCGCCGGGGCGGGGTACCTGCTGGGGATGGTGCTGATGGTGGACTACTACGGCTACGGGGTGCTGACGGTGCTGGTGTTTTACTTTGCCCGGCGCTCCCCCTGGCCCTGGCTTCTTCAGCTGGCGGGCCTGGGCGTCATCAACCTGGGGATGATGGGCGGGATGCAGTTTTCCCTTTCCCTCTTCGGCCGGGTCTGGGAGCTGCCCCAGCAGGGCTTGGCCCTGTTGGCCCTCCTTCCCATCTGGCTGTATAACGGCCGGCCGGGCCGGGCCAGCCGCCCCTTGCGCCTTGCCTGCTACGCCTTCTATCCGGTGCATATGGCGGTGCTGGTTTTCCTTTGGAGGATGGGGAGCGGCGTTTAATTTAAATTGTTGTGTAAAAGAAAAGGAGGAAATTTTATGGTGAAGCGTTACGCCAACATGGCCTTTCTTTACGCCATTGCCGCTATGGCCTTTGGGGTGTTCTACCGGGAGTTCACAAAGTTCAGCGGCTTTTCCGGCCGGACCAGCCTGGCCTTTCTGCACACCCACTATTTTATGCTGGGGATGTTCTTTTTCCTGGCGCTGATGCTGGCGGAAAAGACCCTTGCCTTCTCCGGCCAGAACATCGGGCGGGTCCTTTTCGCCTACCACCTGGGGCTGAACATCACCGCCCTGGGCCTGCTGATGCGGGGGCTGACCCAGGTGTGGGGAACTCCCCTGAGCAGGGGGCTGGACGCCTCCGTCTCCGGCATCTCCGGAATCGGGCATATTCTAACCGGCGTCTGCATCCTCCTCCTGCTGCTGCGCATCCGCAAGCGGGCGGGGGAGGCCGCCTGATATCCCGGTAAAAAACAAAGCGCGCCGCTGCCCCGGCCCTGGCCGGAGAGCGGTGCGTTTTAATTTGCCTGCTGGGCTGCGGGGCCTTTGGCCGTTCTTCTTTTGCTTCTTTTCTTCTTTCGAAAGAAGAAAAGAAGGCGGTTCACTTTGCTTTTGCCCCTTTTAGAAAGCCGCCCAGCTCCAGGCTGCACAGGTCGGCCCCGATGATCCGCCCCTGGTAGACCAGGAGGTTGGCCGCCACCCCGTCCTGCTCCTGGGGGTAGTTCTTCACCAGGTAGGTGTATTTGGTCACCGTCTCCCCCTTGTACCGGGAGATATCGAAGCCCTGGGCCTTTTGGATATCGTTGTAGCTTTCGTAGATTTGGTCAAAGACGGCGGGGACCAGCACCTCCATCTGGCCGGTGGGGGTCTCCTCCACCTCCCAGCCCTGCTGGCGCAGCCAGGCGGCGCCCTCCTCCGGGGCGGCGCACTTCACCTCCGCGGCGCGGCGCAGGAAAACCGCCGCCGCCTTGGGCGGGTTCCCGAAGAAAATGGCCCCTGCCATCACCAGCACCACCGCCCCCAGCACCGTCAAAAGGCTCCGCCGCCGCACCCGCACCGCCATCGTTACCATATCCTGCCCCTCCCCGCGTTCTCTTCATGGTACAGTCTATGCGGGGAGGGGGGAGGTTATCCCTGGGTCAGATGACCTGGCGGCCCTGCCAGCGGCCGCTGAGAAAGCGGGCGACAAAGGCGGCGCACCGGGCCACCCAGTCGATGTACATTGCCACCCACACCCCCATAATGCCCATGCCCACGGCGGGGCCGCAGAGGAAGAAGCTGAGGCCCACCCGGAAGACCCACATGGAGACGGTGGAAACCACCATGGTGAAGCGCACGTCCCCCGCCGCCCGCAGGCCGTTGGGGAGGGCGAAGGAGGCGGGCCAGAAGAGGATGGCCGCCACCACAAAGGAGCGTATCAGCTCCAGGGTGATGCTGGTGGTCTCCGCCGGGAGGTGGAAAAGCCCCACCCAAAAGCCGGCGGAAAGCCCCAAAAAGACCTCCAGGGTGCCCATGGTGCCGTACACCAGGGCGGTGAGGCGGAATATATATCTGCGGGCCTGGCCGAACTCCCCGGCCCCCACGCACTGGCCCACCACCGTCACCATGGCAAGGCCGATGGCGTTGCCGGAGACATGGGGGATCATCACCACATTGTTCGCCATGGCGTTGGCGGCGATGACGGCGGTGCCGAAGGAGGCCACCAGCCCCTGGACCAGCACCTTGCCGATTTGGAACATCCCGTTTTCCAGCCCCCCCGGCACCCCCACCCGGAGGATGCCCCGCACCATGTCCGGGTGGTACTCCGGGCGCAGCAGCTGGTGGATCTGCACCCGTCCGCCCCCCTGGCAGAGGAGGCGGAGAATCACCAGGGCGGCGGTGAGGCGGGAAAGGAGGGTGGCGACGGCCGCCCCCGCTACGCCGGCCTGGAAGTGCAGAATCAGGACCAGGTCCAGAACGATGTTCAGGAAGGAGGACAGGGCCAGGAAATACACCGGCGTTTTGCTGTCCCCCAGGGAGCGGATGACCCCGGCCAGCAGGTTGTAGAGGAAGGTGGCGGGGATGCCCATGAAGATGACGAAAATATAGGCGTACGCATCGTCAAAGATGTCCGCCGGGGCTCCGGCGTAGTTCTCCAGGCCCAGGAACATATCCACCAGCGCGGCCCGGTGGCCCAGGCTCCGCAGGGCCCGGCAGATGCCCTGGCCCGATACCAGGGATACCTGCCGCTCCGGGGACAGTCCGCCGGCCAATACTACGATTTTCAATGCGCGGATCGCTCCTTCCTCCCGTATGCGCAGGCGGCGCGCCTGTGCATGCAAAATCTTAAAATCTCCCCAGGGCAAACTCCTCCGTCATGGCGAAGTAGCGGTCGTCAATCCCGTTGGTCTGGTCGCCCCAGGTGGGGTCGATATGGTACGTCTTTCCGTCCAGCTCCGCCACGGTCCAGATGTGCTGCGACGTGGAGCAGGTGCCGCAGTCGATGCCCTCCAGCCGCAGCAGCAGGTTGTAGATCGCCACATAGCCGTCGCAGACCGCCAGGCCCTTGGTGAACGCCTGATAGCCGCTGTGGCTCATGATATTGTCCCCGTAGTCGTAGCGGCAGTGGTTGCAGACCCAGTCGAAGTATACCTTGGCCTTCTCGTACTCGGTCATATCCGCCGTGATCCGGCCCTCGGCCCACATGCGGTCGTGGACGTCGATGGCGTAGGCCATGGTTTCCTCCCGGTAGTAATCGATCTCGGACTCGTCGTAGAGGCTGCTGGAAAAGGTGAGGATCACCTTGCCGCTGCCGGGGTAGTAGAGGGAGGTAACGCTGTTGTAGGTCTGCTCCACGTACTCCCGGGCCGCGCTCAGGAAGGCGTTGAGAATCCGGTCCACGAAGGGCTTGCTGACCGTCCCGGAGGGGTACTCCAGGGTTACCTGCCGCTGGCCGGCGGCCAGCATATAGCGCACGTCGGCGTCGATTTTCTCCTTCTCGTCCGCGCCGGGGGAGGCGTAGAAGGTCCCGTCGCTCCACACCATTTCCTCCATGCTCCAGCCCTTCTTGCTGTACAGGGGCAGGATCTCCCAGTCCAGAGCCACGCGCAGCTCGCCGTACGCCAGCCGGGCCACCATAGCCGCCGCCTCGCCGCGGGAAATGCGGCCGCCGGGCTGGAAGGAGCCCTTCTTGTCCACGCCGCCGGCTACGCCCCAGTCGTACAGCAGGAGGATGTCGTCCCGATAGGGGGTATTCTCCTTTACGTCCCGGATGTAGCGGCCCCGCCCGTAGCCGGAGGCCACCGCCTCCCGGACGCAGCAGTCCTGAGGCAGGGCCCCCGCCAGGACGTGGGCCATTTCCGCCCGGGTGGCCGGGCGGTCATAGCGGCCCTCGAACTCCTGGCCGATGCTCCCCAGGGCCTGGAGGTGGAGGACGTAGGGCAGGTACCACTCCCCGCCGCCTTCGCCGTAGGCGTCCCGGCCCGAGAGGCTGTCGCCGGTTTCGTAGAGGCTGCGCAGGCGGGAGGCCATGGTCACCACCTCGGCGATGGTCAGCTCTCCGGAGGGGTCGAAGACGTCCTCCCGTCCGCTGCCGTTGGTCAGGCCCAGCTCATAGAGGGCCTTTACCGTCTCATAGTACCAGTCTCCGGCGGAGACGTCGGAAAACTGGTCCTCGTAGGTGCGGATGGGGGTAAATCCCCCCTCCGCCGCCCGGGCTCCGCCGGGCATTGCCACGAAGGACAGGACAGCCGCCAGGATCAGCGCGAAAATTCTGCGTTTCATTCGTACACTCCTATTTTCTTACGGCACCAGAATGTGCATATCCTCCAGGGTCAGCTCACGCTGGTAGGGATTGAAATATGTATTCACCAGCTCCAGCACGGCCTCCCGGTCCAGCACGTAGTAGGACGCGCCCTTATAGTAGCCCGCTCCGTCGCCGGGGAGGGTGTGGAAGGTGATGTTCTCGCTGCCCGCGGTCAGGGCCTGCTCCCCCAGCCAGATGAGGTTGGCCAGCTCCAGGTCCGTGTCCACCTGCTCCTGGAAGATCTCCGCGTAGGTGCGGACCTTGTCCCAGTTGGAGATATGGAGCATCTGCCTGGCCGCCGCCATGAGGAACGCCTGCTGGGTGCCGATGCGGCCGATGTCGGCGGTGGCGTAGCCGCTGCCGTCATTGTTCTGCCGCCAGCGGACCACTTTCAGCGCGTCCTCTCCGTTCAGGAGGCGGGGGCCCTTGGGGAAGTGGATGCTGAGGTCCTGGTAGGGGTCGTCGTAGTCCATATCTACCGGGATGTCGAATTCCACCCCCCCAATGGCGTCCACCAGTTCCTCGAAGGCGTTCAGTTTCACGGTGACGTAGTGGTCCACCGGGATGCCCAGCAGGCGGGTTACCTCCGCCATAGTC
>OFGO01001812.1_pt1 | contig 14058 bp, 10 predicted proteins | sample 1521761 | NCBI WGS metagenome assembly OFGO01 (sample SAMEA3504128, study PRJEB24116) | mouse gut metagenome | biome: mouse gut; feature: mouse-associated habitat; material: faeces | place: Denmark | collected 2011
AAAGTATATTTTAAGGATGGTTGAGATATATCGGGAAGTTTTAAGTGATAGATCTGATGCCCGGAATAATAAAAAGAAGAGACTCTTGCTTGAATTAGAAGAACGTTATACAGATTTATGCGCCGGCAGTAAAAGTTCAAATGTGATCGGTTATAGAAGGAACAAGATGCCGGCCGCTTTTAGAGAAACACGGCGCTGGCTGACAATGAAGCAGGCAGGACTTTCTATCGAGGATGTTTTGATCAAAAAGGGGATTTCTTCGATCGCGATTTATGGGATGGGCTATTTAGGCTGCAGCCTTTATGATGAACTGGAAGGTGGCGGAGTCAGGATAGAATATATTATGGATAAGGGGATGGAAGATACGGCGAACGTTATCAGACTGGTAAGCATGGAAGAAGAACTGCCAGAGGCTGATGCCGTTGTTGTGACGGTACTAAGTGAAATACAGAATTTATGTGAACAATTAAGAAAAAAGTGCAGTTACAAAATAGTTTCTATTGTAGAAATATTGGATTGGTGCGAAGATTCTATGATAGGTTTGGAGTGAAGGCGACAAGAGGACTTATCTTATGAAATCAGGGGAGAGCAGATAATATACTGACTGTGCAATCCAGGAGAATGGAGAACAGAATGAAGGTAATTGAAAGCGATGAACAGATATCAGATATAATGGATCGTCATAAGATTGTGGTGATATGGGGCACGGGAGTATATGGGCGAAAGTTTCAGAAGAAGATATTTTCTTTTGAGCGGAAAGAAGATATTTTCTTTTGTGATAATAATGCAAAAACTGAAAAGGGGGGGGGGATTTCCGAAGTTCCTTACGCCCAATGAACTAAACGAAAAGGTAAAGAGTGGACAGGATACTGCTATAGTAATCTGCGTAAAAAATGACAATGCCGTGCATGAAATTCATGCACAGCTGTCTGTAATGGGAATACCGGATAAAGATATACACCGATTTAGAACAAATAGTAGCAGCATATCTATGAAAGATGAAGTTAAACTAAAAAGAAGCAAAGGATATTTCAATGGAAAAAAGCCGGTTTTTCCGTTAGCTGATTCGGCAGCAGTTAAATGTATAGAGGATAAGATTGAAGCCGGAGAACCCTTTTTGTTTTCCAGGTGGGGAAGGGTGGAAGCACGTGCTGTATTGGACTATGTGATGGGATTTCCAGGCAAAGTGGAAGATTCTCTTATGAACAATGCGGGGGTATTTCCTTTAGATCCGGATATCATTCGTTTTTTCAGTGAGGAATCCATAGCGGCAGCAAAAGAAATAGACATATTATGCGCATGGTTTCATAATTTTGATGGTGAGGACAAATTATTCAGATGGTATTCTCCGGATGCAGTTATAGTTGGTAGCAGCGTTTATTATCCTTTCTTTACGGAAAGTGCATGGACAAGAAAGCTGAAGGGCAGAAGAGTGCTTGTAATACACCCTTTTGCAGAATTAATGGAAAAACAATACAAAAATCGTGCATTGCTTTGGGAAAATGAAGAAATCCTGCCGGAATTTGATTTGATAACCTATAAGGCCGTACAATCTTTGGGAGGAAATAGTGGCTATGCCTCATGGGCGGAGGCATTAAATAAGATGAAACGTGATATAGAAGAGCTTGAATTTGATATTGCGTTAATTGGCTGCGGGGCGTACGGTATGCCGCTGGGTGGTTTTATAAAGAACAAAATGCATAGACAGGCTATGCACATAGGGGGAACATTACAGGTTTTATTTGGAATTAAAGGGGCAAGGTGGGAAGGGGAACCATACAATTACGATAAAAAATTATATAATGAATTTTGGGTCAGACCAGGGGAAAAATTAAAGCCCCAAAATTATATGGATGTAGAGGGTGGGTGCTATTGGTAATTCGCTTTCCATTGACCGTATGTTCCCTTGTCAGTTAAAGGTAAGCCTAATATAACGCGGCAATATTGAGTCGATGAGGAGAACTGAAAGTATGGAGCATTTCGGAGCGGAAATTAACGATCATTTGAGAATAGAATACCTTGAAGATCTGCAGGTGGAAAATATAGTATCCGCAGATGGAGTGGAGGATAAATTCTGGTATGTTCTGAATGAGAATGAGATGCTTGTGGGGTGTATCGGAGTACGTGAATATCGTGAAACATGCAGAACAGGAAAAATATATATCAATCAAAATTTTACTTATATAAATTCCGGCAGGGATGAGAAACAGGCAGCGATAGATATATTTTTAGAAAAGCCTCATATTAAAAAAATTCCGGTATTGGATCAGGAGGGAAGGCTGCTCTATGAATATGTGAAGAGCATGGACGCATATTATGACGAATTAGAGATACAATGTGGAATTAATATCGGAGAAGAGCGAAAAGAAAAAATAGTAGTTTCATTGACCAGTTATGGAAAAAGATTGGATACAGTTTATCTGGTGGTTAAAAGCATCATGCACCAAACTTTAAAGGCAGATGAAATTATTCTTTATATAGCGGAGGCAGATTCAAAAAGAATGATTGAAAAGGAAGATGAGCTTACAAAAGCTGGATTGAAAGTCATTCGTAACGTAAAAGATTTGAAGCCGCATAAGAAATACTTTTATTCTGTTCAGAATTTTCCAGAGAGTATTATTATTACAGTTGATGACGATGTGATGTATGATGACAGGTTGATTGAAGAATTGTATACATGTCATCTGACATATCCCGATGCTGTTATTTGCAGCCGAGGACATAGAATGACCAAGGAGAATGGGAAGGTGGCGTCATACAGTTCATGGGAAACATGCGTGAGAAGCGCTGTTCCGGAGAAGGGAATATGTGCAACAGGGGTAGGCGGTATTCTGTATCCCTGTGGTCAATACAGGAAAAAGTTTATAGATGAGGAAGGTATTTTGAAGACTTCACTCTGTGGGGATGATTTGTGGTTAAAGGCAATAGAGTTAATGGAAGGCGTGAGTACCTTTGCGATGGGCTGGAACTGTTATGGACTTATAAAAAACAGTCAGGAAACAGCGCTTGGTGTTGAAAATGTGGTCAACAAAAAAAATGATGAATATCTGGACAGGCTGGGGAAATATTTTAATGTAAATTTTGCAGCGTTGTTTTGATTATAGAATAAAAAGGAAATGTACAAAGTGAAGGAATGTAATTATTTGTATAAGCGAGGTGTATATGTACAATACTGTGGAATGCTATGATAAACCGGCAGATATAATGGATAAAATGGAAACGCCCTATGTTGAGATGAGTAAAAAGGAGCATGGGTTTATTAGCGGTTTAATAAGGGATCATAGGCCAAAAAAGGTATTAGAAGTCGGTGTCGCGGGTGGCGGAACAACTGCTGTAATTATGAATTGCCTGAATGAATTTTGTCCGGATGCTAAAATGTACTCCGTTGATATTAATGAGGAATGTTATAAGAGAGACGGAAAGCAGACCGGATTTCAATTAAATGAAATCAGAGAGCATTTGCCGAACATAGAGAATCATAAGTTTTTGCTGGGGAAAGAATTGCCATGTGTCATAGAGCAGATAGGGAGTAACATTGATTTTCTGGTATTAGATACAGTGCATATAATGCCTGGTGAATTTTTAGACTTTCTTTGTGCACTGCCATTTTTGGCGGATGGGGCAATTGTCGTACTGCATGATGTATCGGAACATTGCAGGGTAAATAGTCCGTATGGTTATTGTACCAGGCTTTTGCTGTGCAGTGTGACAGCAGAAAAATATTATAATCTGGATGAGGCTGATGATATACGCGGTTTTTTCAATATAGCAGCTTTCAAAATAGATCAGGCTACAAGAAATGAAATAGAAAATGTGATATCGGCTCTGTCGGTCACATGGCAGTACATGCCGCCGGAAAGTATGATTGAGAATTATTATGCTGTTTATAGGAAATATTATACGGAAAAACAGCTTCTTCTTATCCAAAATATTGTCCGGCGGTATCGATATATTGAAGAATTTGCCGGGGCAAGAAAAGCATTCCTGAAGAGATTGGAATGTTATGATAATATTTACATTTACGGAGCCGGATACAATGGTAAGAAGTTGCAGAAGTATTTAAAGCGTAAAGGATATGACGTTAGTGGGTATGTGGTATCAGATGACCATTATGCTAAGGAAGCCGGGAAGTATGGAGAACAGATTCATCGGATCTCGGATATAGAAAATTTGGATAAGACAGTTTGCCTTATTTCTATTCTTGATGAGGGAATAAAAGAAAGATTAGATAATGCGGGTATTGAGAACATTAAATTATCGGCGGAATTTTTAAGATTGGAAATTTAAGAAGAGAGGATTTATGAATGAATGAACATTTGAAGCGCGTAAGCGCAGATGTGCAAATGGTATATTCGCGAATTGAGGACGATACTTCACGACGAATCTTTGAAAATAGATTAATGATGGCTTTAACAAAAAACGAGAGAAAAAATGATGAAATAGAATTTCTGAGGGAAAAACGGGATAAGGATAAGCGGCTTGTATCGTTATTTAATGAAGTAAAGTGTTTGGAAGGCGATATTTTTATATTTGGTGCGGGCGAATGCGGCAGATATATTCTTAATAGTAAATTTATGGAAGGAATCCCGGTCAGGGGTTTTATCGATAACAGGAAATGGCGTGAGGGCACCATTCATAATTTGCCGGTGTATCGATTTGAAGATGCAGTCATAAACTGCGAAAAAGCCAACGTCATACTTAGCATGCAGTCATATGTGTCAAGACGACAGATCAAAGAGCAGATCGCTCAAAAGCGAAACAGCTGGAACATAATAGATGCCGGTGAGATATTCCGACAAATTGATAAAGAAGCGCTTTTAGAGATTGGCAATCCTTTTTATAGATTTATCTATGATTTAGTAGATACCAGCAAATCAGGGTCAGCAGTGCTGGACAAGATCAGAGACAGCAGAAATCTGATGGCGTGTTGGATTACACTTGAAGAAGGAGATAACATTGGGAGACTGATCAAAGAAAAATGGGGATATTATCCATGGTGCTGCTATTTGACTGTCGATAAAACCCAAAGTGAATATAATGGTATTCCGATATATACATACGAAGAAGCGGCAACTCGATATGATCAATTGGATATTGTTATTGAGAATGGACGCTTATATGATACTGTTAGGGAGAAGGTATCCTCAAATGGAATTGTAAGAGAAATCATTAATTTGAATGATATAACAGAAATGCTATATAGAGAGCAGTATTTTGACTTTTTTGAGTATGCAGATGTGAAAGAGACTTTTATAGACGGTGGAGCGTTTGATCTGTGCTCTACAAAAGAATTTATAAAATGGTGTCGAGGGAATTATGCAAGGGTATTTGCATTTGAACCGGAGAAAAGTGATTATGAGTCCTGTAAAGAGAAGGCAGAACACTTGGATAATGTCAGTCTTTTCAACTGCGGTCTGCTTGACAGGCAGGGTAAAATCGGGTTCACTGCAGGATTGAGTGGCGCCTCACGTATAGAAGATCAGAAGCGGGATTTCTATTCGGACTATGATATTGAAGTTACAGATCTGGATTCTGCTGTGAAAGATGAGAAAGTCACATTTATTAAGATGGATATAGAGGGCGCAGAGGAAAAGGCACTATTGGGAGCAAGACATATTATTACAGAGCAGAAGCCTAAACTGGCGATCTGCGTTTACCATAAGCCAGAAGACATTATTGAGCTGCCTGCTCTTATTTTGGAAATGAGGCCGGATTATAAAATTGCATTTCGGCATTATTCTTTAAGAGGTACGGAAACGGTAATGTACGCATGGTAGACAAATGGGTGCGATTTGAATATGACTGTGATTGAAGAGAAAGTAAGTGTCATCATACCTGTATATAACTGCAGGGCATGGGTCAAAAGATGCCTGGATTCTATACTGGAACAGACATATCAGAATCTGGAAGTATTAGTGATTGATGACGGATCTGAGGATGGTTCGGCAGAAATAATTGAAAGCTTTGCCAAGGAAGACAGCCGGGTACAGTATTTTTTTCAGTCAAATCAAGGAGTGGCATCTGCGAGGAATCGTGGGCTGATGGAGGCTTCGGGCGGTGTGATCACGTTTGTGGATGCAGATGATTACATTGAAAAAGATATGTATGAGAAAATGCTGACGGTGATGAAGGTGCTGGATGCTGACATTGTGGAATGCTCCTGCAGACGGGTAAGACCGGATGGTAAAACTATACTGGATAATCATTTAAAAGAAGAAACGGTGATTGGGAAAAGGCAATGTGTAAGTCACTATCTGCGCCAGCAAAATGTCACGAATTATGTATGCAACAAGGTATATAGAAAAGAACTCTTTCACGGTTTTTCCTTTCCGAATTTGAAATACAGTGAGGACTATTATATCAATAATATGGTGCATGCGAGAGCAGAGAAAAAGGTCATATTGCCCGAAATTTACTATAATTATGTGCTTTATGAAGGGCAGGCTACCGATATTAGCCATGTAAGCCTGTCGAATTTTGACGGAGTGAAGGCGGGCAGACTTGTTGCTGAATATTTTAGGAAGGACAGGGAACTGTGTACCTATGCGGCTGTTTATGCATGCGAGTATGCCGTCCGTACAGCAGGACAATATCTAAGTCGTTGTCCTGGACATTGGAATGAAGTAAGAAAACAGATAAGAAATGACTTTTTGTACTGCTATCGCCATGTGGTGTCAGCTGACCATACCGGTATAGATGTAAAGGCAAAAAGAAGGCAGTATCTGCGCTTTTTCCGAAAAGGGGAAATTGAGCGGGGGATTTTTGTGCCGGCGCTGCCGGAGTTGGCAAAGAGAGAAAAACAGCAGCAGAAAAGCAGCAGACTGTTAAAACTCATGTGCAGATGGACAATGGACGCTCAGAAGGGCATGAAACCGGTAGACTATCTGATCAAGAGGAGTTGGTATTCTGTGGCCGTTTATGGCGTAGGAGATGTAGGGAAATGCCTGCTGAGTGAACTTGCCGATTCTGCAGTGACAGTGAAGTATGTAATCGATAGAAGGCAGCTGGAACTTGATCTGCCGGTATATACGCCGGAAGATGATCTGCCTGCGGTGGACTGCATTATTGTCACGGCTGTTACGGAGTATGGGGAGATAAGCAGAAGACTGAAGAAGAAGTTGGATTGCCAGGTTATTTCAATCGAGGATATTATTTATCAGGTTGAGTGATATAAATACGGGAAGGCGTGGATATGTTGCATGCAGGACAGGATATTATTTTATATGGAAGCGGCAGGAGATGCGCCAGGATACTGCCTTTGCTGACAAGAGCAGGTGTTTCCATTAAAGCGGTTATAGACAGCGGGCAGGCAAAACAGGGAACCTGGATAGAAAATCTTGAAGTTCAGGCTCCATCAGTATTGCGGGAATATAAGGATACGGTCCTGTGTATTACCGTTGCCGATCCGGTGGAACAGGAACAGATCAGGGCAGCGTTACAGCGTGAGTATGGATATGATCTGGCATATGAAATCCGGTATGATGATTTAATGCTGGCGTCAGTTTTGTTAATTCAGAAGATAAAGACTGAACGGATAGACTGTACGGAAGGCTGCGAACCTCATATAGTGTTTGATTGTGGTTCAGGCCTTGGTCTCGGCGGAATCGAGGAATGGACAAAAGGACTATGTACAGAATTGTTAAAGCAGGGTTTTGACAATCTTCATATCTATACGGATACGGGAAAATATCAGGTGCAGAATGTGCTGTTACCTGTTGTAGATCAGGTACTGGATAAGAACAAACTTCGATTTCGAGAAGAGATACTGGAATGTATTATGGACTATCTGACAGATTTGCTGCCGGTAACGGTAATAGCGGGAAAGCCGGAATCTTTTTTGGAGGCAGCAGATCTGTTAAAACAGATTGCGCCGGATAAGATACGTATTATTTCAGTCATACATGGCGGAGAAGAGCATCTTTACAAACTTTATGATAAATATATGGCGAATACGGACTTCTTTGTTACGGTAAGCGAGGATATCAAAAGAGACCTAATGGCCAGGGGTGTAGCGAAGGAAAGAATCGCTTCCATCACATGTCCGGTTGCATGTGAAGAAAAAACAGAACGTGCCTACACAACGGATGCAAACCTGCCCGTCAGGATTGGTTATGCCGGCAGGATCGTCATAACGCAGAAGAGAATGGACTTAATGCTTAGAGTCATCGAGGTGTTGGAAAAGAGAGAAGTGCCTTATCTCTTTGAAATAGCAGGAGATGGATCTTATAAGGCGGAAATGGAAGAAAAGGTGACGGCTTCTGGCTGGAGTGAGCATGTGCGCTTTGTGGGGCTTCTGTCAAGGGAACATATTCCTGAATTTTGGAGAAGACAGGACATTTATGTGAATATAGCGGATTCGGAAGGAAGGAGTATATCGCAGCTTGAGGCAATGGTAAATGGTGCGGTACCGGTGGTGACGTGCACATCCGGAACACAGGAAGATATTTGTGACGGTGACAATGGATATCTTGTGGAAATCGGAAATTATGAAAAGATTGCAGACAGGATCGTACATCTTGCAAAGCATAGGGAATTGCTGCCGGAATTTGGCCGGAAAGCCCATGATACGGTATATCCGAAATGCCGGAAAGAGATACATACAGGATTTTGGGAGGATTTGCTAAAAAGTGGCTATGGATATCATTGATTATGGGGTACGGCAGGAGCCGTATCTTTCAGAAAAAGGAAAGATAAAGGAACAGGCCTGGATAGATTTTGAGCAGGAGGCAAGTGGGAAGAGACTTTTCTTATTTGGAACCGGAGCGGGTACTGCTTATTTTTTCAGTAAATACAAAAATAAATATCATGTTACAGGTATACTGGATAATGATGAACGGTGGCACGGATTCACGGCAGGCGATATAATTGTGGAAGCGTGTGATTCTGTAAATGAGAAGGCAGGAGTCATGCCTGTCAGTTCGTTGGATAGTTATAGACGAGAGGAAATTCTTGTCCTCATAACAAGTACAAAATATTACAAAGAGATGGCAGAACAGCTTCTGAATCTGGGAGTCACGGCGTATTATGTGCTGTTAATGATGGAGGCAAACCGGAGAAGGCAATATCCTGAAATATGTGAAGCTACCGATATCAATGAAGAGATGAAAGCGTATGCGGAGATTTGCTGCAAAAGGCCGATTCAATGGAATAAGATCGTATTTCGTTCTTTCGACACTTATTCTGATCATGGTAAATATATTACAGAACAGTTATTAAAGCGGAGTGAAGAACTTGATATTGTGTGGATACTGAGAGACCTGCAGGAGGAAGTGCCGGAGGGAGTGCGAACCGTCTGGACAGGAAACTGGAAGAAGCATATCTATGAAATGGAGACTGCCCATATCTGGGTCATAAATACCTTAATGCCTTCGCAGATCATAAAGAGAGAAGGGCAGATCTATATTCACACGAAGCACTGGGCGAGTATTACGTTGAAAAAATTTTATCTGGATGCGTCTACGATTACGGATGTACCGGCAGATGTGGAGCGCTGGAGACATAACGGAGAGTGTATGGATTATGTGCTTACGGGGAGCGAGTTTGATGCGGAAGCTTTCAGGAGAGGATTTGAGTTCCGGAAAGAAGCAGTGCAGGTAGGGTCATCGAGGACGGATGCGATGTTCCGGCCGGAAGAGTGCAGGAGCAAGGTGATCGATCATTATCATCTGGAGAGAGATCATAGATTTCTGCTTTACGCTCCCACATATCGATATAGCAAGGATAAACCAGGAGTGCACTCAGCGGAGGCGAGGAATATCGGACTGGATTACGCCATGATCCGAAACGCCCTGTCAGACAGGTTTGGTGGTGAGTGGGATATATTGCTGAGACTGCATCCGAGCGTAGCCAGAGAGAGTGGCAGATTTGCGGAAGGCAGTTATGTGGTGGACGTAAGCGCCTATCCGGACAGCGAAGAACTTGCGTCTGCGAGTGATATTATGATTTCTGATTATTCCAGTATTATGTTTGAACCTGCTTTTGTGAAGAAACCGGTGTTTTTGTTTGCAACGGATAAGGCGGAATACATAGACCATGAATATGATCTATTACTGAATTATGACGCGCTTCCGTTTCCGATTGCAGAGACGAACGGAGAACTGGCACAGTATATTACAAAGTTTGATCAGACAGCATATGAAAGCCGGGTGACAGCCTTTTTGGATCAGTATGGTGTGCGGGAAGACGGTCATGCCAGTGAAAGAGCGGCAGAATTCATTTTAAATTTGTTTCATGATTAACGGAATCCTGTAGCGCATATAAGATAAAAGGAAGAACGGAGGAAAGAATGGATAAGCCCTTGATTTCAGTGATTATGCCTTCTTATAATGTTGCAAGATATATAAGGGTCTGTATGGAGAGTGTGCTTGCACAGTCGCTGCAGGATATGGAGATTTTAGCTATTGATGCCGGTTCTGAGGATGGTACACTGGATATTTTGCGGGAGTATGCGGACAAAGATGAACGAATCTGTCTTGTTCATTCGGAAAAGAAGAGTTATGGTTACCAGGTCAATCTGGGAATCCAAATGGCGAGGGGCAAATATATCGGTATCGTAGAAACTGATGATTTTATAGAGCCGGATATGTACAGGATTTTATATGAATGGACGAAAGAGAACGATGTCGATTATGTGAGAGGACAGGGGGCATTTTATAGAGAAATTGCGGAAGGAATGGCGGCGGAACGCCCGATTCGCTGTCCGATAAAGGACGAGGCCATGTTCGGAAGGGTTTTGAATCCGCATGAACATCCTGAGTTTGTATATAGTGACAGGTTTTTATGGCTTGGCCTGTATAGAGCTGATTTTGTCAGATCGATACGTCTCAATGAAACGCCTGGAGCGGCGTATCAGGATATCGGGTTTATGCTGCAGGTTCACAGCAAGGCTGCAAAAGCAGTCTATGTGAATCGCTGTATCTATCATTATCGTCTTGATAATACTGCGTCATCCGCGTATGATGAACGTGCGTTCCGCTATCTTGTCCAGGAAACGTCTTATAAGGAGAGCTTTCTGGAAGAACTGCCGGCTGTCTGGAGAAAATACAGTGCACTGGCGCTTCTTGACCAGATACAGACACGGTTTTATCAAATGGCTTTTTCAGAGCATTATTGGAAGGGATCCATTGACGATATAGAATATGTCAGGACATATTTGAAGGATTTGTATCAGAGGGATGTGATTCGAATGGAGGATATGGATCCGGGAAGCTGGGCAGGACTGCAGCTGCTTTTGGAATCTCCGGAGTCACTGTATGACTCCTGTAGATTTGATTATCTCGCAAAAACATATGGTGTCCGTCTGCTTAAGAAACAGATCGGAGAGAAAGAGGTCATTATTTTCGGAGCAGGAAAGAGGGGCAGGTATTGTCATATGCTTCTTACAGCCCAGGGAATTGGTAAGGTCAGGCTGTTCTGTGACAATAATTCCAAGTTACAGGGAACAACACAGCAAGGGATTATGGTAAGCAGCCTGTCAGAGGCTTATGCGGAATATCCAAATGCAGTATATGTGGTGCCAGGTGGCAAGTATGCTCATGAGATGAGACAGCAGCTGCTGGGGCGCGGAATCAATGAGGAACAGATCAGTTTATTTGATATAGCTGAGAATGATTCATTGCTGCGAAAAATATAGAGTAAAAGAAGAGGTATGTGAATGACGGCAGAGGAAGTGATTGGGAATCTTCCCAAAGCGTTGATCAATTGGTACACGTTTGAGACGGGAGCGGAAGCGCTTTTTATTTCAGGAGGGAATGCAGAGTGCGAGGTGCTGCATGAGGTTCTGGCTGACAGTGGCGTTAGTGTGCTTAAGACTACAGTCTGCGAACTGGAGGCGAAGGACGATGAAGACGGAGAAAAAGGTTTAACTGATGACTGGCAGAAAAGATTTGATTATATTGTGGCGGCGGGTATTCTTGAAAAAGCCTTAGATCCGGTGAGACTGCTCACCAGGCTGCGAATGCTGCTTAAAGTTTCCGGGCGGCTTTTACTTGGCACAGAGAACCGTCTTGGAATCCGATATTTTTGTGGGGATAAGGATGGATTTTCCGGCCATGTGTTTGATGGGATAGATGGGTATGTACAGGTAACTCAGGAGAAGAAAAAAACGACGGGACAGGCTTACTCGAAGGCAGAACTGGCAAGGATGCTGCAGGATGCCGGATTTTCCTGCTTCAAGTTTTATTCTGTACTTCCCTGTCTTACACGTCCTCAGCTCATCATGTCCGAAAACTATTTGCCGAATGAACCAATTGAGGTGAGGACATTTCCACAATATAACAGTCCTGAAACGATTTTTCTTGGGGAGGAGAGATTGTACCGCTCTCTCATGGATAATCATATGTTTCATCAGATGGCGAATGCTTTTTTCATAGAATGTCCGGTGGAGGGAGAACTTACGGATATTGACCAGATTACCGTTCAGGGAGACCGCAGCTGTGAAGAAGCAATGGCTACCGTTATACGATATAAGAATTCAGTGGAGAAAAGGGCGTTGTACCCGCAAGGACAGAAAAAGATCAGGATTTTGGCAGAGAATGAGGCGTATTTAAGGAAGCACGGCGTTCCAGTGGTGGAAGCGCGGTTAGAGCAGAATACATATGTAATGCCTTATATGGAGGATGAAATTGCCACGGATTATTTTAGGAAATTACTTAGGAATGACAAAAATGCGTTTATAATGGAACTGGAGAAATTTAGACAGCTCATCATAGACTCGTCGGAACATGTCCCTTATACGGATGTTAATTGGAGACAGTTTGAACCGGGCTGGGAGCGACGGAAAAAGGATGATCCTAACATTGATAAGTGGGAGAAGCTTGCCTTTGGCTCGGAAGAACAACAGTGCAATATCGGAGTTATACTTGAGAGAGGGTATGTCGATATGGTTTCTCTTAATTGCTTTCATTCCGAGAAAGGGTTTATGTTCTTTGATCAGGAATTTTATGTAGAATCGTTTCCGGCTAATGCTGTTTTTATCCGAACAATTGACTTTATTTACAGAGACTGCCCAGGACTTGAAAAGCTTTATCCGAAAGACGATATCCTAAAATATTTCAATCTATATGAACACAGGGATACGTGGCGGAATTTCGCAAATTCCTTTCTGATCAGTCTGCGTAATGAAAAGGAACTGGTTGTGTATCATCGACTGCATCGGAGAAATGAAAAAACGGTCTGGGCGAACAGGCATAGAATGGACTATACGCAGGAAGAATACGATAGATTGTTTACTAATATATTTAAGGATGCAGAAAATAAGAGTCTCTATTTGTTTGGCTCAGGGTATTATGCGGAACGTTTTGTTGCGCAGTTTGGTCAATATTATCAGATTGCGGGTATCTTGGATAATAATAAAGAAAAGTGGGGACAGAGCGCCTTTGGAATAGAGATTTATCCGCCTTCTTTATTGGAAAACATCGATACGCCTTTCAAAGTTTTCATCTGTATCAAATTTTTTGAGGATGTGCTTTCGCAGCTTAAAGAAATGGGGGTCAGAAATATTTCGGTTTATAATCCGCAGATTGATTATGAAAGGCCTGTTCGGCTGGAATGCAGACAGGAAGGTGCGGAGCCGAAAAGGTATCATGTCGGTTATGTGGCTGGAGTATTTGATCTGTTTCATATCGGGCATCTGAATCTTTTGCGGCGGGCAAAGGAGCAGTGTGACTATTTGATCGTTGGTGTGGTAACGGACGAGCAGGTGATAGCAGCCAAGAAGACAAAGCCCTATATTTCATTTGAGGAAAGGCTTGCGATTGTGCAGGCTTGCAGATATGTGGACGAGGCAGTGGAGATTCCTGCTGATAAGCCGGGTACGGAGGATGCTTTTTATAAATATCATTTTGGTGTACAGTTTTCAGGGAGTGATTATGCGGATAATCCGTTTTGGCTGGCGAAAAAGACTTTTTTACAACAGCATGGTTCTGATCTGGTATTCTTTCCATATACGCAGGGTACAAGTTCAACGGAGATTAAAGATCAATTAAATGATAGCGAGAGGAATCAAGGTTGAATAAATTCTCTGATGAGCAATTTATTCAACCAAGAATTTGTGCCGAA
>OFGO01001828.1_pt1 | contig 13957 bp, 14 predicted proteins | sample 1521761 | NCBI WGS metagenome assembly OFGO01 (sample SAMEA3504128, study PRJEB24116) | mouse gut metagenome | biome: mouse gut; feature: mouse-associated habitat; material: faeces | place: Denmark | collected 2011
AGACCGAGGACACCGCTCCCACCCAGGAGGCACAGGAGCAGACCGAGGACACCGCCCCCGCCCAGGAGGCACAGGAGCAGACCGAGGACGCCGCTCCCGCCCAGGAGGCACAGGAGCAGACCGAGGACACCGCTCCCACCCAGGAGGCACAGGAGCAGACCGAGGACACCGCCCCCGCCCAGGAGGCACAGGAGCAGACCGAGGACGCCGCTCCCGCCCAGGAGGCACAGGAGCAGACCGAGGACACCGCTCCCACCCAGGAGGCACAGGAGCAGACCGAGGACACCGCTCCTGCCGTGGAGACGCCGGAGCAGGACCAGGACCGGGATGCCACATTTGTAAAAACAAGCCCGGAGGACGCCGCCGCGATTGCGGCACAGGTTGAAGCGGGGAATGTCGCAAGGCTGGAAATGAATGAGAACGGCGAAATCACGCTGAAAGAGCCGGAGCGGGACGTTCTTGCCGGAATCAAGAACCCATGCGTATACTGCGGCCCGACTGTGCGGGGCGTGGCGCGGCAGTACACTACCTTCCAGGGGGGAATCCCTGACGCGCTGCGGGACTTCATCAGGGAACACCCGGAGGCGCGGGGGCTTATCGTCTCCACGGCGTGGTTTCCCGCCATGCGCAAGCGGCTTGATACGCCGGGAACGGCGGAGGCGAAGCTCTACAAGCGGGTCAAGGAGCAGATCGGAAAATGAAAATCCTGTTCGACTACGGCATAGGCGGGGAACCGGAAGGGTCCCCGCCTACGTTCAAGCAATGCGCGGCGGCAGATATTCACGCCGCGTTTCTGAACCCGGACGAACACGGAGAGGTGCGGACAATCCGCTATGACGGCGTGGAATATGAGGACATCACCGTGATAGAGAGCGGGCCGAAGGAGGGCAAGCGGTCCTCCGTGGTGCAGATGCAGCACGATTTCGGCCAAGGTCTGTATAAGCGGACCGTCATTCTCTACGTCGCGGAAAAGGACATGAACGGCGTCAAGCCGGAGCAGGGGTCCATGCTGTCCATGAACGATGAAGAGGGCGGTACGTTCTTCCACAAATACCGCGTGGCGGAATCGGGGACGGAAATGGGAATGTTCCGGTTGAAGCTGGAGGAAGTGGACGAATGAACACGGAAGCGAGAACCAACGGAATCACCGGGTCCATCGTCGTCACGGTCAACGAAGCGGCGGGGCAGGCGGCTATCGAGCGGGCAAAGGCGCTGCTGGCCGGTATCCAGGGCGGCGTGGACAAGGCTATGAAAGCCTCCATGAGCCGGACCGTTGACAGGCTGCGGCGGGACAGCAACCAGGCAATCCGGGAGAAGTACGACATTTCGGATGAAGGAATCCGCGCAGAGAAAAACGTGCGGGTCCGCTACAGTTTCCAGAACGGCGTGCAGGCGACCGTCACCTTCTCCGGGCGAAAGATACCGCTGTACCGTTTCGGCGGAGCCTACCCGAAGGTCCCGACACAGGACATCGCGGCAGGAAAAAAGCCGGTCATGGTGAAGGGCGCATGGACCATGCAGTATCAGGGAATGGCCGCACGGGGCCACCAGTTCAAGGGAACCGGCCCGACACAGTTCATGGACGCTTTTGTGGCACAAATGAAGTCCGGGCATATCGGAATCTTTGAGCGGACCGGCGGAAGCACCAGCGAGGGCAGCGACGCCATCCGGGAAATTATGGGGTCCTCTGTGGCGCAGATGGTAGGCAACCAGCAAGTAGCGCAGCGATTGACCGAAAGTGCCTATAGGACGTTTGAAACGGAGCTGGACAAAGCGGTGTACCGAATCCTGACGGGCTGGAGGTAGGACCATGCAGAAAGTGACATTAGAGAATGAAACCAAAGTGGGCCTGCTGTACGCGCTGAAAGACTTTACCACAGAGACGGTGAAGGGTCTGCTTTTTCCGGTCAAGCGGCAAAAGCAGGACGATCGGGAGCCGCCACGCAGGGCGGCGGTGGTACATCTGGCGCGGTTGCCGGACATGACATCGTTCGAGAAAAAGGCCCCCTTCATTCTCCACCAGGCGGTGACGGGCGAGGACGGGCTAAAGAACGCCAACAAGGGGACGGGCCGGGAATCCAGGTTAGAGCTGCAAAGCTCCGCCGTTATCCGGTCCGTGTTCTGCGTCTACCACCCGGACGAGGAAGAGGGCGGGCTTGCGCTGCTGAACATCATGGAGGAAATGCGTATTGCGCTGCTGATGTACCCGACGCTGAACGGGGTCTTTGAGCTGGACCTAAAGGAAGGTATCAGCCAAATGGTCTACCCGGAGACAGGAGAACGGGGAACCGCGCCGTTCTACCTGGGGGAAATGGTGACGGCCTGGAAGCTACCGCCGGTAACAAGAATCGAGGCGGCGCGGGTGGCGCACGGCTGGTTGCCGGACGACAAGGCTGTAAGGCATCTGCAAGACAGCTACCCAAAGACGGACCCAAGAATCTGAAAGGAAAGGATTTGAGCGCACATGGCGAAGAAAGAAACCAACGCGCCCGTGACAGGGCCGGACAACACGGGGAACGAGAAGAAGAGCCGGGCGGGGACGTGTCCCTCCGGCTTTTACATTTACATCGGCCCCAACATCAAGAAGCACATCCAGACCGGGACCATCTACCGGGGTACGCGGGCGAACGCGCTGAAACAGGCGGCGGAGGCTATCAAGGCGTACCCGCTGGTCAAGACCCTTATCGTTTCCGGCGACGCGCTGCCGGAGGCCCGTTTGAAGGTCAAGGCCCCCGGCAACGCACTGTACGCCAACTACATGAAGCTGAAGCTGGCGGGAAAGGAAGGTAAGTAACAATGGCGAAACTCGGCGTACACGTTTTTGAAAAGGCTACGTCCGTCCAGACGCCGAAGGTGGCAACAGTGGGCATCCCCTTTGTGGTGGGGACCGCGCCGGTGCAGTCTGCGGCGAAGCCTGCCAAGTCCAACGTCCCCGTGCTGGTGACGAGCTGGGACGAGGCGGTGGAGAAGCTGGGCTTTTCCTACGACTGGGAGAGCTATACCCTGTGCGAGTTCATGTACTCCCACCTTCAGCTTTTCGGAGCGCAGCCGGTCATTTTCTGCAACATCAGCGACCCGGCCAGCATGAAGCGGGAAGAGGCGGCGGCGGACTATACCGTGGCCGACCACAGGGTTGCCGTCTCCGTGGACGCGATTGCGGACACCATCAAGGTCAGCGTGACAGAGGGCGCAGGCGAGACGGCTGCAACGCGGGCGCTGGAGCGGGACACGGACTACAGCATCCTCTACGACCGGGACGACACGGATACCTATGTGTGCATCGTGGAGCTGCTGGAGGACGGCAGCGCCTACGACGCGGAGACGGTGAGTATCGCCTACAGCGCGGCGGACCCCAAGACCGCAACGGTGGCCGACGTGGTGGACGGCGTGGCCCAGGTGGACGCCTGCCTGACGGCGGTGGGCCTGGTCCCGGACCTTATCGCCGCCCCCGGCTGGTCCCACAATACCGTCGTGGCTGCTGTGATGGCGACCAAGGCGGCGGCTATCAATGGGCTGTTCAAGGGCAAGGCCGTTATCGACGCGGACAGCGGCGAGGACGGCGTGACAGAATACTCCCAGCTCTCCGGCTACAAGAACAAAAACAACTTTGTGGACGTGGACCAAATCATTTGCTGGCCCATGGTGCAGCTCGGAGACTACCGTTTCCACCTGTCTACCCAGCTCTGCGGCCTGATGGCGACGGTGGACGCCGGAAACCGGGGCATCCCCTACGAATCCCCGTCCAACAAAAACCTGAAAATGGACGCCTGCGTGCTGAAAGACGGCACGCCGGTCAACCTGACGTGGAATCAGGTGGACCTTATCGCGGGGAGCTGGGGCGTCGTCACGGCGGTCAACTTCCTGGATTCCGGGTGGGTCGCCAAGGGCAACTACACCGCCTGCTATCCGGGCAATACGGACGTGAAGGACCAGTTCATCCCCGTGTCCCGTATGTTTGACTTCATCGGGAACACCCTTATTCGCACGTTCTGGTCCAAGCTGGACAAGCCTATGACCCCGGCGCTGCGGGACAGCATCTTGCAGACCTGCAATATCTGGCTGGGCGGGCTGACCGGCGGCGGCTACCTCTACGGCGCGAGGGCGGAAATGCTGGCGGAGGAAAACCCGCTGACAAGCCTGCTGGACGGCATTATCACGCTGCACATCTACAACGCGCCGCCCGTACCCGCGCAGGAAATCGACTTCATCCTGGAATACGACGTTTCCTACATGGAGACGGCGCTGGCGGCGTAAGGAGGAATAGAAGATGATTTATCCGAACGGCCATATTGACTACCTAATGTACGAGAACGGCGGCGCGCTTATCGGCGTCGCCAAGGTGACGATGCCCCCCATCAAGTACAAGACCGTCACCGCCACGGGCGCTGCGCTCATGGGCGATGTGACTATCCCCCTGGCAAGCATGATTGAGGCCATGACCATCAACATTGAGTTCTCCAGCGTGGCGGACGCCATTGTGCAGCTCGGCACCAACGAGTGGCACGACGTGGCCCTGTACCTGGCGGACCAGTATTTTGACGGCGTGACCCGGAAGGAAGAGCTGGAGCCGATTCGCTTTGAGCTGTCCATCCGGCCCACGGAAATCAACCAGGGGACCATCCAGACGGCCAGTGCCGCCGACGCCTCCGGCACCTACAGCGTGTGCAAGTACACGGTGTATAAGAACGGGGCAAAGGTCATTGACATTGACCAGTTCAACCAGGTCCACGAAATCAACGGCGTGGACAACGCCGCCCTGGTGAGAAAGGCCATGGGCATGATGTAGTCGAAAGAAGCCTGCTACATTACGCTTCCGGCTAACGCCGAAAGCTACATATCCGCAGGCTCCTTTCTCCTATCAAAACCGCACCCGCTACGCTGGGCTGCGGTTTTGTTTTAGGACGGGGGAAACGAAAATCAAGCCGCCCCTTCACGCGATGGAGGGGCGGCTTATCAAATACAGGAAGGAGCTTCACCTATGAGCGCAGAGGAAAAGAAGCTGGACATGGAGGGCGTGGCCCAGGACGCGGCGGAGGCCGAGCGGGTGGCGGAGGAAGCCAAGCAGGAGCAGGAAACCGGGAGCTATACCCACACGTTCAAGAATCCGTTCCCGTGGAAGGGCAAGACCTATGAGACGCTGACGTTCGACTGGACCGCGCTGAACGGCGGGGACCACCTGGAAATCGAAAGCGAAATCGTGATGAAGGGCCGCACGCTGGTATCTCCGGCGTTTACCGGGGACTTCCTGGCGGGTATGGCAGCGCGGGCCTGCACCGAGCGGGACGAGAAGGGCAAGCGGGTCATTGACGGGTGGGCAATCAAGGAAATGCCCCTGACCGATTTTCAGGCCATTACGAGGAAAGCGCGGGGTTTTTTGCTGCGTGCGGAGTAAAAGTCGAAGGGATTTGGCTCCGAAAGCAATGTATCCTTCTGGCGCGGCATAACGGCGGTTCGCCGCTGGATTGGTTGGGCGTCCCTCTTTGGCAGTATGGCGGCTGGATTCAGGCCACCAATGAATTGAACGAGAAGAAAAAGCCGAAAGCACCCGAAAAAATTCCCGCCAGCCTGACGGGAAATAAGGCGAAGGAGCTTTTCGGCCTGCCGGGGAATGGATGATAGGGAGGCGACGAAGTGGCGCAAAAGCAGTATTCGTTTGATTTTGTTCTGAACGCCGTGCTGAACGGCGGATTTTCTGCCGCGTTCACAAAGGCACAGCAGGAATTTATACGGCTGGGCGCGGAAATCAAAAACCTCCAGGCAATCCAGCGGGACGTGAAAGCCTATGAAAAACAGGCGGCGGCGGTACAGAATACGTCGCAAAAGCTGGAAAACCTGAAACGGCAGTATGAGCTTGTCAACCGGCAAATCGGGGAAACCACCGGCTCCACAACCGCGCTGGAGCGGGAAAAGCTCAAACTGGAACAGCGCATTACGAACACCAAGGCGGCGCTTGAAAAGCAGCGGCAAAAGCTGGGGGAGACGAAGGACCGGCTGGACGCGGCGGGGGTAAGCACAACCGACCTTGCCAACAAGGACGCGGAGCTGACCGCCAAAATCCAAGAGCTGACCGAAGAGCAGAAGAAAGCCGCAGAGGGCGCGGGTGAGTTCGGCAATGCGGGCGTGCAGGCAATCGAAGCGGTGGGCGGTGCCATTGCCGCCGCCGGGATTGCCGAAGCTATGAAGTCAATCGCGGACGCATATTCGGAGTGCGTCGAGATCGCAGGAAACTTTGAGCAGGCCATGTCAGCCGTGGAAGCTATCGCGGATTCCAACATTTCGGAAATGGCGGCGCTGACGGCGGAGGCAAAGGAGCTGGGCGCGACAACCAAGTTTACCGCACAGCAGAGCGCAAACGCTATGGAGTACATGGCAATGGCAGGCTGGGACGCCCAAGAAATGCTGGGAGGCATGAGCGGCGTTATCAATCTGGCGGCAGCAGCCGGGGAGGACCTAGCGCAAGTATCCGATATTGTAACGGACAACCTGTCCGCCTTTGGGCTGAAAGCGTCGGATACCGCGCACTTTGCGGACGTGCTGGCGGCGGCAGCGGCAAACTCCAACACCAATATCTCCATCATGGGCGAGACGTTCAAAAGCTCTTCCTCTGTTGCTGGAGCACTGGGGTACAGCATTGAGGACGTGGCCGTGATGGTGGGCCTGATGGCGAACAACTCCGTGAAAGGGTCCCGCGCCGGGACCGCACTGCGCAATATCTTCAACGGCCTGCTGGGCGGCGTGACGCTGACGGCGAAAGCCTTTGGAGAGCTGGACTACTCCGCCGTCAATTCGGACGGCTCCATGAAGGGCCTGATGGAAACAGTAGAGGACCTGCGCGGGTATTTCAGCCAAATGACCGAGGCGGAACGGGTCAACAACGCTATGACCATTGCCGGTATGCGCGGCTACAACGGACTGCTTGCAATCCTGAACGCCACGAACGAGGACTTCCAAAGCCTGTACGCCTCCATCAACAACTGCAACGGCGCGGCGGAGCGGATGGCAAAGGTGAAGCTGGACAACTTGAACGGCGACATCACGCTTGCAAACTCCGCTATGGAGGCGCTGCAATCCACCATCGGAGAGCAATTCAACCCGGAACTGCGGGAGCTGACGCAACTAAAGACGGAGCTGCTGAACGGGCTGAATGATTTTATCATTGAAAACCCGGCGCTGGCAAAAGGCATCATGGCTGGCGCGGCGGCATTCGGCGTCATGGGGACCGCTATTGTTGGCGTGAACGCGGCTATCAAGATATTCAAGGCACTGGAACTGGCGACGCTGTTCACCGGCCCGGCGGGAGTACTGCTTGGCGTAGCCGCCGGGATTGCCGGAGTAACGGCGGCGGTGGTGGGCTTTGTGGAAGCCACACGGGACGGCGGACCGGCGGTGCGGGAGCTGACCGAGGCGGCACGGGAACTGAACGCGGAAATGGAGGAAGCGGGAAAAACCCATGAGGACGCGGCGGCTGAAATCCTGGCGACGGCAAACACGGCTGACTTTCTGATTGGGAAGCTGGAGGAAATGGAGGCCGCAGAGGGAGAGAACGCGGAACAGAGCCAGGAGTATCAAAACACGTTGGCGCTGCTTCTGCGGACAATGCCGGAGCTGTCCGACTGCATCAGCACCACCACGGACGAGTACGGGCGGTCTACCTACGCACTGGAGACTGACACGGCAGCGCTCCGTGCCAACACGGAGGAATGGAAGAAAAACGCCCAGGCGAAAGCCTATCAGGACTATCTTAACACCGTGTATGACCAGTACGGGGAGGTCCTGAAAGAAGCGGCGGAGAATGAAATCGGGCTGACCATGGCGAAGTACAAACAGGAAGAGGCCAGCCAGAAATACAACGCCGCAATCGAGCGGATGAACGAGCTGTGGGCCGAGGCCAGCGAAGAGGCGGACCGGCAGTATCGGGAGTACGGGATACTGACAGACGCGACGGGGTATCTCTCCCAGGAATATTACGACCTGCAAAACTCGCTGGGAAACCTCAGTCAAGAGCTGTTTGACGCACAATCCGATGTGGACGCCCACGAAAAAGCGATTGCAAAAGACGCGGAGGCCGTCGCCGCCGCAGAAGAGGAAATGGCTCTTCTGGAGAAAACGGTACAAGATTTAATGCGGTTGCTGGGGCTATACACGGAAGAAGAAGAGAACCTAACGGAACAGGAGGCGGCGGTCCGGGCCGCGCTGGACGAGACGATGGCATCCGTGCAGGCGTTGACGGAGGCATACGCGGACGCCTACGACGAAGCCCTGGAGAGCTTTTCCGGGCAGTTTGGATTGTTCGACGAGGCAAAAGCGGACGCAGAAGCCACGGTCGCGGCGGCACAAGAGGCGCTGAACACGCAGCTTTCTTTCTGGCAGAACTACGCCGCGAACATTGCAACGCTGAAAGAAATATCCGCCGAGGACCTGGGGGTAACGCAGGAGAACTACAACGCACTGATGGAGTATGTCAGGAGCGGGACACCGGAGGCGGCGGGGCTTGCCGCCGACATGGTGAAGGCCGTCAACGATGGGAATACCCAAGCGCTGACGGACCTTGCAAATACGCTGGGGGAAATCAGCGAGAGCCAGGAGGAAGCCGCCGGGGATGTGGCGGAGTGGACAACCGGCCTGAACGAGCAGATGGACCAGCTTATTCAGGATATGGAGGAAGATATTGCCGCACTGGATATGTCGGAGGAAGCCGCAGAGAGCGGGCGGGCCACCATTCAGGCGTACATCGACCAGGCGGATAGTATGCTTCCGCAGGTGCAGGCGGCATACAGAAGAGCTGCCGCAGCCGCCGTAATTTCGATGGGCTACCTTCCGTACAGTGACAGCGCATATCACGCCAACGGGAACACGGGTATCTACGGAGGCTATGCCAGCGGAACATCAAACGCGCCGCCGGGCTGGGCGTGGGTAGGCGAAGATGGGCCGGAACTGATGCGGATGCACGGCGGGGAGCAGATTCTTCCCAGCAGCGTTTCCCGCGAGGTTGCGGAGGATTACAACGCATACACGCGGTATACCGCAGCACGGGGCGTACAGTCCGCAAGACCGCCTCTGGAGGTCACAGGGACGAGCGGGACGGAGGCGGGCAGGCCGAAGATAGACCTGCACCTCCACATCGAAGCCGGAGCGTCGCCGGAGACGGTGAACGCCTGGCAGGATTACGTCAGCCGGGGCGAGCTGAAAAGCGCCGTCCTGGAGGTCATGGAGGATGCCGACGCGGACATGAGAAGGAGGGCCATGGTGTGAGCGGTTCCTACACAACGGTCCAGGGCGACACCTGGGACATGATTGCGTACCGGAAGCTGGGAAGCACAGACTACACGGACCAGCTTGTGAGCGCAAACCTGGAACACGTCGGGAAGCTCCTGTTCCCGGCAGGGGTCACGCTGCGCCTGCCGGAAATCGAGGAAAAGCCCAACGCAAACCTCCCGCCGTGGAAACGGTAGCGGGGTGACAGTATGGCAGAAAAGGTGCTGGCCCGGCGGACATCGGTTGATGTTACGTTCGACGGGACAGATATTACAAAGGACATCAAGCCGTATCTCCAGAGCATCACCTACACGGACGACACGGACGACCTGGCCGACGACTTGAAAATCGAAGTACAGGACCGGGATAAGGTGTGGCTGCAAAAGTGGATGACAGAGGCGGTGGAAGCCGCCGCCGGGGGCAAGCTGTCTATCGGTGCGGTTATCAAGCCGGAACACTGGAAGAAGGACGGGAAGCTGAAAACGGGGGCGTTTGAGCTGGACAGCGTGGACGCCTCCGGCCCACCGGCAAAGGTGACAATCAGCGCCTCCAGCCTTGCGTTTTCCTCTGACCTGCGCCAGACCAAGAAATCCAAGGCGTGGAAAAATTACAACCTGTCCGGTATCGCGTCGGAAATCGCGGCCAACGGCGGCATGAGCTGTCAGTATGAAGCCAGCGCAAACCCGTCCTATGACCGGGTGGAGCAGACCAGGCAGAGCGACATTGAATTTTTACGGAAGCTGTGCCAGGACGCCGGAATCTCCATCAAGGTCACGGACGGGAAACTTGTGCTGTATGACCAGGCGGAGTATGAAGCGAAAGCGCCGGTCCTCACCATTGAAGAAGGAGCGAAGGGCGGGTACATCAAGTACAAACTGCACTCCGGTTCGGCGGACACCAAGTATTCCAAGTGCCGCGTCCGATACATGGACCCGAACACGGGGAAGTGCATCGAAGGGACGGCGGAGGACGGAGACATTTCCGGGGACCAATGCCTTGAAATCAAGGCGAAGGTCGGGAGCGTGGGCGAGGCGCAAGCGCTGGCAAAGAAGCATCTGCGCCTGCACAACAAGCTGGCGAAAACCGTCACCTTCACCCTGCCGGGAGACGTGGGGCTTGTGGCCGGGGTCACGGTCCAGCTCAAAGGCTTTGGCGGCTGGGACGGGAAATACATCGTCACCAGAGCGGTCCATACGGTGGGCGGCGGCGGATATACCACGCAAATCACGATACGGAAGGTGCTGGACTACTGATGAACATTGAGGACATCGTGCGGGAGGGGAAAGTAACCGCCGTGGACAACGGAAAGCGCATTGCAAAGGTGTGGTTTGATAGCATGGGGATTGAATCGGACTGGCTTCCAGTGCTGATAACCCGTGATTTTATACCAGACTACGATGTGCCGCAGCGGACGGAGTTTGAGGCGGGCGGTTCCGGGGACCCGGCGTTTGCGAGCCACAAGCACGATTTGATTATCAAGCCCTATATGCCAAAGGTCAACGACCTGGTGCTGGTGCTGTACTTCCCTGTGTTCAACGGGGACGGGGTGATTTTGGGAGGTGTGAAGCCGTGGCGCTGATTGGCTACCTGGGGAAAAGCCCGGACGATGGGATTTCGTTCACCGTGTCCCGCGAGGTATTCCGCACGCCTAAAAATCTGAAATGGAGCGGGTCGGTCCGGTATGCTACCCACGAGCGGCACAACACTCACGCGCTGACCGAATTTACCGGGATAGACCCGGACCGCTTTTCGTTTGACATCCTCCTGACGGCGGAAATGGGCGTGGACCCGCTGAAAGAGGTGGTCAAGATTTGGGACTACGAGCGGGACGGCGAGGCGCTGGGACTGGTGATCGGCGGGAAAGCCTACGGGAAATACCGCTGGAACATCAAGAACCACGAAACCAAGATAGAGTACACCGACAAGAACGGGGATATGTACGCCGTGGAAGTATCGGTGGAGCTTCTGGAATACCTGAAAGGAGAGGACCAGAATACCAGCAGCGCGGCCCCGGCCACAGCGCCAGCCCCGGCGGCGGCAGATACCGGCGGCGGTGCATCCGACGGTGGGTCCGGTGGAACGACCTACACCGTCAAGAAGGGGGACAACCTCTGGACGCTTGCCAAAAAGTTCTACGGGAGCGGCGCGGACTACACCAAAATCTATGAGGCGAACAAGGACACGATAGGGAAAAATCCGAATCTTATCTATCCGGGGCAGACCTTCACAATACCGGCATAAGGGGGCGCAGCAATGGAGTACACCGTTTCGGCCACGGACCTTGCAAATATCCAACTGAATGAAGAGGACCGGGTAAAGGAAATCCTGCGCAATGTGGCCGTCATTCTGGCGACGCCGAAGGGCAGCGTTCCCATGTACCGGAGTTTCGGCCTGGACATGAGTTTTCTTGACAAGCCGATGAACGTTGCAAAAAACATGGCCGTTATCCCGGTAAAGGAAGCAATCGAGGAATGGGAGCCGCGCGCGGCATACAAGGATATGACCCTGTTCTTTGACCCGTCCAATCCGGGGAAGCTGGCCTTTACTGTGCAAATCGAAATCAAGGCAGGTGATTCAGCGTGAGCCGAGGGGCGGAATACAAGTTTATCCCCACGGACCCGGAGGACATCATTATCTGGCTGACGGCCATTTATGAGGAAATCATGGGCGTAACCGTACAGCCAGCAAGCCCGGAGCGGCATTTTATCCAGTGGATGGCGGAAGCAATCGTGCTGGAGCGGGTGCTGACCAACTACACGGCCAACCAGAACATCCCAAGCCGGGCGGTGGGGGAAAACCTGGACGCGCTGGCGGAGCTGTTCTATACCCATGAGCGACCGCAGGCCAAGGCCGCGACCTGCACCATGCGCTTTACCATTTCCGAGCCGCAGGCGTTCGCCGTGCTGATACCGAAGGGGACCCGCGTAACGGACGCAAGGCAGACCCTTGTATGGGAAACGCTGGAGGACGTGTATGTGAACATCGGGGAGGAATACGAGGATACAAAGGTCCAGTGCCAGACAAAGGGAAAGCGGGGAAACGGATATGTGGAAGGGCAGATAGATTCCATCATTGACCCGTTCGCCTACTCCCTGTCATGCGAAAACTTGACCGAATCGGACGGGGGCGCGGATGCCGCCACCGACGAGGAATTTTACGAGCTGCTGCGCCTTAGTATGGACGGCTATAGCTGCGCCGGGGCGCGGGGCGGATACATCTACTTTGCAAAGCAGGTCAGCACCGAGATTGCCGACGTGATAGCGGCGTCTCCAACGCCGGGGGTGGTGAAGCTGTACGTCCTGATGGACGACGGCACACCGGCCACAGAGGAAATGAAGGAGCGGGTACTGGCGGCGTGCAGCGCCGACGACGTGCGCCCGCTGACGGACTTTGTTTCCGTGGAGGACCCGGAGGACGTGGAGTACAATGTACGCCTTACCTTCTACACGCAGGAGGGCGCGGCAATCAACGGCGAGGCGCTGGAGACGGCGGTGCGCGAGAAAGTAGAGCAGTACACGGCCTGGCAATGCGCGAAGCTGGGCAGGGACATCAACCCGTCCCGGCTTATCTCTATGCTGATGGAAACGGGCATCAAGCGGGTGGAGCTGGAGGAACCGGCCTTTACCTCCCTGAAAGACGGGAGCGGGACGGACGCGCCGCAGCTTGCCCGGCTGGCAGGTCCTCCGGTCATCATCAACGGAGGGTACGAGGATGAATGATTCCAAGCTGGGCATCACGCGCGAAAACCTTCTGCTTATCGTGCCGCCTGCGCTGACCCACGACCCGGCTATGATGGCGCGGGCGGCAGCGGACGCCGAGGCGCTGGCGGCGCGGCTGGCGGAAATCGACCGGGTGCGCATTATCTCCAACATCGACGCTCTGGATGAAACCGTGCTGGACATTCTGGCGCGGGACTTCAAGGTGGACTGGTACGACCCGAACTACAGCCTGGAGGAAAAGCGCCGGACCGTCAAGAGCAGTTGGCGGGTACATAAGACCCTGGGGACCAAGGCGGCGGTGGAGACGGCTATCCGGGCCATTTACCCGCTGACCACCGTGGAAGAGTGGTTCGAGTACGGCGGGGAGCCGTATCACTTCCGGCTGAACATCGACATCACCAGCGATTCCGGGGACAGGGCGCGGCAGAAGCGGGTGCTGGAGCGGCTGAATTTCTACAAATCCCTGCGGTCCCACAACGACGGCGTACGCTATTTCCTGGTGCCGGAAAAGTCCTGGGCGGTGGCCGGGGGTCTGTTCGCGGGAAGCCGAGAAATCGACCGGGCAACCATGGCGGGCAGGAAAATCTGCGTCGTGGCCGCGTTCGGCGGCACCGGGACGGTGGATAAGGAGCTGCTGACGGAGCAGACCGGCCTTGTGGACGCGAGACAGGAGCTTTACATCCTGGGGGAAGAGGACGGCGCGGACGGTAAGACCGTCCAGCTCCAGGTCCAGAACGCGGAAGTGATGGAGGAATACGAGCTGTCGCAGGTAGGCGTGTACGCCGCCCTGGATGTGGACAAGGAGAAAGCCTCGGACCCGGAAACCAGAGCCAAGATGAAGCTGCTGTTTATCATGCAGGACGAAAAGGGCGTCACCATCCCGTCGGCCATGGAAGCGAGCTTCCTCCTGGAGCTGTACTGCATGATTGGCATTACCAACAACGGGCGCTTTGAAGTCAGCGTGTCCGCCGCAGGCATCGTGA
>OFGO01001839.1_pt1 | contig 13903 bp, 11 predicted proteins | sample 1521761 | NCBI WGS metagenome assembly OFGO01 (sample SAMEA3504128, study PRJEB24116) | mouse gut metagenome | biome: mouse gut; feature: mouse-associated habitat; material: faeces | place: Denmark | collected 2011
GGACGGCAGACGCCGCCCTTGGGTCTTGGACTAATCCGTAATGACAGGCCGCACGCCCTCCGCCTGCTCAATCCAGTCCAGCAGGCGTTCCCGCAGCTCTGCCTTCACCTGGGCATATGCGGGGTCGGCCACCATGTTGTTCATCTGGTGGGGGTCCCGCTCCATATCGTACAGGAAGTCGTCGGCGTACACCTCCGCCGCAGCCTCCTCGCCGCCGTTGACGCCGGGGGCGTAGACCGAATACAGATAGTCCGCCGTGCGCAGGCAGCGTCCCACCCGGCTCTCTGAAATCTGGGCAAAGGCCTCGTTGGCTCTATTATCGTCCTTTTTTTCCACCACGTCAAGGAGATTTTCCCCGATCATAGCTTCCCCCACATCCACTCCGGCCAAGGCCAGGATGGTTTTGGGCAGGCTGGCGGTGCTGACGATCTCCTCCACCGCCATGCCGCCCTGGAAGGGCCCGCCCGCGATCACCAGGGGCACATGGAGGGCCGCGTCGTGGCAGGACCGCTTATAGTCGTCGTAGCCGTTCAGATGCCCATCCCGGTTGCGGGTCATAAAATGAGAGCCGTGGTCGGAGGCGAAGATGATGACCGTATCGTCATACAGCCCCTCATCCTTCAGCCGCTGTACCAGCCGCCCCAGGTTCTCGTCCAGGCTGGCGCACTGGCCCAAATAGTCGGGGTACTCCTCCGCCGCGTTGCCCCCCAGGGCCTTCAGATCCTCCGGCAGCACAAAATTTTTAAACCGCTCTTTTGAGCCGTCGGGGCCCTCGTAGTGCTTCCGGTCATTCTGATGGTGGGGTTCGATTTGGGAGATGGTCATGAAGAAGGGCTTTTTGCGGTCATAGGTATCAAAGAAATGCAGTGCCAAATCGTTGATGCAGTCTGCCCGGTAGCCCTGGAAGTCCACCCGGTTATTGTCCTCGTCAAATACGAAGCCATCATATCCGTGGGAGGTAAACTCCAGCACGTCCGCCGCCCGCCAGTAACCGGTATATCCCCCTCGCAGCTCCTTGGGGATGGCTGTGACGGTGTGGTCGATGGTGGGAGGCTTCTCCAGCTCGCCGTCGCTGGCCAAGTGCCATTTGCCGATGTAGGCGGTCTCATAGCCCGCCTCCTCGATATAGCTGCCCAGGGTCTTCACCCCGGCGGGCAGCATGATGTTGTTCCGGAAGCAGCCCGTCTCGGTGGGCCACTTGCCCGTCTGGAACAGGGCCCGGCAGGGGCCGCACACCGGCTGGGGGGAGAAGGCGTTGTCAAACTTGACCCCCTCCCGGGCCAGCTGGTCCAGGTTGGGTGTAATGTCCAGGGGCTGGCCGAAGCAGCCACAGGTGTCCCACCGCTGCTGGTCGGTAAAGTAGAAAATAATGTTGTTGGGCATTTGTCAGTCCTCCTTCTGTGTGGCGGCTTTTCGCTCCTTCACCTTGCCTCGGACAATGGTGCCCACCGCCGCCACGATGAGGACCAGGAAGATGATGCAGTATACGCTGCTGAAAAAGATGCTGGGGCTGCCGTTGGAGATGAGCAGAGCCCGGCGGAAGTTGGTCTCGGTCATGCTGCCCAGCACCAGGCCCAGCAGGATGGGCACCGGGGGCAGCTCCAGCTTGCGCAGCACCCAGGCCAGCGCGCCGAAGATCAGGGCGACGCCCACGTCGAAATAGTTCTCATTGACGGAATAGGCCCCGGCAAAGCAGAAGATTACAATGATGGGGGTAAGAATCTCCTGGGGAATGGACACCACCTTGGCAAAGAGGGTGGTGAGGAATTTCCCCTGGAGGCACATGAACACATTCACCAGGATCAGGCCCAGCATGATGGCATACATGATGTCCCCCTGGGTGGTGAACAGGCTCAGACCGGGGTTCAGGCCGTTAATCATCAGGGCGGAGAGCATGATGGCCACGGTGCCGTCGCCGGGGATGCCCAGAGTGAGCAGCGGGATCAGGGTTGCGCCGGTGACGGCGTTGTTGGCCGACTCGGCGGCGGCAACGCCCTCCACTGAGCCGTGTCCAAACTCCTCCGGGTGCTTGGACATGTTTTTCGCGGTGTTGTAGCTGAACCAGGAGGCCTCCGAGGCCCCGGTCCCGGGGATGATGCCCACCAGCACGCCGATGATGGAGGAGAGCAGCACCGGCCGGGCCATGCGCTTATACTCCGCCTTGGTGATAACCCCATCGTCCTTGATCTGGGTGGTGTCCAGGTTGAGCCGGTCCAGCCGCCGCTCCGCCTTGGCCATAATCTCAACCAGGGCGAACAGGCCGATGAGGCAGATGGCCAGGTCCAGGCCCAGGTAGAGCCGGGAGATGCCGAAAGTGAAGCGGTCGTAGCTGGTCATGGGGTCGGAGCCCACACAGGAGATGAGTAGGCCCAGGCAGGCGGAGATCAGGCCCTTAATCATGCTCTTGCCCGACACGCCGGCGATGATGGTCAGGCCGAAGACGCAGACCATAAAGTACTCCGCCGTGCCCAGCTGGGCGGCGATTTTGGCCACCTGGGGCCCCAGGAACAGCAGCATCAGGGCGGAGAACACCCCGCCGAAGGTAGAGGCGTACAGGGCGATCTTCAGCGCCGCCTTGGTCCGACCCTGTTCTGACAGGGGATGTCCGTCCAGCATGGTGGCCGCCGCGTGGGGAGTGCCGGGGGTGTTGATGAGGATAGCGGACACGCTGCCGCCATAGCCCCCGGCGCAGTAGATGCCCAGCAGAAACATCATGCCGGGGATAGCTGTCATGGAGTAGGTGACGGGCAGGAACAAAATCACGCACAGGATAACGCTCAACCCGGGGATGGCCGCAAAGACCGAGCCGATGAACACGCCGATGTTGATCCACAAAATGTTTTCCAGGGTGAACAGCAGGCCAGTGGCCGGAATAATATGCTGCAACATAAGCCGTCCCCCTCCTTAAAAGTCTACGCCCAGAGCGAAACGGAAGGCAGCCCAGATGGCCACCGCCAGCACCAGGGTAATCACATAGTAGGACTTCTTCCGGCACCGGAAGTAGAGCAGAAAGCCCAGGCAGCAGAAGACCGCGCCCACCACAAACAGGCCGGTGAGCCTGCTGAGCAGCCAGGTGACCACCAGAATGGCCAGAATCACTAAAGCCTTCATCTCCACCTGAACGTTGATGACCTTCCAGTTCAGGGGCTGCTTGGTGGCCAGCTTATACAGCTCCTTGCCCACCAGCATGGCGCAGCAGAGCATCATCACCACCATCAGCAGCGTGGGGAAGGCCCGGCCGTTGACCACGTCCTTTTCGGAAATTGCCACCTGGTCGGGCATGACCAGCAAAATGACAAGGGCAAAGAGGAAAAATAACACGCCGGTCACCAAATCTATGGGAATCCGAATCTCTTTCTCATGCAGTTTCCGGCCCCAGGAATCCATGCGGCCGTTGAACTGCTCCACCCATTTACTCATGGGGGACCTCCTTTCCTGATGAAAAAAGGGGAATGGGCGGGATTCCTCCCGATCCCATTCCCCGCATATCCGCTGTGGTACTCAGATCAGCCGGCAACGATGTCCTTGTACTCGTTGACGATGTTCTTTACGTTTTCAACGTGGGCCTCCACGTCCTCCACGGACATGGTGTCCACCTCCAGCAGCATGGTGTTATGCAGCCAGTCAGCGACTTCCTCGTCGGCCAGAATCTTATCATAAAGCTCCTTGAGCTCCTTCACCTTGGCCTCGTCGGTGCCGGCGCGGGCCATGACGAAGCAGCGGTTGCGGAAGTAGGGGTAGCCGTGCTGGCCCACGCCCTCTACGCCGGCGAAGGGGCCGTTGGCGATGTCGTTCTCGTCGAAGGCGCAGACAACGGTCACGCCGTTCTGCTGGAAGGTCTCCAGAATCTGGGACTGGTGGGAGACGGCGAACTGGGTCTCGCCCCGGGCCACGGCCTGGGCGGCCTCAGCGGCGGACTGGTAGGGGGTGAGCTTCAGCTTGTCGCCCACGCCCATGGAGCCGAACAGGGCGGCGGCCAGGAAGGCCTCGGAGCTGGTGGCGCCGTTGACGGCCACGCTGATTTCATTGCCCTGGGCCACATAGGCCTCCAGATCGGCGATGTTGCTGATGTTCAGCTTGGCGTCAGCGGAGAGAACGAAGATGGAGGAATACAGGTTCTCCACAAAGACGAAGTCCTCATAGCCGAACTGCATCTTGCTGGGGTCCAGAATGGAGGTGATAGACAGCAGACCCTCGCCTACAAATACCAGCTCGGTGGCGTTGGCCTTGGTGTCGGCCACCCAGGTGTTCACGGTGGCGGCGTCGCCCTTGATGGCCTCGGCCACCAGGGTGATGGTGTCGGAATATTCGGTGGACTTGGTGGCGGCCTGCTGGCTCACCATGGCGGCCACGCCGGAGGGGGCCCAGGGGCAGGTGACCTTCCAGGTTGCGGACTTCTGGCCGCAGCCTGCCAGCAAGGCTGTGCACATGGCGGCAAGCAGTGCAATGCTAAGAATTCTTCTTTTCATAATCTCGCTCCTTTTCTGTTATGTTTCAGATGCGGTCCAGATTGTTTTCCAACATCTGTATAACGGAAATGTAGCATAAAATCAGGCTTAGTTCAACAGCTTTTAAAAGAAAAGAAACAAAGTTGTCTGGTTATTAGCTTGGATGTAGAAACCTGTCTGTCTGATAATTGTCATTTTGGATATTTCATATAAATCTGCTGCCCTGGTTTTGTGACGCACGCCGGAGGGAAACTGCGGCAAACAGATTTTGAAACATTGCCGCATTCCGCCGTTGAATGCAATTACGAGCGGTTCCGGTCTTATCGGTCAAATAGGAAAAGAACGACCTTGCCCAATCCGAACAACTGACAACAAGACAACAATTTGTTCAGATTGGGCAAGGTCGTTCAAGTTGGTGCAAGCGCCCGGTTTTGATACGGCCCTTCTGGGCCGCGCGCTTTTGCGCCGTAAATTCGGAGCGAAGCGGAGAATTGCGCAGGGTGGGCTTTGCCCGCCCGAGCATCATAATACCGAAGGGTGGAGCGACCAACGGGAGCGGAACCCAAAACAAAAGACCGCCAAAGCGGTCTTTTGTTTTGGTGCCGGTGGGGGGACTCGGACCCCCACGCTGTCGCCAGCGGCGGATTTTGAGTCCGCTACGTCTACCAATTCCATCACACCGGCGGGTGCGGAAAACATTATACACAATATTTCTCCGCTTGGCAAGAGCGAAAATGAAATTCGGTCCTATAATTAGGTCCAAGGCCGGCGTTCATCAGAATGCCAGCCTTGGAAAAGAGGAATATCATACCAAATCCCGCAGTTCGGGGACGATAAACTTGGGGGTGCGGCCGGAGAAGTAGTCGTCGATAGCCTGGGCGCAGGCGATAGAGGAACGGGTGGACGCCTCCTTGGTGGCGCCGCCGATGTGAGGGGCGACCAGTACATTTTCCATATTCAGCAAAGGATTGTTCAAATCGAAGGGCTCCTGCTCCACGGTGTCCAGGCCGGCCCCAGCGATTTTTTTTGCCTCCAGAGCCCGGATGAGGGCGGGCTCGTCCACGATGGCCCCCCGGGCGGTGTTGATGAGGAAGGCAGTCTCCTTCATCAGGTCGAACTCCCGGTCGCTGACCGAGTGGGTGGTCTCTTTTGTGGCGGGGACGTGGAGGGAGACGTAGTCGCTTTCCTTAAAAATAACATCCCGGTCCTCCACCAGCTGGATATACTCGGGAACCTCCCGGGCAAAGGGGTCGTAGGCCAGCACCTTCATGTCGAAGCCATAGGCCGCCTTTTTTGCCACCAGCTTGCCGATGTTGCCGGTCCCGATCAGGCCCAGGGTCTTGCCCTCCAGTTCGGTCTTTTGAATGCCCATCTTGGCGTAGCGGTAGTCCTCCTTGCAGTGGGCCATGACGGCCTTGAAGCGGCGGGAGCAGTAGAGCATGTAAAAGATGGCCAGCTCCGCCACCGAGATGGCGTTGGCCCCGCCGGCGGTGGTGACCAGCACCTTGTTCCGCCGGGCGCCCTCCAGATCCACGCCGTCGTACCCTGCCCCGTGGCGGGCGATGATCTTCAGCTTGGGGGCGGCGTCCAGGATTTTTCCCGTGATCTTGGCGGTGCGGACGATCATGGCGTCGCAGTCCGGGATATCGGCCAGAATGTCTTCTTCGGTAAAGCCCCGGCCGTCCGCGACCTCATAGCCGTGATCCCGGAGGTAGGCGTAGCCCTCGGGCAGGATGGGCTGGGGGAGAAGCACTTTGCGGCTCATATCATACACTCCAGTCATTGAATCAAATATTGAGGATTTATGGACATCATTTTAAAGAGTTCCTCTGAGGAAAAGCCCTGTTTCAGCAGCATGTCCATATATTGCGCCATGCCCTCGTCGGAATAGGGCGCTTTGGGCTGCCCAAAATCTGTAGTCAAAATCACATGACCGCAGCCTACCGCCCGGATCTGGGCCGCAATTTCCTCAATGGGTGTGCGATTGAAATAGGTTGTAAAGAAGCAATGCTCCACAAAAGCTCCCTGGCGTACGGCCTCTTTCTGCTGCTCCACGGTATACTGATCTGCGGGGTTGTCCGCATGGGTCAGCACAATCTGACAGCCGACCCGGGCCGCTTCCGCTACCAATGCCATTCCCTCCCGGGCGGAGAGATGGCCGGTGCCCGCCGTCATACCGCACCGGGCGGAAATCTCAAGTACCTCCACTGCCTGGGGAATCAGCATTCCGTCCTCATCCAGCACAGTCAGCAGATGGGACAAATCAGGCGTTGGGTTTTCCCGGTACTGAAATGCCTGGAATGAGCGGGACTCCACCGTAGGGAACCAGACCATTTTGCCGCCCGCCTGAGCGCAGCGCTCCACTGCCTCCGGATTGACGCCGCCCACGGAACGGTTCAGGACTACGCCGCCCACAATACGCAGCTGTGGAAACTGTTCCTGAAGCAGGCCGGCCCGGGCAGCGGTGTCAAAGTAGTGGCTCTTGAGCGCACAGCCCGCCATCCCGGCGGCAGCCAGCCGCCGTCCCAGCTCGATGTCGCTGCATTTGCGGGGCACAACATCGGGACTGGTGTGAACGTGGAGGTCGTAGACGCCCTTTATCATGTCGTTCATAGGCTTTCCTTCCGCTTATCCGCTTAGTAGGGCAGGAAGATGGGGACCAGAGCCACCACCACCACATATGTAATCAGCAGCATGGGCAGGCCGATTTTGATGAAGTCCACAAATCTGTAGCGGGTCCAGCCCACTGTCATCATGTTCTGGGGGGCGGCGAAGGGGGTGGCGTAGGAGGCGGCGCCGGCCAGGGTGATGGTCATGGCGATGGGGTAAGGACTGACGCCGATCTGCTCCGCGATGGAAATTCCGATGGGCATAAAGAGCATGATGGTGGGGATGTTGGACATGATCTGGGTCAGCAGGGCGGCGGCGAAGAAGATCAGGGTGGTAATCATGAAGGTGCTGGGGTTTTCTCCCAGAACATCCAGAATGGCGTTGGCCGCAGCGGTACCCAGGCCGCTGTTCTTTACGCCGTTGGAGATCGCGGTGAGGGAGCCAACCAGAAGCATACAGTTCCAGTCAATGGCCTTGATGGCGTCCTGAACGCTCATGCACTTGGTTCCCACGATGACCAGAGCGCCTACTACGGCGGCCACATGCATGGGGATGTTCTTGGGGCTGACCGCAATGACAACCAGTACGCACAGCAGAGTGGCTACCGCAATAAAAGCCTTCCGTTTGTCCAGAGGTTTCTTGTCGGTCTTGGCAAATTCGGGGACATAGCCGGTATCCGGGATCAGCTTCCGGCCAATAAAGGTGAAATACAGAGTGCCCAGAATACACACGCCGATGCCGAAGGGGGTGATGCTGAAAAAGCCGAAGGGTTCAATTCCCTGTTCGGCCATCACGCTGTTGGCGGTGGCGTTGGAGCCTACGCCCACCAGGGTGACGAAGCCGCCGAACTGAGCGCCGAAGAGCAGGGCCAGCAGCGCCTTGGAGGGACCAATCCCCGCCGTCAGACACATGGCGGTGACCAGGGGAGCCATTGCCGTCATCACGCCGATGTTGCTGCATACGGAGCTCAGCACGCAGGAGACAACCAGGGTGGCCAGGATGATATTGCGCTCGCTTTTGCCGGTGACCTTGACCATTTTTTCACCGATCATATCGGTAATCCCGGCGTGGAACAGAGAGGAACCAACTACCATCATGCCAGCCAGCAGAACAATTGTCGTACTGTTGTAGCCGGTAAAGATATCGCCCACCTCGATCAGTCCGGTGTAGGCAAAGGCGATGGAGGCTCCGATGGCGGTCACAATAATCGGAATAGGTTCCCAGATAAACAGCGCCACCGTGATGACCAGAATCAGCAGTGCGATTGACATCGGATTCATATTTTTCTCTCCTTTTCTATCGTCTTACCCTCAGGGGCGGTACACGTCGTCAATGATCTCGTAGCCCTTCTCGGCCAGGGCCTTCTCCACCCAGGAGCGGTTGGCGGTGCCGTCCTTGGCGGCGGCCAGCTTTTTCTCGTCGGCGGCCTGGAACTTCTTGGCGTCCTCCAGGATGGTGGCGGCGTCCTGCCGGGGAATCACGATGATGCCGTCGGGATCGGCCAGGATGATGTCCCCGGGGTTGACGCTGATGCCCCCGCAGGAGATGGGCACGTTGATCTCGCCCGGTCCCTCCTTGTAGGGGCCGCCGGGGGTGGTGCCGGTGCAGTAGACAGGGAAGTCCCACTTGCCGATCTCGTCGATGTCGCGGATAGGGCCGTCCAAGATAATGCCCGCGATCTTCTTGGTGTACCGCAGGTAGGCCATCATCACCTCACCCATGAGGGCACGGGTGTTGTCCTCCTCGTTGGAGACCACCAGCACGTCTCCCTCGCCGCACAGATTCAGGGCGGCGTGGAGGGTCAGGTTGTCTCCGGCCCGGCCCTTCACCGTGTAGGCGGGGCCCACCATCATCTGTTCCTTGGGGCTGCTTACCAGGTGGATGCGGGGATTCATGGCGCAGCTGCGGTTCATTACATCGGCGGTGTTGGAGGCGGGGATAGTCTTAAACTGGGCCATGATCTCGGGGTCGGGCATCTCGCGCTTGAGATAGATTCTCTTTCCGACGGACATTGGGAACTCCTCCTCAAATTTCGTTTGTCTCGCTTGAAAAGCCTTGCGCTTTTGGTGTTTTCATAGTAATATAAAACAATCCAAAAGTAAAACAGTGAATATTTGAGTTTTCAACAAAGAATATTTGTGGAGGCAATTGGATGGACCTCATCAGCCTGTACTACTTCTCCGAGCTGGCCAAAGATCTGCACATGACCCGCACGGCCAACCGGCTCTTTATCTCTCAGCAGACTTTAAGCAACCACATCCAGCGGCTGGAGGACTACTATGGTGCCAGGCTGCTCCACCGCAAACCCGCGCTCTCCCTCACCACCGCGGGGGAGTTTGTGCTGGGCTTCGCCGACGTCATCAACAAGGAAGAGGTAAACCTGAAGGACATCCTGTCCGATATCGCCCGGCAGGAGCGGGGCGTGCTCCGTTTCGGGGCCAGCGCGTTGCGGCTGAATATGTGCCTGCCTGCAATCCTGCCCGAGTTTTCGGCCCGCTATCCCAACGTGGAGCTGCGGATTACCGACACGGTCACCGCCCGGCTGGAGCCTCTGGTGCTGGACGGCACGCTGGACTTCGCCGTCACCCTCAACGGAGAGGAGCACCCAAAGCTGGTCAGCCACCAGCTGATGGATGACCAGGTTTACCTCTGTGTGGCCGACTCCCTGCTGCAAAGCTGCTGCGGGGAAGCGGCCCAGGCCTTGAAGGAGAAAGCGATTCACGGGGCGGATGTAAAGGACTTTGCCGAGCTGCCCTTCTGCATTTTTCATAACCGCATGGGCCGGCAAATCAATCAGTGCTTTGAGGCTGCCAATATTGCTCCTCGGACTTACATTACCAGCACCTATACCCAGGTGGGGACCACCGTATGCTTTCAGCGGCTGGCCGCCTGCTTTATCTCCCAAATGAGCCTGGTCAGCCAGCAGAAGGATATTCCGGAGGACATCAATATCTTCCCCCTGCACTACAAAGGACAGCCCCTGACCCAGAGGCTGTCCCTGATTCGTATGAAAGACCGATATCTGTCCCATTACTCGAAATTCTTTCTGGAGCAGCTGTTCCAATATTTTGACGATGTGGAACGTGTTCATATGGAGCGGATCGGAGCCGGCAGCACAGACGAGCGTCAGCACGGCGCGCAGACATGCCTGCCTGAACAATTGAAATAGCTCCCCTATAACCGTTCAGCAGACCGTCTCGGCCACCGGGAAGGTCACCGTGGCGGTGAACAGGTCGGCCTGGGTGGAAATGGTCAGCTCCCCGCCGCAGGCCCTGGTAAAGGACTCGGCGATGGACAGCCCCAGGCCGGAGCCGCCGTCGGTGCGGCTCTCGTCCCCTCGGACGAACCGGGCGGTGTAGTCCGCGCCGGGTCTCAGCTCGGCGGCGGAGGTATTCCGCACGCTGGCCGCGGCGGTCCCGTTCTCCACGGTCAGGTCCAGGTAGACCCGGGAGCCGGGCAAGGAGTATTTCAGGGCGTTGCCAATGAGGTTCTGGAACACCCGGTACATCCGGTCGCTGTCGGCGGTGATGGGTACTTCCCCCTCGGAAATGGAGGCGCGGAGGGTGAGTCCGCTGTTTTCAATGGACTGGGCCATGTCGGCCAGGGTCTGACGCAATAACCGGGCGTAATCAAGCCTCTCCAATTTAACAGGGAGTTGTCCCGAGGCCGCCTTGCTCACCTCGAACACGTCCTGGACCATGGACTTGAGCCGCTGAGCCTTCTCCCCCATAATTTTGACATACTCGCTGGCCGGCGGCTCCAGCGGCTCCTGGGAGAGCAGCTCGGTGTAGCTGATGATGGAGGTCAGGGGCGTTTTCAGGTCGTGGGATACGTTGGTGACAAGCTCCACCTTCATCCGCTCGCTGTGGGTGCGCTCCTCCACCGCCTGGTGCAGGCCCTGACGGATGTGGTTCAAGTCGTCGGCCAGACCGGCCAGGTCGCTGTCCTCCTGTAAGGTGAGTTCCCCTTCCAGCCTGCCTGCCCGAATGGCCGCGGCCTGGTCGGCCACCGCGCCGAAGTCGATCCACAGCTTCCGCTGGCGCCAAAAGCACCAGACATACACAGACAAAGCCAGCAGCCAGGGCAGGCCCAGCAGATTCCAGATGGCCCAGGTGGGCAGGTACGCCTCCACGGTCTGGAGCACCAGGAGGGCCAGCACCTCCAGCCACAGCAGCGCCACCGCCAGCCCCAGCCAGCCGTTCATCCGGCTCAGCCGCTTCTGCAGGGGGTACTTGAGCTCGTGAACGGCCAGCATTCCGAATACACCCTGTTTCCAGGGGCGCTTATTATACCGCCAGTCATTGAAAATCAGCAGGTACAGCCCCCAGAACACCGCCAGCAGATTCAGGGAGTGGTCCGCCAGCTCCCCCAGATATTCCCGCAGCAGCCAGCCGCCGTTCTCGCTGAGGATGGTCACCGCCGTGCCGATGCTGGCGGTCTGCTCCACAAAGGGAATATTGTAGCTGTCATAAAAACCATTCTCCGTCAGCCACTCCTCATAGCTGATCCCATTCTGCTCCAGCTCCGCCATGATGTCGCCGTTGAGATAGACGTCTCCGGGGATGGCCTCAGCCACCGGCGTATCGCCATAGGCATAGGTCAGCTCCTGCCAGATATCCCCCAGGTACTCCGGACGGGGGAGGCAGAAGAACACCAGCAACAGGGCGGCCAGAATTTTCACCTCAAACCAGACCTTACCCGTCCCCCGGGCCAGGGCCATATCCGCCCGCTTTTTGTCCTTCCGCAGCAGGAGGTACACCAGGAACACCCCAGCGCCCACACCGGTGCGGACGGCCTCCTGAATGATCCGCTCCCGGTATTGCTCCAGACCCTGTTTGATATAGTACAGTGTGTTGTACTGGTCGGAGCCGGTGCTGCCATAGTTGCCCTTGATAAAAATTTGCGGGCTGCTGATGACCGCCATGGTCACCTTCACCATGGACCCCGCTTCGTCCACCGTGAAGTTCTTGTAGCCGGGGACATACCACTGATAGCTGTCCTCCTGTTCGTCGAAGTGGTAGTAGCCGCTGCCATAGATGTTCAGCTCCTCCCCATCCAGCCATGCCCGGACCTTCTCCCCGTCGAATTGCAGGAGGAAGCCGTAGCCCTCTGAAATCAGGGCGGAGGGGTCCATGTCCGGGCTCAGGCTGTCCGAATTGCTGTAAAGGACCTCCCCTTTCTTCTCCACACGGTAGAGGACATTTTTGTCCTCCTGCATCTGCTTGTGGAGGGCCTGATTTTGCGCCTCATAGAGCTTGGAGTAGTCAACCCCGGTTTGCGCATAGTCAGGATAGCCGTTGACAAAGGTCCGATAGGTATTGCCCCCGGCCCCCATCATGATGAGCTGCTCCAGCCGGTTGGAGGCGAAGTTTTTAAACTCCCGGGTCCTGCGCCAGTCGCTTTTGAAGCTGTCATAGACCCAGGCGCGGCTGTTGGAGGAGGTCATCGCCGTGCCGAAGAACAGCGCCCCCTCCAGAAGCAGAGAGACCCCCAGCAGGAAGGCCAGAAAGCCAATGATTGATTTACTTTTTTTCCATTTTGTATCCAATGCCCCACACCACCTTCAAATAGTCTGGCTCACGAGGATTGAGCTCGATTTTCTCCCGGATGCGCCGGATGTGGACCATCACCGTGCCCTCGGAGGACCAGGCCTCCTCTCCCCACACCCGGCGGTAAATTTCCTCCGCGGGGAACACCCGGCCCAGGTTGCGCATGAGCAGGTCCACAATGCCCGTTTCGATGTTGGTCAGCTTCACCGGTTCGCCGTCGGCGGTGAGCACACGGGTGGCCGGATCGTAGGCCAGCCGCCCGCTGGTGACGGTCCCGTCAGGGGCGGCGTTCACGTCCCCCAGGCTGGTGTACCGGCGAAGCTGGCTGCGTACACGGGCCGTCAGCTCCTGCATGCTGAAGGGCTTGGTGACGTAGTCGTCCGCCCCCATGCTCAGGCCCAGCACCTTGTCGCTCTCCTCGCTCTTGGCGGACAGCACGATCACCGGCAGGTTGCGCCGCTCCCGGATGCGCAGCACGGCGGACAGCCCGTCCAGCCTGGGCATCATCACGTCCATGAGGATCAGCCGCAGGTCGGGGTCCAGCGCCTTGTCCAGCGCCTCCATGCCGTCGTAGGCCCGAAGGACCCGCCAGCCCTCCTTCTCCAGGGCGGCGGCGATGGCCCCTACGATCTCACGGTCGTCGTCCACTACCAGTATGGTCTCTTGGCTCATTGGGTTTGCTCCTTCCTCGTTCGCTGTGGTCAGAATAGCAGAAACTTCTTACAAAACAAGAGAGATATCTCTTACGGATTTCTTACATTTTACGCCTCGCGGGCGGGAAGCGCAAGAGGACCGGGCGAAAGGGCCCGCCAAGGGGCGTTTTTGCAAGCCGGGGCGGAAAATTATGCAGAACGTCAAAATCAAGCCTTAATCTTTGTTGAATAAAACGAACAAAAATCCTTGACAAGATTACAGTAGTGTGGTAAATTATAGACAGAACAAGGAAGGGTGAGTCCAATGTACAGGTAAACACCCCAGCAACTGAAACCGGCTGTCCGGTCAAAATATTCTGTAGTAAAACAGTGTCGGCCTTGAGAGGGAGCTAAGGAGAAATTACCAGAGTACCTGAAGAAAGCCAGAGCGTTTCCGAAGTCACGACCGGGAAGGACAGAAGGTTTCAGTCAGCGCAAGGCGGCAGACTCAAGCGGCAAGCAGGAAGGCGATTCGACCAAAGGGCCTCACATATGAGGAGTCAGGCCGTAATAACGGCAACGAAAAGGATGGTCGTGGAAGAACCGGAGGGTTGTCGAAGGGAATGCGGCTGGAGCGTATCCAATAGAAACGGAGGTAGCCATA
>OFGO01001840.1_pt1 | contig 13902 bp, 16 predicted proteins | sample 1521761 | NCBI WGS metagenome assembly OFGO01 (sample SAMEA3504128, study PRJEB24116) | mouse gut metagenome | biome: mouse gut; feature: mouse-associated habitat; material: faeces | place: Denmark | collected 2011
GAAAAGGGCAAAAAAAGTCGAGTACATCTCCCGGCATGATGTTATACTGCTAAGACCAGAGCGAAAGTCAGAAAGGAGAACTTCATGCCGGATCAGAACCATATCATCATAAAAGGCTTATGCCAGAACAATCTGAAAAACATTTCCTTAAAGATACCAAAAGAAAAGCTGGTTGTGTTTACCGGGGTCTCCGGTTCCGGAAAATCCAGCATCGTGTTTGACACCATTGCGGCGGAGAGCCAGCGCCAGATGAATGAGACCTACAGCGCTTATGTCCGGGGCAGGCTCCCGAAGTATGAGAAGCCAAAGGCGGAAAAAATCGAGAACCTCTCTCCCTCGGTCATCATTGACCAGACCCCCCTTGGAGGCAATGCCCGGTCTACGGTAGGGACTATCAGCGACATGTATTCCGCCCTGCGGTTGCTCTACTCCCGGATCGGGGAACCCTATGTGGGAACACCCTCCTGCTTTTCCTTCAACAGTCCCGGAGGCATGTGTCCGGAGTGTTCCGGTTTGGGGAAGGTGATGACGCTGGACGTCCTTCCTCTTATAAAGGAAGATAAAAGCTGGAATGAGGGGATGGTAGAGCTGCCCACGTTCCGTGTGGGGAACTGGTACTGGAAGCAGTACACAGACAGCGGCCTGTTTGACTTGGATAAAAAATGGCAGGACTATTCCAAAAGGGAACGGAATCTTTTGCTGTACGGTTCGGAGGAACCAGGCGGGAAGCGGGTGTCAAAGCAGGTGGAGGGCATCCACAACATGATGAGTCGGCTGCTGTTAAAAAGGGACAGTTCGGAGCTTGGGGAAACTTCCGCAGGCCGGCTGGCAAAATATGTCCGGGAATCCGGCTGTCCCCTCTGCCATGGGAAACGCCTGAACGGGGCGGCGCTGTCCTGTAAGATTGCCGGGTATGACATCAGCGAGATGTGTGAGATGGAGCTGACAGAACTGAAACGGGTTCTGGGGACAGTCACAGACCCAAGGGGCAGGTCCGTGGCCGAAAGCCTGGTTATGACCCTGACCCGCATGATTGAGATCGGCCTCCCTTACCTTTCCCTGAACCGGGAAGCGGCCACCCTGTCCGGCGGGGAGGCACAGCGCCTGAAGCTGGTGCGCTACATGGGGAGCGCCCTCACGGGCATGCTCTATATTTTCGATGAACCAAGCACCGGGATGCATCCACGGGATGTACACCGCATGACCCGGCTGCTGCGTGCCCTTCGGGATAAGGGGAATACGGTCCTGGTGGTGGAGCATGATAAGGATGTAATCTCCATTGCGGATGAAGTGATTGATGTGGGGCCACTGGCGGGAAAAAACGGAGGGCAGATTCTCTATCAGGGCAGCTATCAGGGGCTCCTTGGTTCTGGAACATTAACCGGGAAGGCCATGGAGATGGAGATGGAGATACCCTTTAAGGCGGAGCCAAGGAAACCCAAAGGGTTCCTGCCTGTCAAACATGCCAGCCTGCATAATCTCAAACATGTTTCCGTTGATATCCCCCTGCGTGTGCTGACTGCGGTGACCGGCGTGGCCGGTTCCGGGAAAAGCTCCCTGATCCGGGACGTGTTCGCCGGGCAGTATCCGGAACAGGTCATTCTGGTGGACCAGTCCCCGGTGACAGCCACCGGGCGTTCCACCCCGGCCACCTTCCTGGGATTTTTCGATGATATCCGGAAACAGATGGCGAAAGAAAATAACGTGGGCGCGGCCCTGTTTTCCTTTAACAGCAAGGGTGCCTGCCCGGTCTGCAAAGGGCGGGGAACCGTTACCACCGAGCTGGTCTTTATGGACCCGGTGACAACCATCTGCGAGGCCTGCGGCGGAAGCCGCTACAGTGACGAGGCGCTTTCCTATCTCTATAAGGGGAAAAATATGGTTGAGATTCTGGACATGAGCGCAGGGGAGGCCGAAGCGTTCTTTTCCAGCTGTCCGAAGATTCGAGGGGCGCTGCACTCCATGGCGGAGGTGGGGCTTTCCTACCTTTCCCTTGGACAGCCCTTATCCACCCTGTCAGGAGGCGAGAGACAGCGGGTAAAGCTGGCAAAATACCTGGGGCAGAAAGGGAATATCTATGTGCTGGATGAACCCACCACCGGACTTCACGCCTCTGATGTAAAAACAATTGTGAAACTCCTGGAACGTTTTGTGGAGCAGGGGAATACGGTGGTCGTGATTGAACACAACATGGACGTGGTAAAGCTGGCGGATTACGTGATTGACATGGGACCGGACGGAGGGACGCTGGGCGGTGAGGTGGTCTTTACCGGAACCCCGCTGGAGATGGCGGAGCGTGCGCAGACCATTACGGCGGATTATCTCAGGAAATCCCTGGGGTAATTTTCGATCATAAAAGTTCAGCCAGTGGGAATGTATGCAGGCAGAAGGAAAATAACTATGGGGCAGGGAAATTTAAAAACAGCAAAAAAAGTCGAGACAAAAAGCGGGGATCATTATAAAATAACAACTCCAGGGTAACAGTTGAAAGAAGAAGGAGGTGGTCTGTTTTGAAGGAACAGACAGCGGCGGTACAAAGGATGCAGGACTATATCGAAGCGCATCTGGAAACAGATATCACACTGGCGGAGCTGTCGGCCGTTTCCCTGTTTTCCCCCTGGCATTCCTACCGGCTGTTTAAGGAGCTTTTGGGGGTGACTCCGGCAGAATATATCCGCAGGCTCCGGCTTTCCCGCTCCGCCATGCGCCTGAAAGAGGAACAGTGCCCTGTAACGGAGGCGGCCTTTGCCTGCGGTTTTGGCAGCGTGGACGGGTATACCCGCGCCTTTTACCGGGAGTTTGGCTGCAGACCGGGGGATTATTTGAAGAGACCTGTGCCCATCGCTCTGTTTATCCCATACGGCGTGAAATTCAGAGAGTTAAGAAAGGATGTTTTCGATATGGAAATGAAGAATTTACAGAGCGTATTTGTCCAGGTTATCCGGAAACCAAAGCGGGGGGCCATCATCAAGCGGGGGATAAAAGCGGAGGACTATTTTGAATACTGCGCCGAGGTGAGCTGTGAGGTCTGGGGGATATTAAAGAGCATGGATTCCCTCTGCGGGGAGCCGGTATGCCTGTGGCTGCCACAGGCTTATAAAAAGCCCGGCACTTCCACCTATGTACAGGGGGTGGAAGTTGAGTCGGACTACCGTGGGGAAATCCCGGAAGGATTTGACCTCATTGCCTTGCCTGCCGCCGAGTACCTGGCTGTCCAGGGGGAGCCTTTTAAAGAGGAGGACTATTCCCAGGCGATCCTCGCCGTACAGTATGCCATTGACCACTATGACCCGTCTGTGATCGGGTATGAATGGGATGAGGACAGCCCCCGCATCCAGCTGGAACCCAGGGGGGAGCGGGGATACATTGAGCTTCGGGCAATCAGAAAGCGGCAGGCGCAGTGAAACTTTGACAGGAGGACAGGATGAGAGAAACGATAAAGAGAACAGGGGAGGCTGTCCGGACGGAGAACCTTACCAAAATCTATCAGGGAAGGACCGTGCTTAAAGATTTGAATTTGTCGGTAAAGACAGGCACAGTCTTTGGGCTGCTGGGGGCAAACGGGGCCGGGAAGAGCACGACCATTGAGTGTATCCTGGGGACGAAGCAGGCGGACAGGGGAACCGCCCTGGTACTTGGGCATGACGCGAAAAAAGACCGGCGCGCGTTGTTCCAGAAAGTGGGCGTCCAGTTTCAGGAGGGAGATTACCAGCCGGAGATCAGGGTGTCTGAGCTTTGCGGGGAAACAGCCTGCCTGTATGAGAGGCCGGCGGACTGGAGGAAGCTTTGTGAACGCTTCGGGATTGGGGATAAGACAAGAAATAGTGTGAAAAGTCTTTCGGGAGGGGAGAGGCAGCGGCTGTTTATTGTCCTTGCGCTGATACCAGACCCCCAGCTTGTGTTCCTGGACGAGCTGACCACCGGGCTGGACGCGAGGGCGCGCCGGACGGTGTGGAAGATCCTGGAGGAACTGAAAGGGGAAGGGCTGACCATCTTCCTCACCTCCCATTTCATGGATGAGGTGGAGAATCTCTGCGATGAGATTTGTATCCTGAAAAAGGGGGAGGCCGCCTTTTACGGCACGGTGGATCAGGCGAAGCTGCAGAGCGGCTGTGAGCGGCTGGAGGATGCCTATTTAAAATTTGCGGACGAGGAGGTTGTGGCATGAGAACTTTTTTCAGTCTTTTAAAAACAGAGCTGAAGCTGAATATCCGGAATATGAACATGGTGATCTTTGCGGTCATCATGCCGGTGGTGGTGCTGGTCATCCTTGGTTTTATTTACCAGGCAAAGCCCGCTTTTCCGGGGGCGGGCTATACGTTCCTGGAGCAGTCCATGAGCGCGGTCTGCACCATCTCCATCTGTGCCGGCGGGCTGATGGGGCTGCCCCTGGTGGTAGCCGGGTACAGGGAGCGGAAAATCCTGAAACGGTTCCGGGTGACGCCCATCAGCCCGGTGATGCTGCTGGGGGTGGAGTTTGCCATCTATGTGCTGTATGCCGCGGTATCCATGGCGCTGGTCTTCCCCATCGGGGCTGTTTTGTGGGGGGTAAGGCTCCCCGGCAGCCCGGCGGCATTCCTTGGAAGCTGGCTCCTTACCCTGGTCTCCACGTTAAGCATCGGGATGATGGTGGGCGGTATCGCAAAAAATGAAAAAATGGCCAGCGTCATTGCCTGCCTGCTGTATTTTCCCATGCTGGTTTTTTCCGGGGCCACGCTGCCTTTTGAGGTAATGCCGGAGACCATGCAGAAGATGGTCGCCCTTTTCCCGCTGACACAGGGGATACAGCTTATGAAGGCGGCTTCTCTGGGAATACATACAGAAGCTGTCTGGATGCCGGCAGCAGTCATGGGAACCGTTACCATCTTATGTACAGGCGTTGCAGTGAAATGTTTCAAATGGGAGTGACCGTATCCCATAGCCAGGGAGAAAAAATATTATTTTCTTTCATATGAAGGAAAAGTGAAGTTCTATAACTTTTTAAAGGGCGGCAGCATGAAACGCTGCTGCCTTTTATAAATAGAAACGATACCAGCAGAGGATAAGCTGGCAATTCATATCGTTCAAATGCGAGGTTTTTTATCTGATAATAGGCTATACTTAAAATAGCAAGGAGGGACATTATGAACTGGGTCAAGAGGTTAAGCCAGGCGATTGAATTTATAGAGGAAAACTTGGATGGGCAACTGGATTATGAAGATGTGGCCGGGATTGCGGGCTGCCCTTCCTACTACTTCCAGCAGATGTTTTTATACATGACGGACATGACGTTACGGGAATACATACGGCGGCGCAGGCTGTCCCTGGCGGCTGTGGAGCTGCAAAAAGGCAATAGGAAGGTGACCGATATTGCCATGAAGTATGGCTATGAATCCCCTACTGCATTTACCAGGGCATTCAAGAATTTTCATGGAACGACTCCCTCTGCCTTAAAAACAGAGCCGGTTTCCTTTCAGGCATATCCGCCCCTTTCTTTTTCCATGGCAGTACATGGAGGGGCGCCATTGCAGTTCCGGGTAGAAGAAAAGGGGGCGTTCCGGCTCATAGGACTGTCCTGCTCGTTGTCTAAAGAACTTACAGAAAATTTTGAGAGGATTCCGGCGGTATGGGATGCCGCACTGGAGGACGGTACACTTGCCTGGTTAAGTTCTATGGCAGATGGGGAGCCAAAAGGCCTACTGGGTGTCAGTGTCCATCATACGGAAGACTGGAAATATATGATTGCCGTCCGTTCAGAGCAAAAAGCCGGGGAATTTGAGGAATATCAGATTCCTGCATGCAGGTGGGCAGTCTTTGAAGGCCGTGGAACAAACCGCACACTCCAGGAACTGGAAAAGCGTGTCATTACACAGTGGCTCCCCACATCCGGCTATACTTACGCAAATATACCGGATATTGAGGTGTATATCCAGGCGGATCCGGAAGATGCGGTCTATGAATACTGGCTTCCGGTACAATAGGAAGGAGATGAAACAGGAATGGGGGCAGAGATGGATTGTCAGGAGATTATAGAAGAACTGAAGGCACAGGCGTCTGAGAAATATAAAGCAAATGTAATTCGGATGGGGATACCGGAAGAAAACAGTATCGGTGTGGCAGCATCCGTGATAAGAAGTTTTGCAAAGAAAATTGGGAAATCGCAGGGGCTTGCATTTGAGCTGTGGGACACAAAATACCATGAGGCTCGGATGCTGTCTGTCCTGCTGATGAATCCGAAGGCAACAGCAGAAGCGGAGGCAGAAAGGCTGCTTTGTGATGTGGCGTCCTGGGACTTATGTGACCACCTGTGCAGGAATTTATTCCTGAAAATGAAGGGCCGGGATGCCTTCATTACAAATTGGATTCAGGGGCCGCAGCTTTATAAAAAAAGGGCGGCATTTGTACTGATTGCAGGTTCTGTGATACATGATAAGAAGCTGCCGGATGAAACGGTGGACGGTTACCTGGAATTGATCATGCAGTATTCGGATGATGAACGGGAACATGTGAAAAAAGCGGCCTCCAGTGCCCTGAAGGAAATTGGGAAGAAAAATTTTCATTATAACGAAGAAGCGCTTATGCTTGCCCATGAATGGATGGAAAGAGGCAGCAAAGCACAGAGGTGGATTGGAAAGGATGTAGTGAAAGAACTGGAAACTATGGTAAAAGCAGAGGGACGCAGACGCCTGATCTCTGCAAATACCAGGATGGGGAAAGAGACAATGGAGGAACAGTCCGCGGGAGGATCGGGATGAATGAGAAATTTTTTGCGCTCCCGGTAGAAAGGCAGGAGCAGATCATCAATGCGGCATACGAGGTGTTTTCCAGGAACAGTTATAAAAATGCATCCATGTCCCGGCTGGCAGATGCCGGTGGCGTATCCAAATCTTTGCTGTTTCATTACTTCTTAAATAAAAAAGAGCTGTATCTGTACCTTTGGGAACATGCGGGCAGGCTCTTCCGCGAGGCAGCAGGGAAAGGCCATACACAGAGCACAGATTTTTTTGAGATTATTTGCCAGAGGGTATTGGCGAACTGCGTATTTATGAGGGAAGCGCCAACCATATATTTATTCGCATTAAGGGCGCTTTTTGAGGAAAACCCGGAAATCAATGGTTATTTACTTAGCTGCTACTGGCAGATGTTTTTATCCGGTGAACTTGCCCCGGATTTTCTGGAAAAGGATATTTTGAAGAGGACCGGACAGTGGAGGATGGTATACCTGAAAGAAAGGAATGATTAAGATGGCAATTTCAAATATACGGGCAGACTTTCATGCGGAATTACAAAGGGTCTGGGATATTGTGACTTCGCTGGAGGATACCGCATGGCGCAGTGATTTAAGCAAAGTGGAGGTCATAGATGAGAAACAATTTGTGGAACACACAACCTCCGGTTATCAGACAGTTTTTACTGTAACTGTAAAGGAAGAATGCAGGAGATGGGAATTTGATATGGAGAATGACAACATGTATGGTCACTGGACAGGGATTTTTTCCAGCGGGGGCGGCGTAACAACGATTGATTTCACGGAGGACGTTACAGCAAAAAGATGGTTCATGAAACCGTTTATCGGGGCGTATCTGAAAAGGCAGCAGGCTTTATATATAAAGGACCTGAAAAAGGCTTTGGGGCAATGAGGTGGTATTACGGGTATGGATTTTACGGTAGTTTTGAGTTTGGACAGAATATATAGTGGGCGGGTCTTCTCAAAATCGGTCAATAGGGTGATAATAAGAAAATGGATCAAAGAAGGAACGCTATCATCCTGTCATCTACAGGAGGCCAGCTGGATAGGTGCGCATGAAAGAGCTTCTGATCTATATTTGGAAGCTCTTATTTTTTACCTAATCCTAATTTACTTTTGTGTTTCCGGCAAGATATACCTGATAAACAGACAGATGTCCGAAAATAAGGAGGTAGTCAATGAGCCTGAAAAAATATGCGCCTGTTTTGATCATCCTGATCGTTTCTGCAGTTGGGTTATTATTTTTATTACCGGGACTTGAAAAAAGAACAGACGTCCGTTTGCAGGACTTTTCTGTTTCCAAAGACGGTTCCGCAATTATGATTAAAACATCACTTTCCGCTTCTATGGGTTTTATCAGAGACATGGAAACCGAAAAGACTGGCGAGGAGGTACATTGCTCTTTTTATAGAACTTTCGGAGGGTTAAACAGCACCATCGGAGCAAAAAACACCTTTGAAATCAAATTAGATGCTTCTACTGAAAAAATATATTTTGACCGGGGTGAAGAATCGGACGCTCTCGTATTGGAACGGGAAGCCGCAGCCAATATATGGACGATATCACCCCGTTAATTATTATACAATCAGGACTTGCATACTTTATATTTTTTGACCATAATACTTATATTAAAATAATTAGCTAAGCGGAATTACGAAAGGAGGAGCTTACCAATGCTTTGCATTAAACATTATTCTAAGACCTATCCCGGTGGGAAGAAAGCAAAGCCGTGGATGATTGTCTCTGCATGTCCGCTCTGGCGAAATCTACGGATTCATCGGCCACAACGGGGCGGGCAAAACCACCACGCTTCGGGATGCGGCAGAAACTGGCCCTGGTCTCCGCTTTCATCCGGCGGCCAAAGCTTCTGATTTTGGACGAGCCATTTGTGGGTTTGGATCCCTCTGCCGCCCACTTGATGAAAGGCTATCTGTCAGAATTGTGCCAAAACGGATCAGCCGTATTTTTTTCTACGCACGTACTTGAAGTGGCCGAAAAGCTGTGTGATAAGATTGCCATTATCAAAAACGGAAAACTGGTGAAAAGCGGCCCTACGACAGAGCTGGTGGGGGATTCTTCCCTGGAAAATGTATTTCTGGAACTGGAGGGGGAGAGATGAAAAAATTTTTTGTCCTGTTAAAAGTCAGCATCCAGTCCATGCTTCTTTCTTCAACAAATTCCCGGGGACGCAGTAAGAAGAGGGCGGCTACAGGGCTGAGTGCCGTCTTTGTCATTGGGTTTCTGGGTCTGTATCTGTCCGGTTTATACAGCTATATGTTAATGAAGGCGTTGGCACCGGCGAATATGGAAGTGCTGGTATTTATATTCATGGGCATGGGCGCACTGGTGGGCGGGCTGCTGTTTACCACTTTTGCAGTGAAGGGCGTAGTATTTGGCGGGAAGGATAATGACCTGCTGCTGAGTATGCCGGTGCCCATGACCCTGCTGATGGCAAGCCGGGTAACCGCCATATATTTGGAGAATTTGCTGTTCTCCATTTTCGTTCTGATCCCAGCCGGGGTAATCTGTACTTTTGTGACACAGAACGGCGTAGGGCATAGCCTGCTGTTCTGGATGCGGCTGGGGATCGCAGTGCTGGCCCTTCCCCTGCTGGACACGGCATTGTCCGTACTGTCAGGGGCGCTGGTGGCATTTCTTTCTGCCAGGGTATCCCGTGGAGCGCTGGGACAGAACATTGTGGCAGGAATCTTCATGGCGGCCGTATTTTATTTCTCATTTAACCTTAGCAGCATGATTAAGAACCTTACTGACAATGCTGCCAGAGTGAAAAATTCGCTTACCTGGGCTGCGCCTGTGCTGTGGATGGGGGAAGGCATTATGGGGGACTGGGGGCTGCTGCTGGCCTTTGTCTTGTGCTGCATAGTTCCCTTTGTTTTGGTGGTGGTTGGCCTTGGCCGGGTATACCGTCAGGCTGTGGCGGCTTTTTTTGCGCAATCCATGCGGAATCACTACAGGCTCTCCCCGCAGACCGCCTCCGGGCAAAAGAAAGCCCTTCTGAAGAAGGAGATGCAAAGATTTTTTGGCACGCCCATGTATTTCTGGAATGCCGGTATCGGTCTGGTCATGCTGCTGGCGGCCGGAGTGGCATCCCTGGTTATGAAGGAAAAACTGCTGGCTTATGTGGAGATGTCCGGAATCCATCTGCCATTGCTCCCTATGGCAGCGGCAGTCATTGGTTTCTGTCTCTGCATCTGCCCCATTGCCGCGCCTTCGGTTAGCCTGGAAGGAAAATACCTCTGGATCTTGCGGGAATCCCCAATAGTGGAAAGTTCCCTGCTCTGGATCAAGGTTGGCTTTCAGCTGTTGCTCACCCTGCCATGTACAGTGATTGCCGGGATGTGTGTCTCTATCGCTTTTGGCTTTGCCTTGTGGCAGACAGTGGCCCTGCTCAGCGCCACCCTGCTTTTTGCTGTAGGCCATGCTGTTTTTGGAATGCTGATGGGGCTATGCTTTCCGAAACTTGACGCAGTGAACGAGACTGTCATTATCAAGCAGTCTATGGCTGCCGTGTTGGCGATGTTTGTTCCTATGGCGTTACTTGGAATGGCAGCGGGGTTATATTATTGGGGCAGTAAAATGGCCCAGTGGATTGGGCTGGCGCTTCCCATAATGTTATTCGCTGTGTTTGCCGCAGTATGTACCCTTATCCTTGCCAGACAGGGGACATCAATGTTGAGAAAACTATAAACAAAAAATCTAAATCGTGGATTTTCAGGAGCATGAATTATTAGCCAGACAAATACTGGGAGAACCATAATGAACGGGAAATTTTTTGAACTGCCATTGGAAAAGCAGGAACAGATCATAAAAGCAGCATATGTGGTGTTTGCCCATAACAATTACAAAAATGCGTCCACATCCAAGATCGCGGATGCCGGTGACATATCAAAGTCCCTGCTGTTCCATTATTTCAAGAATAAAAAAGAACTGTATTTATACCTCTGGGAGAATATCGACAGGATATCAAATGAAATAGAGCTGAAGTATTACAGGGAAACGTCAGATTTCTTTGAGGCCATGACCCAGAAGGTCCTGGCAAGGTGTGAGTTTATGAGAACAGCCCCCGATGAATATTTATTTTCATTACAGGCCCTTTTTGCGGAAACCCCGGAAATCAGGGAGGCAACTGGGAAGTCATATAAAGAAGTATATGAAGATGCAGCGGGCAAGCTGCTGGAGTCCGTAGATCTTTCCGTGTTTCGTCCGGGTGTTGAAGTGGGAATGCTGCTGGAGGAGATTGACAGCTATTTGTTTCACAGTCTCTGGCAGATGCTTTCAGCCGGGAAGTTGGACCCGGACGGCCTGGAAAGGGATTTTTTGAAACGAGTCGGGCAATGGAGAATTGCTTATTTGAAGTAAGCTGCATTGTGGGGAGAAGGACAATGGATATCATTTTATTTGTGGGCATAATCGTCTATCTTATTATAACGGCATATACAGGGTATGCGGCGATAGAAAAATTAAAAGGGAACGAGCTGTCAGAAGAAAAACGAATACAAAGATACTGGTTTTCCTTTCTGTGGAATGTGGCTTCCGGATGTATTGTTGTGTTACTTATTGTTATGGGACCGGCTACCCTGGAGGAAACAGGCTTCCGGACGATCAGCTTTTTGCATGGAAGCCATAGGTATCTGGCGTTTGGCACATGGATTCTATGTGGTCTGCTGAGTACGGTATTTATTTTTCAAATAGCTGTGTTTTTGATAAATCCGTCCTACAGGGACTCTGTTTCGAAACAGATAGAGGAAAAAACACATTCAGGGAAAGTCTATGATCGTGTTGTAAACGGACTTATTCCAAGAACCAGGCGGGAGAAGAGCTATTTTACTGCAACGGCACTGGCAGCAGGTATCTGCGAAGAGATTGTATTCAGGGGATTTTTGTTGTATGTTTTGAGGAGAATTTTTCCGGAACTATCGCCGTTTCTTCTGGCAGCTCTGGCAGGTGTCTGCTTTGGGGCAGCCCATTTTTATCAAGGTATCAAAGGCGTGATAAAAACAGGGCTTCTGGGTATATTGTTTGGATTTTTGTATATCAGCACAGGTTCATTGTATTTGTGTATGGCAATCCATTTCCTGTTTGATATTTCAGCCGCATTTTTATGTGAGGAGGACAAATATGAGGTTTGAAGCCGTGATTTTTGACCTGGATGGTACGCTGCCTGATTCGATGGATGTCTGGGAGCAGATTGATATTTGTTTTCTTCAGAAGCGTGGACTGACGGTTCCGGCAGATTATGTGGCTGAAATCTGTGCCCGCAGCTTTGAGGAAGCAGCGCAGTATACAATAGACTTATTTGGACTTTCCGAAAAATCGGAGGATATCATCAGGGAATGGAATGAGATGGCTGTTTATGAATATGCTCATCATGTGAAACTGTCGCCATACGCATGGGAATATCTTATAGAACTTAAAAAACGCGGCATGAAACTGGCGGTTGCCACAGGGCTGCCAAGAGAATTGTTCCTTCCCTGCCTTGAACATAATTCTGTTTTGGGGCTGTTTGATATTCTCTGCTCTACTGATGAAATAAAACGTGGAAAAGAGTATCCGGATATATTTGAACTTGCGGCGCAGAGGTTAGGAGCAGTTCCTCAGCACTGTCTGGTCTTCGAGGATGTTCTGCCCGCTGTTAAAAGCGCAAAGCAGGCCGGAATGCTGGTATGCGCTGTATATGACAAATATTCTGCCCGGTACAGGGTGCAGATGGAGCAGGTGGCGGATCTTTACATAGCAGATTTCAGAGATGCTCCTTTACCAGATGCAGAGTTTGAGGATGAAAATGAAAAGGGGTGAACAGAAATTGAACATAGTAGGGGTTAAATTCGGGATAATCTTAATCATGACAGCAATATGTCTGGCAGGATGTACGAAAGAGGAAGCTTTTGTTGACAGCTGTGATTCGGAAATAGCGGAGCAGGTAACCAGTATTATGCGGGAATCCCAGAAGGGACGTTATAACCTGGAGAATTGTGAGGTTCTTGTTACGGAAGAAAGCAAAGAGGCTGGATTTTTGATTCGGAGAATGACATTCCAGGCAGACTGGAAACGGATTAGAGAACCGTAGGATGACCCGCTGATACAGGGAATGCTGCAGGCCAGGGATGAGCGGGAATCGCCTGGGGAGAAGGAGGCGGCAGGGAAAATCATTGATGGATATATAGTGGAAATGAATAGTGAGCCGGAAACGGAAAAGATCGAAACAAAATTCGTTGCACAAATTTCTCTGGAAAACGAAACATGGGAACTGTTTTATCCGTTTGTACAGGAGGGAAAGGAAACGCTGCTTCCACTCCGGGAATATGCGGAAGAAAACTGGTTTGAAAATGCCGAAAAGCGGATGCAGGAGGGACGCAGGCGTTTGATTGCTGAAATCACAGCGGCAGATGAATAAGGACAATGAGTGATAAAGGAGCAGACTATGAATAAAGATTGGGGTACAGAAAGTAAAATTGGGATTATGTGTGAAACGGCCAGAGAACTTGTCCCATACCTGTCCGTTATGCAGATTAGGAAAATGGATGAATGTGCAATGCATTCGTTTCATAACGGCACAATAAAGGATATATGCACAACGGCAGTTTATTCTGGCTGTGGAAAGATTAACGCATGCATTACGGCACAGCTTTTAATCGACAGATACGATGTGGATGCAATTATTTTTTCAGGAATAGCGGGCGGGATGAAAAAAGAGGTGAAGATATTTGACACAGTGGTATGTACCGCATCTTCATTCCACGATACGGATAATGAGATATACACAGATTTTCCGGTGATGAAAGCGCCAGTATTTTATGCAGATGATAGATTGACTGCACTGGCAAAGGAAGCAGCCGGAAGGATAGGGCGGAAAATACATTTTGGGTTTGCAACCACAGGGGACAGGTATATGGAGCCCATCCATCCGGACGCATTGTGCATTGATATGGAAACTGCGGCAGTGGCTCATGCCTGTTATCTGAACGGGGTTCCTTTTATAGCAGTCCGTTCCATTTCGGACAATGACAAAGAGGCCGGGCAGGAGGCAATCAACAGGAATTATGATAAGGCAGTACAGCAGTCATATCAATTTGTTTCAGAAATGCTTGAGGGGATCAGATAGGAGTCAGTTATATGCAGATTTTACAGACAAAGCAGCTAAAAAAATACTATGG
>OFGO01001843.1_pt1 | contig 13850 bp, 13 predicted proteins | sample 1521761 | NCBI WGS metagenome assembly OFGO01 (sample SAMEA3504128, study PRJEB24116) | mouse gut metagenome | biome: mouse gut; feature: mouse-associated habitat; material: faeces | place: Denmark | collected 2011
GACCTGGAACACCGCAAACACGGTGATGGCCAGGCTGGCGGCCAGGAAGAGGGCGGCGGGGATAAGCATGATGGCGCTGGCGGCGAGCATGGAGCCGTAGGCGTTGACGGAAGCCGCGTTCGTCAGGGCCCGGACGATTCTGTAGGAGAACACCTGGTCATAGACGTTGCCCACCAAAACATACAGCCCGATAAAGGACGCGACGCCGATGAGCCGCCTGTGCCGGGAGAACAGGTGCCCCACGGCCATAGCCAGATACATGGACGCGATGAGGAGCACGACAAAGGAGAGGATCACCAGAAAGAACTCCGCCGCCAGAACCAGCATATCCGGGTGCTTCATGATCCCCCGGAAGATATCCCTCCAGAGCGGAAATTGAATCAGGTCAGGCAGATTCAGGGGGAGCATGAGCGCGGGAGAGAAGCACGCCACAACCCCGCAGCCCGCCCAGGTGACCACGCCGCAGATCAGCTTGGACAGAACCAGCTGCCAGGGCCGGACAGGGAGCGTGTGCATGAGGTAGCCCTCGTCCCCCAGCAGCCCCTTGGAAAAGCGGTTGACCACAAAGATGACGGCGATGACAAACATGGCCACAATGACGCATATAAAGGCGAACATGAACAGACCGTCTTCGCTCAGGATGGCGTTGTCTGTATCCTGAAACAAGGTGAATCTGTTGACCAGAGCCAGGGCCAGCGCCGCCCCCCAGATCAGGGAAAACTGCTTCCACATGGCTCGGAAGTCGTATTTCAACAGCTTAAACAGCATCGTCTTCTCCTCCTTCCCACATGGGCTGGGCCCTGAAAATCTCCCGGAAGAGGGCGTCCACGCTCTTTCCCTCCTTCTCCCGGATATTGTCCACCGTAGTGTGGAGCATAATCCTGCCCTCCTTGAGGAAAATCGCCTCGTCCAGCACCTTCTCGATGTCGGAGATCAGGTGGGTGGACAGCAGAACGGTGCCCTCCGGGTTGTAGTTGGTCAGAATGGTGCGCAGGATGAAGTCCCGGGCCGCCGGGTCCACCCCGGCGATGGGCTCGTCCAGCAGATAGAGCTTTGCCGCCCGGGACATGGCCAGCACCAGCTGCACCTTCTCCTTGGTGCCCTTGGACATGGATTTCAGCCGGTCCTTCGGCTCCACCCCCAGGGAACGGCACATGGCCAGCGCCTTTTGGCCGTCAAAGTCGGCGTAGAAGTCCTGAAACAGGTCGAAGAGGTCCACCGCCTTCATCCAGTCGGCAAAGTACATCCGGTCGGGCAGATAGCTCACCACCGACTTGGTGTAAGGGCCGATCTCCTCGCCGTCGATGGCCAGCCAGCCCGTGGTGGGCCGGAGCAGGCCGCACAGCAGCTTGATGAGGGTGGTCTTGCCGCTGCCGTTGGGCCCCAGCAGGCCCACGATCCGTCCCGGCCCCACCTCCAGGTCCACTCCGCTCAGGGCGGGGCGCAGGCCGTAGGATTTGTACAGCCCCCGGCATTCAATTAAAAAATCGCTCATGGTATCTCCTCCTTCAACAGCTCCACCGCCCGCTCCCGGCTGTATCCCAGGGCGGACATGGCCTCGAAATAGTCCCGGACCACCCCACGGGCCTCCCGCAAGCGGGTGGCCTCCAGCACGGCGGCGTCCTGCCCCCGGAACCAGGCCCCCCAGGCCTTCGTGGCCGCCGGGTCCGCCAGGTCCACCCGGTTGAGGACGATCAGCCTCGGCTTGCCGCTTGTGAGCTCCTCCACGTCCGGATTCCGGCTGGAGAGGGGGACCCGGGCGTCCAGAATCTCGCACACGGCGTCCATGTGCTTCAGCTGGTCGGAGATCATCCGCCGGGTCTTGGTCATGTGGCCCGGGTACCACTGGATGTTCATGGCGCTCTCTTCCATGCCGCCTCCCGTCCTCAGCGGAGAGGGCCGATGCGGCCCCAGTCCCGCTTCTCCGTACCCGGCGTGGCGCCGGGGGTCAGCAGCAGCAGGGCCTTGCCCTGGAGATAGCCCCTCTTCACCGGGCCCAGACGGGCGTCCCGGCTGTCGGAGCTGTGGTTGCGGTTGTCGCCCATGACGAAGACTTCGTCCTCCGCCAGGGTGATGGGGAACGGGGTGCCGTTGGCGGTATAGGTGGGCTCCTTGGCATAGGGCTCGTCCAGGGGCTGGCCGTCCACGTAGACGACGCCGGAGGCGAAGTCCACGTCTACCGTCTGTCCGCCCACGGCTACGATCCGCTTCACCAGCGTCTCGTTGAGCTGGGGCTCGGCGTTGTAGTCGTTGATCACCACCACGTCCCCGGCCTTGAAGTCGCAGAACATGGCGTTGAGCACCAGCAGCTGGTCCCCGGTGTAGAGGGTGTCCTGCATGGACGGCCCGTTGACGCTGATAAGCCGCACAAAGAAGGTGAACAGCAGCACCACGCCCACTACCGCGATGACCGCCGCCTGGGCCCAGGTGTAGAGGGCGCTCTCCAGCGCGCCGGGCTTCGCCCGCTCCTCCGGTTCGCCGGCGTCAGCCTCCGGCTGGACGGACGCGTCCGCCTCCCGGCTGGCCCGCGCCTCCTCCGCTTCCAATTCCAGGTCCTTTCTTTCTTCCGCCATGGCAGGTCACTCCTTACTATACAATAATACTAGGATATAGCATAGCACAAATCCGGTAAAATTACAACAAACAACTTTATTGCAAAGTGCATGAAAAGAGAGACGGGGATGGTCCTCCGTCTCTCTTTTTGTGTTCGTTTGTCACAATCGCGCGGCAGGGGCCGTCAGTCCTCGTACCGCTGGCGGTACTCCTCGCTGAAATCCCGGCCCATGTTCCGTCTGTGCTTCTCCACGTAAGCCCGGGAGAGCTCCTCCGGCGTCACATGGTAGTGCAGCAGCATGTCGGTGAAGTACATTAGTACGTCCGACGCCTCCTCCAGGAAGTGCGCCCGCACCGCCGGGTCGTTGACCACGGCGTCGCCGCCCTTCTTTTTCAGAATGGCGATGCACTCGCCCACCTCCTCCATCATATACAGGATAAAATCCTTGCCGTAGGCCGGCTCTATGGGGGGCCAGGCGTCCTTGTGCAGCGTCCAGAGCGCCCGCTGCATTTCCATCATATCCGATATGCGCAGATCGTCCATCCGATCACTCCTCTTCTACATATACGGCGGTGGGCCGGAAGGAATTTTTCCGGCCCGCCGGGCACTACTCGATGCTTACAATATAGTAGTAGACCGGCTGTCCTCCCGGCAGGACGGACAGCTCCGCGTCAGGACAGTTCCGGGCGAACACCGCCTCGGCCGCCTGGGCCTGTTCCTCAGTGACGTCCTCGCCGTAGAAGAGGGTCACGAATTCCGCGCCCTTCTCCGCCGCCTTCTCCGCCTGCGCCGGGGACGGCGGGGCGGCTCCTGGGGGGGCTCCTTCTCCATTCTGCGGGGTCTGCGGCGTGCCTCGTATTGGCCCATAATGCTTGCTCCTTCTCCCCAGGCTTGTCCCCCTGGGGTCCAAATATTTACGGGAACCTTCCCATCTGTTCTTATAACGAAGTTCCGGCCCGTCCGGATTCGACGATATTTCTATTGTATCCCAGCCGCCTGGAAATTGCAAGGCAAAGGCCGCTTTTTGGGGGCCGGAATGCAAAACGGGAAGGGTTTCCCCTTCCCGCGCAGGTTTTTCTTTTATTCCAGGGCCGCGATGGATTCCATGAGCCTTGCCAGGTGCTGGCGGCTCACCTCAATCTTCTTGCGCTCCGCCTCCACCACCTGGGGGGGGGCCTTGGCCACAAAGGCTTCGTTCAGCAGCTTCTTTTCCACAAAGGCGATGTCGCTAAGGCACTTTTCCTTCTCCTTTGTAAGGCGGGCCAGCTCTTTTTCCTTATCAATCAGCTGTTCCATGGGGATGAGGGCCTTGGCGGCGGGGGTGATCACCTGCACCGCACCGGGGAGGTCGAACCTCTCCCCCACCTCCACCGACTGGGCGGAGGCCAGCCGCTCCAGGAAGGGGGCACCGGCCTGGAACACCCCGGTCTCCCCCGTCTGGATATAGACCTTGGCCTTTTTGGCCGGGGGGATGTTCATCTCCGCCCGCTGGTTGCGGATGGCTTTGATGAGGTCCATCACCTTCTGGAAATCCGCCTCCTCCTGGGCGAAGGAGAGCTTTTCATCGTACACCGGCCACTTGGCAACCATGATGCTGGGGCCTTCCCCGGCGTGGGGCAGGGACTGCCAAATCTCCTCGGTGATAAAGGGCATGAAGGGGTGCAGCAGCTTCAGGGTATTTCCCAGCACATAGACCAGCACCTGCTGGGCGGCCTTGGCGGTCTCCACGCCGGCCCCCAGGCGGGTTTTGCAAAGCTCGATATACCAGTCGCAGAGGATATCCCAGATGAAGTCGTAGAGCTTTTGGACGGCGATGCCCAGCTCGAACCGCTCCAGGTTATCGGTGACTTCCCGAACCAGGGTGTTGTAGAGGCTCACCACCCACTTGTCCTCCGTCTCCAGGGCGGCGGGGAGGCGGGCCTCGGTGATGCTTTCGTCCAGGTTCATCAGCAGGAAGCGGCTGGCGTTCCAGATTTTGTTGGCAAAGTTCCGGCTGGCCTTTACCTTCTCGTCCGAAAAGCGCATATCATTGCCGGGGCTGTTGCCGGTGGCCAGGGCAAAGCGGAGGGTATCCGCCCCGTACTGGTCGATGATCTCCAGGGGGTCGATGCCGTTGCCCAGGGATTTCGACATCTTCCGCCCCTGGGCGTCCCGGACCAGTCCGTGGATCAGCACCGTGTCAAAGGGGGCTTTGCCCATCTGCTCGCAGCCCGAAAAGATCATCCGGGCCACCCAAAAGAAGATGATGTCGTAGGCGGTAACAAGGGTGTTGGTGGGATAGAAATACTTCAGCTCCGCCGTCTCATCCGGCCAGCCCAGGGTGGAGAAGGGCCACAGGGCGGAGGAGAACCAGGTGTCCAGGGTGTCGGGGTCCTGCTCCAGCCTGGCGCTGCCGCACTTGGGGCATTTCTCCGGGGTCTCTCTGGCCACAATAAGCTCCCCGCAGTCCGGGCAGTACCAGGCGGGGATGCGGTGGCCCCACCACAGCTGGCGGCTGATGCACCAGTCCTTGATGTTCTCCATCCAGTGGAAGTAGGTCTTGTCGAACCGCTCCGGGACGAATTTGGTCTCGCCGCTCTTTACCGCTTCAATAGCGGGCTTTGCCAAAGGCTCCATCTTCACGAACCACTGCTTGGAGACAAGGGGCTCCACCGTGGTGCCGCAGCGATAGCAGCAGCCCACGTTGTGGCTGTAGTCCTCCACCCGCACCAGATAGCCCTGGGCCTCCAGCTCCGCCACGATGGCCTTGCGGGCGGCGTAGCGGTCCATGCCGGCGTACCTGCCGCCGTTCTGGTTGATGGTGCCGTCCTCGTTCATGATGTTGATCACCGGCAGGCTGTGGCGCAGCCCCACCTCGTAGTCGTTGGGGTCGTGGGCGGGGGTGATTTTGACGCAGCCGGTGCCGAATTCCTGCTCCACGTACTCGTCGGCGATCAGGGGGATCTCCTTGTTCACCAGGGGCAGCAGCAGCATTTTGCCCACCAGGTGCTTGTACCGCTCGTCCCCGGGGTTTACCGCCACGGCGGTATCCCCCAGCATCGTCTCCGGCCGGGTGGTGGCAATTTCGATATACTGCCCCTCCATCCCCACAATGGGATAGCGGACGTGCCAGAAGTGGCCCGCCTGGTCCTCGTACTCCACCTCGGCATCCGAAATAGAGGTAAGGCAATGGGGGCACCAGTTGATGATCCGCTCCCCCCGGTAGATGATGCCCTTTTCGTAGAGGCGGCAGAAGACCTCGTTTACCGCGCGGTTGCAGCCCTCATCCAGGGTAAAGCGCTCCCGCTCCCAATCGCAGGAGGAGCCCAGCTTTTTAAGCTGCTCCACAATGCGGCCGCCGTACTTTTCCTTCCAGGCCCAGGCTCGCTCCAAAAACTTCTCCCGGCCCAGGTCCTCCTTGGTGAGGCCCTCCTCCTTCATGGCGGCCACGATTTTGGCCTCGGTGGCGATGGAGGCGTGGTCGGTGCCAGGGAGCCAAAGGGCGCTGCGGCCCTGCATCCGCCGCCAGCGGATGAGGACATCCTGGAAGGTTTCGTCCAGGGCGTGGCCCATGTGCAGCTGCCCGGTGATGTTGGGGGGCGGGATGACGATGGTGTAGGGCTCCTTTTCGTGGTCAATCTCGGCGTGGAAGAAGTTCCCCTCCTGCCAGAAGGCGTAGGTGCGGTCCTCCACCGTTTTGGGGTCGTAGACCTTTGCCAGCTCTCGTGCCATTGTATTGCTCCTTTCGGGATGTTTTCCAAAAAATAAAAAGCGCCTGCCGCCCCCATGGGCAACAGGACGCGGATGCGCGGTACCACCTGCTTTCGCGCCCGCTGCGTGGGAGGGGCGCGCGCTTATAGGCCCGGTAACGCTGGGCGGGGCGCCGGGGCCTACCGGGGGCTTTTCCCCTTTCGGGCCGGGACTCCAAGGCGACTTCGGCAGCCCCCGCCGCGGCCTTGCACCAAAACAGCCGCTCTCTGCGGGCCGGGGGGCCCTGCCTACTGCTCCTTTTCGCAGTCGGTTTGCTTTGTTCTGCTGTTGCAGATAATGTTACCACAGGGGCGGGGATTTGTCAAACGGTATCCGCAGGAAAAGAACCCTGGGGCGAGGGGTGTTTTGCCAATGGAAAAAATCCCCGCCTGGGCGTTGCTATTTCTTCTGGGGCAAAGTATAATAAAAATGTATGCTGAAGCGCTCCCCCCGCCGGGGAGCCGCTGCCCGGAAAACAGTGTGATTTTATTAGGGAAGACAGGTGTTTTGAGAATGGAACAGCGCGTCACCGATTTTTTTGAGATGCTCCGCACCAGAAAGGTGGGGCTGGTGGGCTTTGGGGTCACCAACAACGGCATCGCCCGGATGCTGGCGGCAAAGGGCATCCATGTCACCATCCACGACCGCCAGGACCGGAAGGAGCTGGGGGAAATCTGCCAGGAGATGGAGGAGGCCGGGGTCTCCCTTTCCCTGGGGTATAATTATCTGCGGACCCTGGAGGAGGACGTCATCTTCCGGGCCCCCGGCGTCCCCTTCGACCTGCCGGAGCTTACCGCCGCCCGGAAGGCGGGGAAGGTCATCACCAGCGACCTGGAGATGTTCTTCGACCTCTGCCCCTGCCCCATTATCGGGGTGACGGGGAGCGACGGCAAGACCACCACCACCACCCTTATTGCGGAGATGCTCCGGGCCCAGGGGAAGAGGGTCCACCTGGGGGGGAACATCGGCAAGGCCCTCTTCCCGGAGATTGAAACGGTGTGTCCGGAGGACTACGCGGTGGTGGAGCTTTCCAGCTTCCAGCTCATTTCCCTGCGCCGCAGCCCGGACATCGCGGTGGTCACCAACGTCTCCCCCAACCATCTGGATATCCACGGCACCATGAAGGAGTACGTGGCCGCCAAGCGCAACATCCTTCTGCACCAAAACGCCTTCAGCCGGACGGTGCTTAACGCCGATAACGACCTGACCCGCAAATACATCCCCGACGTCCGGGGCTGCGTCTGCACCTTCTCCCGCCAGACCAACGTCCATCGGGGGGCCTGGGAGGACAGCAGCGGCACCATCTGGTATTCCGATAACGGCAGCCAGACCCGCATTATGAAGGCGGAGGAGATCCGCATCCCCGGCCTCCACAACGTGGAAAACTACCTGGCGGCCATCACCGCGGTTTGGGGCATCGCCTCCCTGGAGAGCATCCGGAAGGTGGCCCACGAGTTTGCCGGGGTGGAGCACCGCATCGAGCTGGTGCGGGAGCTGGACGGGGTAAAATGGTACAACGATTCCATCGCCACCAGCCCCAGCCGCACCATTGCGGGCCTCCTCTCCTTTGACCAGCAGATTATTGTCATCGCCGGGGGGTACGACAAAAAAATCCCCTACGGCCCCCTGGCCCCGGTGCTGCTGGACAAGGCGAAGGTGCTGATTCTCACCGGCGCCACCGGCCCAAAAATTGAAGCCGCCGTCACCGAAATCCCCGGCTGGGAAAAAAGCGGCCTCCAAATCCTCCACGCGGAAAACCTGGAGGAGGCGGTGAAGCTGGCCCGCGAAAAGGCCCAAAGCGGGGACATCGTCTCCCTCTCCCCCGCCAGCGCCAGCTTTGACCGGTACAAAAACTTCGAAGTGCGGGGCCGCCACTATAAAGATTTGGTAATGGCGCTGTAGGCGGAGGTGCGGCAATGGACTGTGAAACATTCCTCGCCTGGGCAGAGGGGAAGGGCTGGACGGTGGAGCGCCGGACGGTCTCCCTCTCCCTGCCCCAGGGGGTGACAAGGCGGTACGCCTTCCCCCCGGAGTACCTGGACTTTTTGGAGCGGGTGCTCCTTTGCGCCGGGCCCATGGACACCGAGTGGTTCCTCTGTGAGGAAAGCTACCGCCAGGAGGACCCGGACGCCTTCCGCTGGAACGAGCTGGAGCACATCAGCCTGGACGCCGCCCAGGATATGCAGGACCCGGAGGAGGAAAAACGGGTGACCGCCTTCTGGGACGGGGTGCTGCCCTTCTTCCTTTCGGTGGGCAGCGGGTACGAGTACTACGGCTTTGACCTGGGGGGACAGCACGGCCCCCCAGGGTGCATCCTCCACGGCTGGGAGCCGGTCTTTGAGGAGACGGAGGTCTTTGCAGAAAATTTTTCCGCCTTCCTGGACCGGGTGGCGGCGGGGGATGTCTCCACCGGCGGCGTCCTCTTTGACCCGGAGGAATACGCCTTTATGGAGATGGCGGGGCGAAAGGAGCAGGAACGGCATATGCGGGAGACCGCCGCCGCCCTCCAGGCCCTTCTCCACCCGGAGGAGGACCTTACCCACAGGGACGGCTGCGGCCACTGTCACGGAAGGGAGGACCAAGAATGAAACAAGCAGGAAAGATAGCGGCGCTGCTGCTGGCCCTGGCGCTGGTGGCGCTGGCGGGCTGCCAGCAGAAAAGGGCCCCGGACCCCTCCTCGGTCCTGGGGGATCTGCCCGCCGCCCCAGGGAACAGCCAGGCGCCTGCGGCCCCGGAAAAATCCCTGATGCAGCAGGGCCAGGAGCTGGTGGCCGAGATGGCAGAGATGGCGGGGAGCAGCCAGTACGTTCATTTTTATACCGATGACCAGGGGATGCGGGACCTATTGGCTGCGGTGCAGGAGGGGGACTTTTCCTCTCCCCAGGCGGTGTACGCCATCCGCTTCCCGGAGGAGGGCATCAACAGTCTATTGGAGCTGGCGGGGATGGACAGCCTGGACAGCTTTCCCCAGGAGCTGCAAAGGAACATCATAGCCAGGGCGGTTTCCTCCATGCCCACCCAGCTTAACGCCATGGGCGGGGCCGACGCTCTGGCTGCGGCCAGCATCTGCACTGCCAGCAAGTCCTTTGTCAACGGGCAGGTCGCCGAAAACGTCATCTATCTCTATACCTACCGGGACGCTGTTCCCGCGACGGTGACCTTTTTCCCCGGCGAGGGCGGGGCGGTGTACGCCTCCGGTATGCTCATCCTCCACGACAGCTTCGGGGCCTACAGCCTGGAGGAGCTGGTGGAGCTTTTGGGGCGGATGGGCGCAGAGGTGGAGACCGTCGCCGAATAAACAGCGGGGAAAAGCGGGCTCGCCGGGGAGACCGGTGGGCCTTCTTTTGCCAATCCGGGCTGCCGCCCAACCCCGCCTTCTTTTTCTTCTTGCGAAAGAAGAAAAAGAAGCAAAAAGAAGAACGGCCAAAATTTTGCGATACTGCAAATTCTTTCCAAAGCTGTGCGGTTCGACTGCACCTGATTTTTAGGCTGGAGCAGGGGAGGAACGGAGATGGAGCTTGTAAACGGGGTGGACGCGGTGGAGATCGACCGCATCGAAAAAAGCTCCCGGAAGGGGGGCTTTGTGGAACGGTTTTTCTCGGAGGAGGAGCAGCAATACTTCCGGGAGAAAAAGATGGCCCCCCAGACCATTGCGGGGCACTTTGCCGCCAAGGAGGCTTTTTCCAAGGCCATGGGGACCGGCCTGCTGGGCTTTGCCCTGCGGGAGGTATCGGTCCGCCACGACGGGCGGGGAAAGCCGGAGCTGCACCTTACCGGGGCGGCGGCGGCCCTGGCGGAGGGCTGGCGGTTCTCCCTTTCCATCACCCACACCCAGGATACCGCCATCGCCTTTGTCACCGCCTGGCGGGAAGGAAAGGAGGGCGCGCCATGCGCTTTGTGACCACAGCGGGGATGAAGGAGCTGGAGCGGCAGATCGCCCAGGCCGGAGTCAGCTATCCGGAGATGATGGAGCGGGCGGGGCAGTCCGCCGCCAAGGCTATTTTGGAGCGGTGGCCGGTGGCAGGCAAAAGGGTGCTGGTCCTTTGCGGCAAGGGAAATAACGGCGGGGATGGCTTTGTTGTGGCCCGTCACCTGGCCGAAGCGGGGGGTGCGGTGACCGCCGCCCTCCTTTGCGGCCGGCCCGCCACCCCGGAAAGCTGCGCTGCCTATGGGCAGATGCCCCCTTCGGTGGCGGTGACAGAGGACCTTTCCGCCCTCCCTTCCCGGATATGGGAGGCCGCTCTCCTGGTGGACGGGGTGTTTGGCACCGGCTTTTCGGGGAGCATTCCAGGGGAGCTGGAGCCGGCCTTTGCCGCCGCCCGCCAGGCCCAAAGGACGGGGACGCCGGTGGCGGCCCTGGACCTGCCCAGCGGGGTGAACGGGGACACCGGGGAATACGAAAGCTGCATCCCGGCGGACCTCACCGTGGCTATGGGGGCGGTAAAGCCCGCCCATCTGGTGAACTGGGCCGGAGAATATATGAAGGAGCTGGCCCTGGGAGAGATCGGCGCCCACCCCAGGGTGGAGGACGCCTTTTCCGGCTGGCAGGAGGCACTGGAGCTTTACCACGTGCGGCGGTTCCTGCCCCGGCGGTCCCACACCGGACACAAGGGCCAAAACGGCCGGCTGCTGCTTATCGCAGGGTGCCGGCAGTACCCCGGAGCGGCGGTGCTGGCTACCGCGGCGGCGGCCCGGTCCGGGGCAGGGTATGTCCGCCTGGCCTCTATCCCAGGGGCGGTGAAGATCGTGGCCGCCCGCTGCCCGGAGGCCATCTACACCCTCTGCAAAAAGAACAGCCAGGGGGGCATCGCCGGCGGGGAGGAGAACCTCTCCCTCCTTCTGGGGGCGGCCCAGGGGGCGGACGCCATCGCCATAGGCTGCGGTATGGAGCCGGGACCGGATACCCTGGCCCTGGTAAAGGCCCTGCTCCGGCAGGAAAAGCCCCTGCTCCTGGACGCCGGTGCCCTCACCGCCCTGGCGGTAGAGCCGGAGCCCCTCTCCCTGCTGGAAAACGCCGCCTGTCCGGTGGTCATCACCCCCCATCCAGGGGAATATGCCCGCCTTACCGGTGTGCCGGTGGGGAATAATCCCTTCTCCCCAGAATATACTAGGACAGAGAGTATTGGCATTACGGTGCTTTGGAAGGGCTATATCACCGGCATCACCGGGCCGGAAGGGAAACTGTGGCACTTCGGCGGGTGCGATGGCCTGGCCAAGGGGGGCAGCGGGGATGTCCTCACCGGGCTCATCGGCGGATTGCTGGCCCAAGGGGCCTCCCCCTTTGGGGCGGCGGTGGCAGGGGCGTGGCTCCACGGCCGGGCGGCCCAGCTTTGCGCTAGGGACCACACCCGGCGGGCTATGGTCCCCTCCCAGCTGATGGAGTATTTCGGCAGGGCCTTTCTGGAAGCAGAACAGGAGTGAGGAAATGAAGCGATGGATCGCGGCCCTTGGGGCCGCCCTGGCCCTCCTGGGGGGCTGCGCAGGGATAGGCGGCGGAAAAACCACCGATTACGATGCCCTGGTGCGGGAGACCCTGGCCAGGGAATACACCTTTACGGCGGAGATGACCTACGACGGCACCGAGGCGAAGGCCTTTATTGCCAAAACCGGGGTGGCGGACATCCAGGCGGAGTTTTCCGCCCCCTCCTCCCTGGAGGGCCTGGTGGTCACCACCACCGGGGAGGAGATACAGGTGACCTTCCGGGGCGCGGCGGTGGACCTTTCCCCCTACACTCTCCCCACCCAGTCGGCCCTTACCCTGCTGCGGGAGGTGCTCACCGGGGAGAAGGCGGGGAAGCTCACCACCCAGGTGGATGAGGAGACGGTAACCGCCAGCGGCAGCATCCTTCTGACCACCTATGAAATCGTCTTTGACAAGGAGACGATGGCGGTGGAGCAGGTGCGAATCCCCTCCATTCAGGGGGAGGTTCTTATTCACGACTTCACCTTCACCAGCGAGGGGCCTGGGGAAAGCTCCGGACAATAGGCAGAAAAAACGCGGTGCGCCACAAGACGCATCGCGTGTTCTTTTTCTTCACCCGGCCTCCTCCACCAGCTCCTCCCCGAAGAAGGCCCCGTACACCGCCTGGGCGATTTCCCGGTTGACGTAATAGATGCCCGCCTCGTCCTTGCCGCCCCAAACCCCGTTTGTAAGGAAGACGAAGCCGGTGTGGTCCTCCGGGTCGAAGAACATCCCGCAGATGGAGCCGTAGGCGTTGCCCTGGTGGCCCACCATCCGGCGGCCCTGGATTAAATAGTCGGTAATCTGGGTGCCCAGCCCCCGCAGCACCGTCTCCACCCCTTCCCCCTCCCGGTACTGCACCTCCTGCATCAGCCGCAGGTACTCCGGGGAAAGGGAGAGGGCCTCCCCCTCCTGGGGACAGCCCGCCATGATTTGGGCAAAGCGGCAAAGGTCCGGGGCGGAGATAAACAGGTCCCCGTGGCCCAGGGCGTAAAGCTGCCCCAAGGGCAGGCCGGTATATTTTACGTTCATGTTGCTCCAGGCGGGCATATTGACCGCAAGGGCGCTTCCGGCGTAGATGTTGGCCACCCGCCCCTTGTCCCGGATGTTGGTATAGGAATAGGCGGCGTCTATCCCCATGGGGGCAAAGACCTTCCCCCCGGTGTAGTCCAGAAACCGCTCTCCGGCGGCGGATTCAATCACGCCGCTCATCATCCCCATCCCCAGGTTGCTGTAGCAGTAGCAGCTGCCGGGGGCCGCGCCGGAAAGGCTTTGGGGTAGCACCGCTGTCAGGGGCGGCAGGCTGTTTGCGGTGATGGCGCTAATGTAGGTCTGACCATCCACTATGCCCGAAGTGTGGGTGAGCAGGTGCCAGGGGGTGATGGTATCAGGACTGTTCACAGGGATACCCAGTATCCCTGTGAGATCTCCATGGAGATCGAGCTTTCCTTCCTCGGCAAGGTCCAGGGCCAAAAGGGCGGTGACCGCCTTGGAGATGGAGGCCACCCGGAAAATGGTGTCCTCCCCCGCCGGGAGGCCGGTTTCCTTCACCGCCCAGCCCCAGCTTTGGCTGTAAAAGGGCCCCTCCCTGTCAAAGACCACCAGGCTCATCCCCATGGTGCTGTAGTTTCGGCAGATTTCCTCCACCTGGGGGGCCAGCAGCTCCCCCGCCTGCTGCCGCTCCTCCTTGGGGAGAGGCGGCGGCTTTAACGCTTCCTCTTCCTCCGGCGGGGCCTCCTGGCCGGAATCCTGGACTGCCGCCGTCTCCTGGGGGAGGGGCTCTTCTTTGGAAGGGAGCTTTTCGCCGGAATCCAGAACCGGCGTTTCCACACTGGGCAGGGGAGCCGGGCCGCCTCCCTGGCAGGCCGCAAAGGTAAGGGTCAAGGCCGCCGCCAGCGCCAGTGCCATCATCTTTTTCACCATTTTCATCCCCTTTTTCGACAGATTCCGCCTTTAGTATAACCGCATCGGAGGAGAAATGTCAACCCTATGCAATCTCAGGGAGTGGCCAAACCGCGCAGATTTTTCTATTAAATTTGCTGTGTTATTGGACCCTTTTGTCATTCTTCTTTTTGCTTCTTTTTCTTCTTTTGCAAGAAGAAAAAG
>OFGO01001844.1_pt1 | contig 13849 bp, 14 predicted proteins | sample 1521761 | NCBI WGS metagenome assembly OFGO01 (sample SAMEA3504128, study PRJEB24116) | mouse gut metagenome | biome: mouse gut; feature: mouse-associated habitat; material: faeces | place: Denmark | collected 2011
GCGGGACGTTTTCCGCTCCTGCTGGCGGGGATTCAGCTTCTGGTCCAGGCCGTCCCCGATCTTCCGGGCCGTGCCCCGGAGCTGTTCCAGAGCCTCCCCCCGGTTGGGCGCGGGGTAGCCGTCATAGAGGACGTTTACATACTTGGCGTCCGGGGGAGCGCACTCCACGCCGAACCTGCGGCATACCATATAGCCCACGCTCTCGGCGTCCAGCTTGTAGATCTCCCGCTTGAAGCCCTTGTTGTAGCCCCGCTCATGGGCGCGGGCATAGGCGATCTCCGTTGCCAGGGCGGCGAACACCGCCGAAGGCTTCTGATCCGGGTTGATGTAGATGGTGTAGCTGGCCTCGTCATAGAAGGCGGGGGAGGAAATCTCCTTGTCCTCTGCCAGCGCCACCGGGGACTGGTCCATGAGGGCAGTGAGGGCCGCCATCATCCTGGGGCTCTTGTCCGTGAGAGGTTCCGCTTCCCGTAGGGGGCGGCCGCTGGTCTGGCTCACGTCATAGTAGTAGCCCATGTAGTAGCCCCGGCGCTTGGGGTCGCTGGGGGGAACGTACACCTTTGCGCCGTCCCTCATGGCCTCGTCCAGAACATAGCGGCCCTGGTCATGCCAGAAGTCCGTGCTGCCGATCCTGGTGGCCTCCGGCATCTGCGTCATGGTCAGAGCCACGTTGCCCACGCTGCACCGGATGTTGTCCGCCTGCAAGGTGAGATACTGCCGGTAGCGGTCCGGCTTGCTGGTGATCTCCTCCAGGGCCCCATCCCGCATGAGGGACAGATTCTCCCGGTCAGCCCGGATTTCCGCGGTCCTAGCCTCGTCTCGGGCGGCCTTGCCCTTGAGGATGTCGCTGATACTTGGCATAAAAAATCCTCCTTATCTCGTTTTGTCTCTGGTCTTTTTCCTGGAACGGCTCTCCGCCATAGCCCGCAGCCCCTCCAGCCTCGCCCGCACGGATTCCTTCATCTCAATATCCGGCCCGGTCGTCTGGGAGGGATTGAAGCCACTCCCGCGCTCGGGCGAGGACCTCTCTTGTGGAGCAGGGGCTTTCGCTTTTTTTGGCGGTTCGCCCTCCTGGGTCTCCTGGGGAACGGGATAGCCCAGGGCGATCATGACGGCGTTGAGCTGGGCGGCATAGTTCTGGTTGGAAACCACGTTGATCATGCCGCTCTCGTTCCCCTTTTTCTGCGCGAAAAAGTACAATATGCCGTACTCCTTCGCCAGCTTCTTAAACCGGCGCATGTCCTCTTTTTTCAAGGGGATGACCTCGGCGGGGGCCGGGTCCCTGGCCAGCCGCTTGGCGGTGGTCTTGCCGATGACCTTGTTGTCCTGGCGCTGCAAGGCCAGCAGCAGCGCGGCCACGTTCTTCATGGCGGAGCCCGCCAGCTTCACGGCGCTCTCGGTCGCCTGGATGCCCTCCTTGACCACCAGATCGGCGGCCTCGGCGCTTACGTCCATTCGCTCACTTCCTTTCTGACAGAAATTAAAAAATTATCTGGATTTTCTGATCTGCCGGTCCCGCTCCGGCGCGGGGGCCTCCTGTTCCCGGCATAGCTGGACCTGCTGGCGGACACGGGGGATGTCCCCCTCGATCCTGCCGCAGATTTTCAGCTCCCGGCGGAGCTGGCGCAGTTCTCCATTGACGGCGGCGATCTCCGCCTCCACGTCCAGGCCCTCCCGCCGCTGGCCGTACAGCTCCTTCCGGCTGTCCGTCAGGGCGTCGATCCGGGCTTGCAGGGCGTCCTCCAGCGTGGAAAGCTGGCGGTCTGTGTCTATGCGGTATTTTTGCAGGAGGGAAAACTGCCGCTGGTACTGGTGGAGCCTCGTTACCTCCGCCCGGACGGAGAAGGGAAGCGGGCGGCGCTTCTTCCGCCGGGGGCCGCTCAGGAGAAATAAGTAGTACACATACAGAGCCCGAAACCCGTGGAGCTTCCTCCGGGGCCGCTGGCGGATGCTTCCTTTGCGGACCCGGTATCGCTTGGGGGTTATGGGCGGCGGCGCGGGCTGTGCCGGGGCCTCGCCGCTCCGAACAGCGGCCAGTCGGGACCGGATGTCCGCTTCGGTATATCCTTCCCCCAGGCTGTCCAGGCGGAAGGCCCGCCTACCTCCCGGCGGCGTGACGGCGGTGTGCTTGATGTTCTCGCCATATTTAATGGTATAGCCCTGCCGCCGCAGAGCCGCCAGAAAGGATTCAAAGGTGAAGCTCTCCCGGATAGCGGCGTCAATGTCCTGCCGCACAAGGCCGGAGATGGTGCCTCTGCCCGTTTTCTCCGCTTTCCATTCGGCGTAGTGTTTTCCGCCGTCCTCCGGCTCAATGACAGACAAGCCGTATTCCCGGCTGACGGCGTTAGAGGTTTCCCGCAGGGTGCCGAAATAACTCTGAAAATCGCTTCTGTACTTCTTCCCGTCCATGAAGGAGACGGAATTAAATACAATGTGGCAATGCAGATGTTCCTGATCCGTATGGGTGGAGACGACCGCCTCGTAGCGGTCCCCCAGCAGGCGGCGGGCAAACTCCACCCCGGCTTCGTGAGCTTCCTCCGGCGTCACTTCGCCGGGAGCATAGGAGTGGATGATGTGATAGCCCTGGATGCCGCCCCGCTTGTCCCAGCGGCGCTTGGTGGACTGCATCTCCGAACAGGCGGTTTCCGGGCAGCAGTTGATCCCCGTCACCAGATGGCGCGTCTTGGTCGGCTCCATGCCGTAGTCCAGAGCGCGGGAGAGGGCTGTTTTTTCCTCGTTCAGCGCGTAGTCCAGACAGTGGTCCAGCCGCCTGTCGATGACGATGATCTTGTCATAGGCCATTACAGCGCCTCCTTCACCAGCCGCAAAGCCTGATATACCAGCTTTACAGCCTCGTCAACCTCTGCCGCCTCCGCCTCCTTTTTGGCGTTGGTGTTGTGGGCGATCTGGTTGATATTGTTGCCGATGGCGGACAGCTCCCGAAGCAGGGCGGCGTAGGCGTCGGGCGGACGGGGGCGGAGTTCCACGCCCATGACGCTGTGCCGGATCAGGGCGCTGGTGTTCAGACCGGAGATGGAGCATTGCTTCAAAAGATGCTTGTACTCCCTGTCATCCAGCCAGAGGCCGATGAAATGTTCCCGTTTTCGCATGGCATCTTCCTTTCCTTGGATTTGCGTCTCACCGTGGGATTTATTTTTGGGCGGATTTGCGTCCCACGGTGGGATTTATTTTGAGTGGGCGGCGCTGTTCTCCACCGCCTCGTTTCGCGTCTCACGGTGAGACGCATTGATTCGTGGGGTATTAGGGGCGCCAGCCCCTAACAAGGGTCATTTGTTTAACAAATGACATACTTGCCAGGACAGCGCCGCAAGCGGCGCTGTGCGGGGTGGTCTACCGGGTCTGCGGCTTCCGGGGACGGCGGGCCCGTTTCTTTGCGGCGAAAAAAGTACGCTCCGCCTGGAGGATGCAGGACAGTTTCGCCTCGTTCTCCGGCTTATAGCGCATCTCTTGAATCTTGCCGTGATACTGGGTCAAAGCATGGACCTGCCTGCGGTATTCCTCAAAGGTCATGGTACAGGCTTCTCCGTCCTCAAAGGTCATTTCCACGGTCTCAACATGGAGGGCATCTCGCTTAACGCGCCGTACCTGTTCTCCGTAGTTCAAGGGCTGGAGCTTACCCAGCACAAAAGCGCCGGGCCGCCCAGGAGCTACGATGACGCGGAACGCTTTGATGTGCTCAATGTCATAGTCGTAATGTGTCCAGATACTATGCGCCCCGGTCTCCCGCAAGAAAATCTCCCGTTCCAGAACACAATGCGTTCCGCAGGGGCGGCTCATCCAGAGAAATGTCCGGTCCTCCTGGTACATTTCCAGCATGGCCGCTTGAAGGCGCTTTTCATCATAGGCAAAATCCGATTGATAGCTCCGGGTGTTTTTCTCCACGACGCTCTCCAGGAACGGGATAATATCAGCCTTCTTTTCCATACCGTTCCTTCTGCGTGGCGGGGTCGTAGTCCGGAGACAGATACTTTTCCTCAAACTCGGAGGGGGTGTAGTACCCGGCCCCGGTGTCCAGGATCAGCTCTGTCGGCCCGATCTCCCGCTGGCCCTCCATGGGGACGGGGACCGGGGTCAGCACAGTCCCCAGAAATTTGCCGCCCAAGCCCTCCGCCAGACGGTGGGGGCGCTGGCCGCTCCCGGTTTGCAGCTCGTAGCGGAACATACCGGGATAGACGGCCTCCGGGGGAATGGCCTTGCTGGTGAACAGGGCGGGGACGCCGAAAATCTCGATCTCTCTCATGCGCTCCGGGATGGTGTTGGGATTCTCCATTTCACTTTCCTCCTTATCGCTGCGGGCCGGATTTGGGCCTGCGCTTGGGCTGGATTTTGATGGGGTCGGAGCCGTCGGAGGGCTGGATGGCCTGGATACGCCTTGCGGCGTAAATGGCGTTGTCTGTCAACTGCCGCTGCCACGCCCCCACGTTCCGGGCCCACTTGAAGCCCCAGCCTTTCAGCTCCTTGCGGACTTCTTCATCGGGGATGGCGTCAAAAAAGATTTGCAGGCGGTTCATATCCGCGTTGGCGACTACCTTGCCGCCGTCAAACTCCCAGCCCTGGTAGCCAAGCTCCTTTACCGCCGTAAGCTGGGCAATGCGTTTTTTGACAGCGTTGATATTCTGATTGTTGTTAGCCAGCGCATAGGAGCTGAAGGGCCGCTTGTCCCAGGGGTGGTATTGTATGTCCGCCACCAGCTTGTCCGCCAGCTCGTCGGAAAGGCCGTGAAAGCCCCGGCAAGTGCCGTTTTTCTTGTAGTAGGCGTTGATCTGCTTCATACGGGTCTGGGAGATTTGCAAATCTTCCAGCTTCTCCTTCAGCTTGGCAAGGGCCTCCGGGTCGTCGGAGGAAATGGCGGTGTTGTTCTCCGCCGCCTGTGCCCTGCGTTCGTAATACTCCGCTTTTTCAGAGGCGGCAATGGACTGATCCATTTTCCTGCCGATCTTCTCCCGGTAGCGCCGGTCAGCGGGACCGTGGACAGGCTGTCCAAACGGGATAGCGGACGCCATATCGGTGGACTGCTTGAATAAGGACTGGCTTTCAGCGCGGGCCCTGTCCGCTTTTTCTTGAAGGCGGTCAATCCGGGCCTGTTTGCGTTCCTCGTAATCGTTCAATCTATCACTTCCTTTTCCTGGATTTTCGATAACTGGTTTTCCGCCGGTGCTCCTGGGACGGCTCGTCCCTGGTCAGCTCCGGCGGAGGCGGCTGGATGGCGTTGATGATCTCCCCGGCGGTAGAGTGAATCACGTCCAGGGAGGCTTTCAGCTCCGCCAGTTCCTTCCCCCGGCTCCACCCGGCCACATAGCCCATGGAGTAGTCCGAAGTGTCGATGCCGAAGTGCTGGCAGACGACATAGGCCACGCTCTCCGCCTCCACCTCCTTCTCCCGCCGGGGTTTGGGGAACTCCGACAGAAAATCCGGGGGATGGAGCTTGGCGTGGGCCGTCTCGTGGATCAGTGTCTTGATGGTCTGTACCTGGCTCATGCCGGAGCGGACCACCACCCGATTTTCCGCGAAGCTGGCGTAACCTTTCGCCGTTCCGGGAACAGAGCCCAGCTCCACGGGGAGGGGGCACAGGGCGGCGAGGCGGGCATAGACATTCTCAAAGTCTGGAACGTCCCCGCTCAAATCGGAGACGAGGCTGGGCAGCTCCCGGCCCTCCGTCTGGCTCACGTCAAACACGGTGGCGATCCGGAAACGGGTGGCGTTCTCCTGCCGTTTCTCCTTCAAAGGTTTGCCATCCGGCCCGTACAGGGTCCGCCCGGTGGTCGGGTCCTTCTTCTCGTACTCCACAAGGTGGGTAAAATGACAAGGGGCGAGAATTTGGATGCCCTTCTCATATCGCTTGACCTGCCGCCCGAATTTCTTCTTCCAGTCGTTGTACCCCGCCACACTGGTGGCGGTGGGGCATTGCAGCAGGATCAGCAGCGCGTTCCCGAAGCTGTAATTGTGGAATTTGGACATGGCGGTGATGTACTCGGCATAGCGCCCGCTGGCGTACAGCTCCTTGACGCCGCTTTCCAAACGGTCCGTCAGCTCCGTCAGCCGTTCATCTGTTACCGGAGGCATGGCTCACCGGGTCTTGGGCGGACGCTGGGGCGGCTCCTGGCCGGGCGGTTTGCGGGGCTCCACTTTCAGCGTGACGGGCTCTCCCTTCTGGAATCCCAGCAGGATTTCCGCGTGATGGTATTTCTTCTTGTAAAAACCCATCTGCTCCGGCGAAAGGGAACAGAAGTCCTCTTCGCCCAGCCCGCAGATAAAGAACGGGCCGCAGATGCCGCCGTACCCGCCCTCAATGCTGCGGTTGAACTCCATGCCTTTGACAAGAGCCTCGTCATTGCTCACAATGGCGACTTTTTCCTCGAAGGGATAACTTGCGGTGATGGTCCCGCCCACAATGGCCTGCATATCCTTGAGGCCGTCGATCTCCTTCTCGTAGGGGGCCATTCCGGGCTCCACTACCAAAACATTCAAATAATCAGCTCCTTCATTGAAATTTGATATGAAAAAAGCGCCCTCATGGGCGCTTGCGGGAGGGACTGTCCCGCCCCCTGCCGGACCGGACGGGTCTCACCTTCGCTTGCAAGGGATAGCGGAACACCTTGTATTTCTCCGGGACGTGCAGGCCATCGTAGACCGCCTGGAACGCCGTCCGGTTGTTGAAGATATAGCCAAGCTCCGAAAAGTCCCCGCCCTCATTGATGCAGGTGTCTCCGCCGTAGGATTCGTAGTCGAAGTAGAACTTGGCCTTCTCCGGCAAGCGGAACTCCTGGCGGTGGTCCACCAGCCAGCGCCCGTATTCTTCCTCCGTCCGCACGTCCGGGAGAAAATCGTAGCAGTCCAGGTTGTATGTCAGGTTGATCAAATCCTGCATATTGTCTCCGTACTCTCCGTGGCTGACAGCGGCGGTGAATTTCGCCGTTTCCTCCGGCGTCAGGGCTCCGATCCGGCTGGCGAGATAATTCAGCTCGTCAATGGGGACGAACTCTCCCAGCCTCCCGGCAAGGCCCTTGATACTGGTGGAGTATTCCAGAATAATGACTTCCTCGTACCGCAGGCCGTCCACGCCGATCTCCCGCAGAACAGATTGTACCTGTTCCGTGGTGACGGGAAAGGACAGCCATGCGGCGGCCAGGACCCCGGCGTTGTATTTGCCCAGGTTGGCGATATTGGCGGAAAACTCCATGCCTTACCTCTTGGGGGTGTTCTTCTTGAAAATGTCCTCTTTCTGCTGGGCCTTCAACTGCCGCTGGCGGCGTTCCTCCAGAGCGTCATAGACGCTTTCCTCAATCTCCCGGGGCGTCATGGACACATCGGGAAAATACTTCCGCAGACGGTCCCCGGCCAGGATGACCTTGGTGTACTCGGGCCGCTCCTGCTCACCCTTGAAAGGCGTCTTTTCCTCCGGGGGAACATTGGCGGCGGGACCGGCGGGCGGGGACGTATTTTCCGGCGTGGCAGGACCGGCGGGGGTGGCGGGTTCAGAGGTGCTGGGAGGCGCGCCCGCCGTCTGTCCCGGTTTCACGTCCGGGGAGGGTGGAATGGGAGGCGGAGCGGAGGGGCCGCTGGGCGGGGTAGTCTGCTGCGGCGCGGGCGGCTGGGGGGCCGGGGGCGGCGTGGTCTGCTTGGGGGCCAGGTCCTTGTCCTCCAGGATGTCCCGCATGGCCTGTTCACTCAGCTTCCCGGCCTTTTCCGTCTTTTTCATGCGCTCCACCCGCTCGGTGGTGATCTTATACCCCAGGTCGGACAGGTGGAGGACTTCATCCTGATTGCCCGGCGTCAAAAACGAGATGGCGGAGGCGATAGACAGGGGCAGGGAATTGTCGTCCACCCGGTCACACACGTCCTTGGTGGCCTCGGACAGACGGATGATCCGGTTGAGCTTGCTCACCTTCATGCCCATCTCCTGGGCCAGCTTTTCATCGCTGTCCAGCTCCTCCGCCTTGAAGGTCCCCTTTTTCTTCCGGCCCGCCTTCTGCTTCATGCCCTCCATCTTCATCCGCAGGGAGCGGGAGAGGTCGTACATGGAGATATGGGGCCGGTGGAGGTTGCCGTCGGCCACCAGGATTTTCGCGTCAGCGTCAGAGATTTTCTGGATGATAGTGGGGACGGGGTAGTTCAGCTCCGTGGCGATCAGGTGGCGGCGCTGGCCGGAGAGGATTTCCAGGGTGCCCCCGTCCCCGATCCGGGCGAGAACGGGGTCCTTCACGCCGTTCAGCTCAATGGACTTTTTCAGCTCCAGGTAATCCTCGCTCCTGGTATCCACGGAAATGGTGTTGTACTTGGACTTCTCCAGATAGGCGGGGTGCAGGAGGATGAAGAAGGCTTCGTTTTCCTTGGGACTGGGGACATCCCGCTTGGCCTTCTCGTCCGGGGGCGTCAGGCGCTCGTCAAGCACCTGGGAAATGGCGGTCCCGGCGGGGCCCTTGGCGGCGGGGCCGGTCACGGGGGCCTCCTTCTTCTCGCCCGTGGGCGGCTCGGGGCCTTTGGGAGCCTCGGGCGGTTTGGCCTCTTTGGGCTTTTCGCCCGTAACGGGGGCGACGGGCTTGTCCTCCTTCTTGGGGACCGGAGCCTCCTTCTTCTCACCTGTGGGCGGCTCGGGGGTCTTGGGAGCCTCGGGGGGCTTGGCTTCCTTGGGCTTCTCACCAGTGACAGGGGCGGCGGGCTTGTCCTCCTTCTTGGGGGCCGGGGCCTCCTTCTTCTCGCTTGTGGGCGGTTCGGGGGCCTTGGGGCCCTCGGGAGGCTTGACTTCCTTGGGCTTTTCACCAGTGGTCGGTTTTCCCGGCTCCTTGATGTCGGCCTTTTCCTCCTTTTTGTCCTTGCTCCCAGGCTCCACCAGCTTGCCGGGGATAGGGGGAGTGGGCTTCCCATTTGCTAGTCCGTGATACCGGATGGCCTCCTGTAAGCTCATCTCGTAGACCAGGGCGGGAATCTCCTGCTTCTTCGTGAGCTCACAGGCCCGCTTGCGCCGGTATCCGGTCACAAGCTGGTACTCGCCGTCCTCCCGCAGACGGAGCACCACCGGCTCCTTCACGCCGCCCGCCTGGATGCTGGTGACGAGACCGCCGTAGCTCTTGTCCGGCTGCTTGCTGATCACCGCGCCGGGCAGGTCGTGGATTTTGGTCAGCGGGATTGCCTGGGGCTGGGGGGTCGGGGTCTTGCTGGGTTCGTTTGCCATTGAATTACCTCCATTTTGATTTATTTGCTAAAAATCATGTCTCATGGTGAGACACGATTCTTAACACAAAGTAGAGTTTATGGCTGTAAATGTGTCTCATGGTGAGATTTATTTCAGCCAAAGTCATGCCGCACGGCGGCGGAATAGTACGGGCCCATCGTCACCGGCGCGTTATAAAGTGCCGTGAGAAGATAGGCCCGGATATTGTTGATCTTTGTGGTGGTCTGGCTCATGGCCTCAATGATGTACTCGATGTGGGTGCTATTCAGCTTTCGGAACCGCTGCTTCACTGTGTCCGCTGGCAGGCTCTCGCCAGCGATCCGCAAGGTGGGGGCGGTGCTGCCCAGCACGTCCACCACCAGCTCCAAAAGGCTCTCCACATCGTCATAGGGGTGGGCTCGCCACAGGTTCTCAAAGTCAATATTCGCTTTGACTTCCTCCCTCAATTCGTATCGATCCATCCCCATGGCAACGCCGGGGGGCTTGGGGGGAGGGATGGATGGATCAGGGTGGTTAGAGTCAGGCTGATTTCTCTTGGTTTGATTAGGGTCGGTTTTTTCGACCTCTTGAGGTGGTTTTTTCCGACTTCTTGAGGTCGATTTTTCCGACCTCTTGGGGTGGTTTTTTTCGACCTCTGAGCAGGGCATGAGATCATCTGAAGGCGGAGGGTCCGGCTTTGAGGGTGCTGTCCGGGTGGTGAACCGCTTGACATAGAGCTTGGTGGGGCGGCCCTGGCCCTGCTTGATGCGCTCCACCAAACCGATCCCCTTCTTCTTGTCCAGCTCGGCCAGCAGCTTCATGGCCTTGTCCCGTCCGCAGCACATATCCTCGCATATCTCGTCTACAGTGTAGTAGATATAGACGCGCCCGTGATCGTCGTACCAGTCGTTTTTTGCGGACAGGCCCATGCGGTCCAGCAGCATACCGTAGAGCAGCTTGGCGTCCGTGGAAACGTGCTTGAACTTTGGGTCTGTGATCAGCAGGCGGGGGATTTTGAAATAGATAAATTCTTCTGATTCTGCACCATAAAAATAATCAGATATAATGACCTCCGGCATGGCCGGTCCCTCCTTTTGGGCGTGAAAAAAGCGCGATGGTTTACATCGCGCTTTTTTCAGATATTAGGTTGTGGTGCTTGTCATGGGAAAAGGGAAGTGGATGAATGGCACTCATGGGACATATCAATCTAAATGCTGGGAACAAAAAAAGCTCGTTTTGACTATTCATCAAAACGAGCCTTTTTCGGTTCCCGATGGTGGAGATAAGCGGGATCGAACCGCTGACCTCTTGAATGCCATTCAAGCGCTCTCCCGCATCATCCGGTGTACTACCCCAGATGTGCGAGAGAGCGCTTTCATTTTTATTGAACGGCCAAAATTTCGGTTGGGCGGTATATCCCAGCTGAAAGAGTTTGTGGTGGATTACTATGCCATCGCTTGCTCGAAACAGTCAGTTTGCTCCACGCTGTCGATACCATTTAGGAACTGCTCAACGTTGATGTTGAACTCCACCGATAGCTGATAGTCCCGGTAGACTCTGACCCGCTTGATGATGTATCCGCAGATCATCTTCTGTGTGGCGATATCGCTGCTGTCGAAGATTTCGGACCAAGAGGCGATGCGATCAAACTCAGCCTGCATCTCGGTCACCTTGCTGTTCTCATTCTCCAACTCCAGCGTGAGCTCGGTAACCCTGCGGCTGGTGTCGAGCACTCGCTGGCGGGTTTCCTCCAGCATCTCGTTGAGCACCTCCGTGGGCAGTGCGCTTTTTCCCTGCAACGCTTTTAGCACCTCTGCCTTGAGAGACTCATAGTCCGTGTTCGCTTTGGTGTTCTCGGTTTTGGCCCGCTTCAGGTCCCCCAGGAGGAGCGCCATCTGCTTCTGACAGGCGTTGCCGACAATCATATCGCTGGTGGCGCTTTTCATTCTGTCGAAGACTTGGTGCAGGATCTTGACGATAATGTCATCCAGGATGTGCATGGTGTATCCAGTCTGTCCATCGCAGTCTGCGCGGTGACGGGTTTTGTTATAGCAGACGTAGCGGATACGCTTCTTCTTCACCGGAGTTCCATCTGCCTGGCGGTAGACCTTCCCGTTGGTGGTCAAGGTCAGCCTGCCGCCGCAGTGACCACAGAAGATGTTTCCCGAGAGTAGTGACTGTCCGGTGGTGTTCAGCGGGAGCGTCCGGTATTCCTTATTTTCATTGGTGCGCTCCGTCATCAGAGACTGGGCCATGTCAAAGAGCTCTGGCTTGATGATCTGCAGCTCCTCGAAGGGCTCGGAACAGGTTTCGCCGCTGCGCAGGATGCCCATGTAGAGCGGGTTGTGCAGGATGGCCCCGATGGTGGCGTCATGCCAGGTCTCGCCCTTGCGGTTGCGGATGCCGTGATCGTTGAGGAAGTGGGCCAGTCGAAATTTTCCATACCCGGAGGAGACACACAGGTCGAACATCATTCGGACGATCTCAGCTTCCTCATCGTCTATCACCAGCCGGTTGACTTCATGCTTCCGCTTGTTGAGGATGCCGCTCTTTTCCAGCCGGTATCCGTATGGCGTTTTGCCACCCCGGAACCGGCCTTCCAGCACCATCTGGCTCAGAGCTGTTTTGGTACGGATGGAGGTTTTCTGGCTCTCGCCGTCTGCCTGCCAGTAGCGGATGTAGTTGGTCAGGCGGTCGGTGTGGGACTCGAAGCGCTGTTCTCCCTCGTTGACGCTCCACACCCGGACGCCATGCTTCACGAACCATTCCACCACGAAGGGGGTCTCATCGGATTTGCGGCCCAGACGGTCGAACATGAACACCAGCAGGATGTCGAACCTGCCCTGCTCGGCTTGCTTTTTGATGAGCTGCAGCTTGTCCCGGTCATCGGCGCTGACCTTGTAACCGGATACGCCGGTCTCCTGTTCCTCGCCCACGATGATCCAGCCCATCTTTTGGGCGAACTCCCGGCAGGCTTTGCGCTGGACCGGGATGTCCGCCTGGTTCAGCTCGTCGTGGTCGACCTGCTTGGTCGTGGATACCCGGTATAAACAATGAACTCTTTCAGCCATTCAATATCTGTCCTCTCTGTTGGATTTTGTAATGTGAGAGGTCAGACATTCGATCCCTATTCAATTGTCGAGGTGCGGTGGCTTTGCTATGGCCATTATCTCACATTACGGCCAATATAGCTACTGAAACATTCGGGGAAACAAAAGAATTATTTTCCCGCCGCCAGGTATGTTCCGAGGAGCGCCTGCTTGACCTGAAGCGCAACCTGAGTGTTGGGTTCGCGGGAAAAAAAGAGGGCCACCTCGTGGCCATGGATCGTGATCATCATATTGGGTTTGACGCTGCGACTGACTACCTCTGCCATATCAATGCCTCCCTGTTTCAAAAAGAGAAACGCTGACTGCCCGCAGACACTCAGCGTTTCTCTGATCTTCAGTTATTCAACAGCTTCGCGTACTGGGAGCGATCCTCCTCTGAAATCTTTAGCGCCGCCATAGCCTGCTCCATGCTCCAGCCCATACTGTCCATCAGGCTTTTGATGGATGCGGCTATGCCCTCGGTACGGCCCCTGATGCGGCCTTTTTCTTCCACGCCCTGAGATAAATTGCACATAGCTTGCACCTCCGCTTCCAGTGTCTCTGTCATAGGGATATCAAAATCATCTTGTAAGACCTGCCGCTTTTCCGCTATCCCCGCTTCCGAAGATAGAAGAACATCCAGCAGCTTCAGCACCCCATCGTAATTTTCGCCCTTGGCGCCGCCCAGGCACAGCATGACCGCACTCATCAGGTCATAGTTCCTGACAGGCTCCTTCACATTACCAATCAGGTTTTCTTCCACCAAACGATACCGGGTAATGCTGTTTTGTCGATTCTTCGGAGTCGTCATACAGACGAAAATGGAGTAAACCTTCTTTATCTTTTGGTATTCGGAATGAATGAACTCTGTTCCATATTGCGCGGAAATCATCCGACTGCAATGGTATATTGCCCGCTTCACCATGGGATAGCCTGTGTTGAGCTTGCCCTGCGCTTCCACGTTAACGATAAGCTGAATCAGTTCGCCGGATACTGGGGCCCATGCTAAAAAACGGATATCGAAGGTGACCTTTCCTTCGCCTTGGACAGTGTCCTCATTGCTGATGCCCCGAACCTTGGTGGCGTTAGTCTCGCCCGGAGTTATCGCCACCTCCCCCACCTGGGGCGTACCCTCAATGTATTTCTCGGCAATTTCCTTCACACCGCAATCCCGGTATTCCTCCAGGCAGCTTTTCATGATCCAGGCCAGGATGATCTTCTCCGACAGGAGCTTCTTGCACGCGGCATCATACTGGGCATTTTGATCTGTTACGCGGATATCCTCCGCAATGGGGCTGTTGACTTCCATATCCGCATCTCTCCTGTCTCTATCTGCATTCTACCATACCCAAGGGGAAAAATCCACAGTTTTATCGCTGTTGTGCCAGTCGCTTGTTCTATGCCGGTATAGCAGTACCGATGATACCACAATGCTGGCCCAACAGCCACCCGATATATCCAACGAATCACTGGGCTTGGCTCCTACTGTGTGCTTGCTGCTTGATCTCAGAAAAACAGGGATCACCCATGCGTGGGACAGGTGATCCCCGTGGCATCTGAAATCAAGAAATTACCCGAAGGACGTTGT
>OFGO01001845.1_pt1 | contig 13828 bp, 13 predicted proteins | sample 1521761 | NCBI WGS metagenome assembly OFGO01 (sample SAMEA3504128, study PRJEB24116) | mouse gut metagenome | biome: mouse gut; feature: mouse-associated habitat; material: faeces | place: Denmark | collected 2011
GGGTCAGGAATGCGCCAAACTGCGCATTCCGTGAGAACATGATTCAGGAGTGAGGAGCAATAGTCATAGGTTTTACCGTACAAAGCTGCGCATCGTTGCCCAGAGCTTTTGCTTCATAAAGTACCCATTCTTGCGAAGACCAGAATGGCAATAACAAAAAGAGAGACAGCAACGCCTTACGCATTCTGTCTCTCCAACCAGCCTCGATATTATTAAATCTGCATCAATACAAAAATATCGTAGATTGCCTTGATCGCAGTTTCAAAATCGGCATTCGACACCCCTATGATGATATTCAGCTCGCTGGAACCCTGGTCTATCATTTTGACGTTCACATTAGCATGTGCAAGTGCAGAAAAAATCCTCCCTGCCGTACCTCTCGTCGATTTCATACCCCGTCCCACAACAGCGATCAGAGCAAAATCTCCTTCGATATCGATACGATCGGGGTCAGCCAGTCTGTGGATAGCCGACACGACTCTCTGCTCCTTGTGCATGAATTCATCCTGGTGTACAAACACGGTCATCGTATCGATACCGGATGGTACATGCTCAAAAGAAATCCCGTTCTCTTCAAAGGCCTGTAGCACTTTACGTCCAAACCCAATCTCAGAGTTCATCATGTCCTTATCAATATTAACGGCACAGAATCCTTTCTTACCGGCAATACCCGTAATAACATACTTTGATTTCTGGCAGGTACTCTCCACGATCCATGTACCATTATCATCCGGAGCGTTCGTATTGCGGATGTTGATCGGAATCCCCTCACGTCTGACCGGGAAGATTGCGTCCTCATGCAGCACAGACGCTCCCATATAAGCCAACTCGCGCAGTTCCTTGTAGGTGATCGTCTCGATTCCTTCAGGCTTAAAGATGATACGGGGATCGGCGATCAGAAATCCCGACACATCTGTCCAGTTCTCATACACGTTAGCTTTGATCGCCCGTGCCACAATGGAACCGGTAATGTCAGATCCTCCCCTGGAAAAAGTCTTAACTGTCCCGTCAGCATATGCACCGTAAAACCCGGGAATTACCGCCGCATCCAACTTTTCCAGCCTTTCCCACATTTTCTGATTGGTTATTTCCGCATCACACTCGCCGTTTTCGTCAAAAAAGATAACCTCAGCAGCATCTACAAAGGTAAACCCAAGATACTCTGCCATGATGATCCCATTCAGATATTCTCCACGCGAGGCCGCGTAATTGCTGCCGGATTTACTCTTGAAATTCTTCTCAATGGTCTTAAACTCTTCTTCCAAAGAAAGTTTCAGTTCCAATCCGTCAATAATTTCCTGATACCGGTCTTTGATCTCCTTAAGCTGTACTCTGAAGTCCTTGTCAGCCTCCGCCAGATCGTAGCAGGTATACAGCATATCTGTTACTTTCGTATCATCAATGTGCCTTTTCCCAGGCGCGGAAGGCACTACAAACCTACGCTCCTTATCCGCCCGTATGATCTCGCCTACCTTCTTAAACTGCTCCGCGCTTGCCAAAGAACTGCCGCCAAATTTTACTACTTTTTTCATTTCCCGCTCCTCTGTCCTATCACACATTCATTCCTGCTATATTTTATTTCTCACAAAAACCTATGCACTGAGTATCCTGATCCGGTTAATATACCCACCAGCCTGCTCTATCTTCTCATTAAATTCTCTTTCCGGCATCACCTTTGTAATGAATGCAAATTCCTCAGAGATTCCTACACTGATCTGGGCCAGCGATCCGAAAATTTCCATCACGGCCTCTCTCTGACCGCTACCCACTCTGACAAAATATTTTCCCTGATCCGTCTCAATATCGGCAACCCGCACGTCCTCATTTTCCCAGAAACACATGACCGTCTTGCCCAGATGCCGCGCACAATCCACAACATCCGAAACTACCGCACTCGCCGTGGGAAGCTTGCCCGCTCCCCGTCCGTAGTACATAGAATCCCCCAGCATATTTCCATGGACATAGACCGCATTAAATACACCGTTGACACTGTAAAGCGGATGAGATCTGGAAATCAAGAAGGGGGCCACCATTGCAAAAAAACCATCCTCCCTGTCCCGACTCATCGCCAACAGCTTTATGGATTTATCCATCTGTTTGGCGTATAAAAAATCAATTGCGGATATTTTCGTGATGCCTTCCGTATAAATCTCTTCATATCCAACATTCTTACCGCACATCAGAGATGATAAGATCGCAATCTTACGACATGCGTCGTATCCTTCCACATCCGCTTCCGGATTTCTCTCCGCATATCCTTTTTCCTGCGCTTCCTTCAACACTTCCTCAAAATCAGCGCCTTCCTTATCCATCTTAGTTAAAATATAGTTTGTAGTGCCATTTAAAATACCGGTTATGGAGTCTATTTTTTCTGCTGTCAGTGAATAATTTAAAGGCCTGATGATCGGGATCCCACCACCTACGCTTGCTTCAAACAAGTAGTTGCAGTGATTCTCCCTGGCGATCCTGATCAGCTCCGGGCCATGACTGGCAACCAACTCCTTATTGGACGTGCACACGCTTTTGCCTGCGAGCAAGGCCTGCTTGGAGAATTCATAAGCGGGATGGAGTCCACCCATTGTCTCACATATGATCGCAACCTCCGGATCCTTCAAAATAACCTCATAATCATGTACTACCTTATCCTCATATGGATCTCCTGGGAAATCTCTCAGATCCAGAATATACTTGATATTCAAGTTCGCTGCCGACCGCTTATCGATCGCTTCTTTATTCGTCTCGATGACCTCTACGACACCGCTTCCCACCGTTCCGTATCCTAACACCGCCACATGAATCATAATTTACTCCATTTCTGCGCCGCTTTTGTCTCAACTTGACCAAGACACCGCACCAACGAGTTTGTGACAAGCAACGCATAAACACAAATCTCGCGATTGAAAGTTACAGCTTCCAATCTCATGCTTCTTCCTTCGCCTCTTTTGTATCATATTGTCCGTTCCATATATCAGATGTGCGGACATCCTTACTCCCGCGCCAGAATCTTGACATTATGGACACCTTGCTTTTCTTCCATGGCCTCGATCATCTCCGAGACATCTCCCGTAGTCGGAAGTACCTGCACACTCAGGCTAAGCGACGCCACACCGTTTATCGGAATGCTCTGATGGATCGTCAAAATATTAGCACCGTAATCCGCCACGATCTTGAGTACATCAGATAAAAGCCCCGTCTCATCGTTCATCTGAAACGTGAGAGTGATCGTTGTTCCCAGTGAGTTTTCATGAAACGGAAAAATATCATCCTTATATTTATAGAAGGAACTGCGGCTGATCCCCACTTCATCAACTGCTTCCTGTATGGATACCGTCTTCCCGGATTCCACCAGCCGCTTGGCTTCCACGACCTTAAGCAGAACTTCCGGAACAGCCTTCTGTTTTACCACGAAATAGCCGCTTTTTCCCTGCATAACGCATTCACGCCTTTCTGTCCGTAGCTCCTCATCGCAAAAGGCTTCCGCTTCATTCCCGCAGCTTGCTGCGTTACTAACCTGATCCCTTGCCATCATGCCGCAAGGGCATCTGACTTAGACGTACTCAATGCGCGTACAATCGTCCGCGGAAGTCTTCTTCTCAAAGACACTTGTTTGCCACCGATGGATATTCTAGCATAACTGCATAATAATAGCAAGTGAAAATTGTGAAAAACATTCAAATTCCCATCCGTCGCAGTGCGGTCATTGCTTTTATCATATAAGAAATTCGTAGTAATTTCCTATATGACAAAAAGAGGGCCAAACTCATTCCATGTCTGCCCCTCTTTCTCCGAATTCATTATAACAATATATCTGTAAAACATCCAGATAAAACGATCAGATCAGCGGATACTTATCTGTCAGCGTCTTGATGATCGCACGCGCCTTCTCAATTCCTGCTTCGCCCTCTTTAATAACAATAGAGATTGCTTCCGCTACCCAATCCATATCTTCTGTATTCAGACCGCGGGATGTAGCCGCCGGTGTGCCGAGACGGATACCGCTTGTGACAAAAGGTGACCTGGGATCATTGGGAATGGTATTCTTATTCGCGGTGATATGCGCCTCATCCAGAAGCTTCTCCAGCGCTTTACCGGTCACATCATATGCCGTCAGATCCACCAGCATCAGATGATTATCAGTCCCGTCCGATACGATCTTGATCTCCCTGTTCTGCAGGCCCATGCAAAGTGCCTGCGCATTATCGATCACACCCTGCTGATATTCCTTAAAGGAAGGATCAAGCGCCTCCTTAAAGCAGACAGCTTTCGCCGCGATCACATGCATCAGAGGCCCACCCTGCGTACCCGGGAATATAGCCTTGTTGAAGTTGTACTTGTCCGCCACTTCCTGGCTCGACATGATCATACCGCCTCTGGGACCACGCAGCGTCTTATGTGTAGTCGTCGTGGTAACATGCGCATAAGGAATCGGACTTGGATGCAGTCCTGCCGCCACAAGACCTGCAATATGTGCGATATCGACCATCAGTAGAGCGCCCACTTCATCCGCGATCTCTCTGAATTTCTTGAAATCAATCGTTCTTGCATATGCAGAAGCCCCCGCCACGATCATCTTCGGTTTACACTCCAAAGCGATCTGCCGCACGTTATCATAATCAAGGAATCCTTCATCATTCACTCCGTAAGGAACGCAATTAAAATATTTGCCGGACATATTCACCGGTGAACCGTGGGACAGATGTCCGCCATGATCCAGATTCATTCCCATAAACGTATCACCCGGTTCTAAAACTGCAAAAAATACCGCCATATTAGCCTGCGCACCTGAATGCGGCTGTACATTGACATACTCGCATCCAAAAAGTTCTTTGGCACGTTCTCTCGCCAATTCCTCCACCACATCAACGCATTCGCAGCCGCCATAGTATCTCTTACCTGGATAGCCTTCTGCATATTTGTTCGTCAACGGACTGCCCATAGCTGCCATGACAGCCTTGCTTACCCAGTTCTCGGATGCGATCAGCTCGATATGAGAATTCTGCCGCTGCTGCTCTGCCTCAATAGCCTGTGCTATCTCCGGATCTGTTGTTCTTACTTCCTCCAATGAATACATTCCCTGTTCCTGCCTTTCTTTCTATTAAAATATAGTTATAGTTCCTGTTCTTACTCGATATTACCTAAAATCCGGTATAAGTATATCATATGCACGATTCTCGACGCAACAAGATGTTACAAATTTGTAGCAGACCACCGCAAGAACATGTTATACTGATGGTATGCTAGCGGTTACTATTCACAGTGCCCTGCACCGCTACAAGTGCATTGAGTATGTAGTACTCGCCGATGACTTTACGGTGTCGTGGATGACATGTAACGATCCGTATGGCATCTTTTGACCCCGTCGTATATTTATGGTAACATCATAATATAGAATATGTTCACTGAGAGTAACTTTAGAAAATTAAAAAGGAAGCACAAAGGCCATGTACCATATCATCACGAATCCCGGCTCCAAATCCGGCAAAGGATTATCTGTCTGGCAGTCACTGGAATCCATTTTGTCCGAAAAGGGAGTCTCCTACCAACTATATGAATCTACACACATCGGACATGTGACTGAACTTACACGACAGATTACTTCCACAAGACAGCCCACTAAATTGATCATTCTGGGCGGTGACGGTACGATCAATGAAGCTCTGCAAGGCATCGAAGACTTTGAACTGGTGAGCATCGGCTATATTCCCACCGGCTCCAGCAATGATCTGGCTAAAGCACTCAGATTAAGCAACGATCCCAGGGAACTGCTACTGCATATTCTGGAGGAATCCCATGTCCGCATGATCGACCTTGGTATCCTGACCTATGAAAGTAATGCCGAAGTCACCTCCCGGCTGCACAGACGCTCTGTTCATAGGAGCAGATACTTCATCGTCAGCAGTGGGATCGGCTTTGATGCCGCAGTCTGCGAAGAAGCACTTTCTTCCTCGATCAAAGACACCCTGAATAAATTAAAACTGGGCAGGCTTACCTATCTTTGTATTGCATTGAGACAGTTATTTGCTGCCAAATCCATTTCCTGCGATATCACACTGGATGGCCGCGAGACGATTCATATACCGAAACTGCTGTTTACGGCCTTTATGATCCACCCTTATGAAGGGGGCGGCTTTTGTTTCTGTCCGCAGGCTGATGATCAGGACGGATTACTGGATCTGTGTGTCGTGGGAGACCTTCCCAAACCACTGATCCTGTTTGCGCTGCCAACCGCATTCTTCGGCAAACATTATATTTTCCCAAAGATCAACCATTACACTGCTTCTTCCGTGCAGCTCAAGACTTCCTCCCCCCTGTGGGTACATACAGACGGTGAGGTATATTTAAAGTCAGACTGGATCAGCGTCTCCTGTCTCCGTCAAAGAATTCGGTTTTTAGTATAAAATATTGAACATAATGGATACTTTTTCAGAAAAAATTAAGAAATATTTATGGAAATCTTATTTTGACTTTTCTGCCTAATCTGCTATGATATCTTCTATGAACTGACTGCATGTCATTAATATTTTGATCTGCGCCGGAAATGTCCTAGGGAAAATGACAGATGGCAAACGCAAAGATCATCAGTTAAATGGGGAATCAATATCATGGAGAAAACAGCAAAAAAATACCGGCACGCTATTCCTTTGATCATTTACGGTATCATATATCTTTCCTGGTTCGGTCATCTGGAACGGACCATTACAAGTCATTATCGTGTCATTCATGTAGCTTTTGACGACTATATTCCGTTTTGTGAAGTATTTGTCATTCCCTACCTGCTCTGGTTTGCATATGTAGCGGTGGTTGTCATGTACTTCTTCTTCCGCGACAAAGATGACTATTTCAGAACCTGCACCTTTTTGTTTACCGGAATGACGATCTTCCTTCTGGTATCCACACTGTGGCCAAACGGTCATCACCTGCGCCCCTACATCATGCCGCGGGACAACATATTTACCGATATGGTAGCTGCACTATATCGAACAGATACTCCCACCAATCTGTGGCCCAGTATCCATGTGTATAATTCACTTGGCTGCCATATAGCCATCGTGAAAAGTCAGCGTCTGAAAAAATATAAGGGTATTCGAATCGGTTCTTTTATCCTGTGTACTTCTATCATTATGTCCACAGTATTCATCAAACAGCACTCTCTGTTCGATGTGATGACCGCCTTCATCATGGCTGCAGTCATGTATGGACTCGTGTATCGCTCCGATGTGCTGCTCAACTTCTATCATAGTTCTCAGTCCAGAAGAAAACGCAATCCGAAGATTGGCTGATCATATCAAGGAACGGCAAATTTGCCGTTCCTTATATTATGTCTTTAAACTCTGGACCCCTATTATTCAGTTAAATTTATAGAATCTCCGACAGAGCTTATAACCCTCCACCGATATCTTCCGACCGCCCTTTCCGGGCAAATTCATGGAATTTCCCAGCACGCCATACCGCAGGCGCACATACATCCCTACATCCTTCTGCTTAATATACTGCCAAAGTTCCTGTTTCTTCTCCAGCGCCTCTTCCGTTCCGGCTCTGATCAGCAGGATAGAGGAGATGACCGTTATGATCTCCAGGTAGCTGAACATATAATTCTTCAGTTTTCGTTTGCTGACTATCTTCGATTTATTCTCTGCAAGATAATCGATCATGATCTTGTTGACCTTGATCTGCTGCTCTACTCTGGATAGCATGATCTCTTCATTGACTGACTGCCCTTCTCTTCCTATATAATATCGATAGAAATTGACATCCAGATAGTACATATTCTTCACGAAAGGAAGCGGTTCAAACACGAAGATATTATCCACGTAGAAGGTGTGCTCCGGAAGCTTCAGTCCACATTCCTTCAGCAATCTGGTCCGGAAGATAACGGAATGCATCAGGATATACTGTCCTTTATGAAAATGCTTAACATCGTTCCAGGTAAAGATCCGGTCCTGAGGCAGCGCATGTCTATACTTCATGACCTTATGCTTCTTCTCTCCCTCTTTCTCATAGACAAAATTACTAATTAACATATCCAGACTGGAGTCCCCGGTCGTAATATCTTTCAGTGTCTCCAAAATCTTGAAGTAAGCGCTCTCTTTCACCCAGTCATCACTGTCAACCACTTTAAAGTACAAGCCCGTGGCCTGTGCAAGACCTGCATTGACTGCCGATCCATGACCGCCGTTCTCCTTATGGATCGCTTTCACGATGGATGGATATCTGACCGCATATTCATCCGCAATGACACCGGTCCTGTCTGTCGACCCATCGTTCACTATCAGAATCTCTACATCCTCTCCACCCGCAAGTAACGAGTCAATACATTTACGCATATAGGCTTCCGAATTGTAACTTGGTATTGCCACTGATAATAATTTCAACCTTCTTATCCCCCTTATCTGTCTGCCATAGCTTTTGTCAAATACCGCGCTCCATCTCCATATGATCTGCATAGGCAGCAAATGCAGATGGAATCGGATACCTGCTCTTTGTCTCTGCAGGATCGATGAAAATATAGTCCTGTCTGTCTCCCCGTTGTGCCCCTTTCCTATCCTTATCCATTGTGTCTGACTTCATCAGTTCATCTACGCGTACCTGATAACCGATCATATGCCATTCCTTATGGGTAAAAATATGCTTTGCCGGATCCAACTTCTGTATGCGCAAGGGTGACAGACCCGATTGTTTCAAGTAAGCGATCACTTCCTCCTCGCTCTTATGTCCCTCCAGCATCGGAAATTCATACATGCCGGCAAGCAGTCCCTTCTCTCCTCGCTTGCGGAGCGCCACGCAGTGCTCATCCAAAAGGACCAGCACAGTCTTATGTTCTATCTTACGCGGCTTCTTGGGTGCCTTCTTAGGATACTCTGCAATGCAGTTTTCTATTCTTGCCTGGCAAAGTTCTTTCCAGGGGCACTCCCCGCATTTAGGCGTTCCGTTAGGAATGCATACCATAGCCCCCAGTTCCATCAGCGCCTGATTAAAGTCTCCGGGCCTGTCTTTGGGTATCACAGCTTGCAATTCCACTTCTATAGACTTCTTGACACGCGCATCCGAAATATCTCTGCCATCCATCCGCAGTCTGGAAATGATCCGCAGTACATTACCGTCCACCGCCGGAACTGCCTTATGAAAAGCTATGGATGCAATGGCTCCTGCCGTATAACTGCCTATTCCCACAAGTCCAAGCAATTGTTCATATTCCCCCGGCATCTCACCGCCATATTCCTCCATGATCTGCACCGCAGACCTCTTCAAGTTTCTGGCCCTGTTATAATATCCCAGCCCTTCCCATAATTTCAGAAGCTGTTCTTCTCCCACTGCCGCCAAACTCGCTATGTCAGGAAGATGCTGCAAAAACCGGTCATAATAAGGTTTGACGGCTTCCACTCTCGTCTGCTGCAGCATAATCTCCGACAACCATACATGATAAGGAGTCGGTTCCTCACGCCATGGCAGAATCCGCCTGCCGGCATCATACCAGGCAAGCAGCGGCGATGCGATCAGATCAAGACTGTCCAGCACCACCGGAACCGGCTCATTGATTGACAGGCTGTCCGTTTCCACAAGGCAATCATATGCAAGCAGATGTACGCCGGAATTCCTCGCCCGCTTCAGCGCTTCCCCAAATTCAGGCTGCGTCGCCCAATTAGGCTCCACGCGACAAATATTCTTCATCTGTATCACAAATATCAGGTAGGTATCATAGCCCTGTACATGCGCCTCGATCAGCTCCTCCACGTGCTTGATAGCACGCTCGGAAGGTGCATCCGGAAAAGCTGCTATATTGTCATTCTCCAGCGTGACACCCTTAACCTCTATAAAAGCTCTATTCCCTGACTCGCTCTCCACATAGAAATCGAAACGTGAATTTCCAAAGGTCGTCTCTGGCCGTACAAGACTGACATCCCGGTACAATCCGCCATTCGCCAACCATTCGCCAACCACTTTGTTCGGCGCATTGGAATCCATGTTGACCAGCCTGCCATCCTTATCTACCGCAACCAGATCGTAGGCAGTGGCCCGTGTTTGGTTCCCGCTACGCTCCAAATATACCAGCGCATTGTCCTTTAGCAGTTCCCGGCACCGCCCTGTATTCTTGACATGCACTTTCGTCCGTTCACCTGCTATATCCACGTAGGCTATAAATCGGTTCGGTCTCTCTATGAAATTGGCTTCGATTATATTGTAATATTTCATATTATGTAAACTTATCAATTCCCCTTACTCTGTATAGGATCGTCATATGTCACACGTTCTCCGGATGACCATAGTACGCACCAATAATCTCGCCGTTTTATCCTTCCCGGACAAGATCAACTGCTGTCCAGCTCCTCCTCTTCTCCAGACGGAACTTTCTTCTTATAAGGCACTCTGGCTGCTGGTACTACTTCTGACGCCTGCGTTGTATGGATTGACTGATCGTCGAAATATATATGAGCTCCAAAAGCCTGTAAAACTTCTTTCTTTCTGACCCCACCCAGGAAAAACACCTCGTCTATACGTACATTCCATGCCCGAAGCGTTCGAATCACTCTCTCATGCGTTGGTGCACATCTGGAAGTCACAAGAGCCGTCCTGATCGGCGCTTCCTCCGCAGAACAATCTTTCTGCAACTCAGACAGCATCGAAAGAAATTTAGCGAAGGGCCCTGCCTCCAGCGGATTATTGGCATTGCGCCTCTCATTCTCCTCAAAAGCCTCCAATCCCTTCTCCTTAAAGATTCTCTCGGATTCATCCGAGAATAAAACCGCATCTCCGTCAAACGCTATACGGATCTGTCTGATCTGATGTTCACAGTCGTAGGTACACAGCCCATCTGTACATATAATGCCTGCGGCTATATTGGAATCTATAGCGCTCTGCACATCATCCTCATAGGCTGACAAAAACAGATCTGTCTTGAAAGCCGAGAGATACGGCGCCAGCGATGCGCCGCTGGCCAGTACCGCCCTGCTGATATTCAATCCGTAATGTTCGATCGCATTGAAAACCCGAAGAGAAGAATCCGGACTGTTCCTGGACATGATAATGACCTCCACGCTGTCTTCTTTACCTGGCAGGTCATTCAGATTCAGGAGCGCCTTGATCAACGGAAATCCCGGTCCCGGACGCAGTATCTCGTTCTCATGCTCAATCTGATATCTGCAGTAAGCTTCCACGCCATCCGCTTCAAATATCGTATTCTCATATGTCAGATCAAACAGCGCTCTTGAAGAGACACCTATCACCAGTTTATTGTCCAAGTCATATGCCATAAGCCACCTCCAGGTTCAAATTCCGCTCTGTCCATGATCCACAGCAATTCAGCCGCATTTACTGTAGAAGTAACCTGTCAATCAGGAGTACACATTACACTGCGGACTCCGTGAACGCGCCAAAATCTCCGAAATTCGATCCTCCGGTGGTCAACTATATGCCCTTATGCCTCAAAACTTCAAAACTCAGCGTAGTCTGTTGCACTCATATCTCTCAAAAGTCAGCAGGCAGTTCTTCAATTCCTCATAACGCTCTTCCACATCGCCTTCCTTGATCTCCAGATCGACCGCCAGGGCCATCATATTGATCATATCATCCGTGATTCTGTGGCGGAGCGCAGACAGAATGTTGAGTCTCTGCTCATAAGTATCTGCCTCAAAAAACTCCATCACCAGAGGGTCAATATTCAATTGTTCATCTGCTTCTTGTATCTTCTCTTCTTGTATCTTCTCTTCCGCTATCGGCTCACTTGTACTCATCAGTTGCGATCCGGAAGCCAATTCTATGTCTGATATCAGTTCGAAATCATACTGCTGTCCGGCATCCGGATATACAGCCACATCTATTTCTTTCATAAACATAGAAAGTGAAATGACATAAATCTGAAAAGTATCATACATCGCCTGATAAACTACCATCATCTCTCCGGTCTCACCATGTTTCGCAAGACAACGGATCTGATATATATCTCCCTTATGGTGTCTATACATTTCCTGAGGTTTAGGATTTGATCGCATATTCTTCTCCAATCTGTCTACATAGAAAAACAGTTCCTAATACTAAGTGTGTCCTTCCTATCAGACCGTATTCTTACTTAGTATAATCCTAAACCGGAAAAAAGTCATTCCCTTATATTCATGAAATTCGGACGCGCTTTCGCTCGATTCCAAACATAAGAACAAACGTTCTTTATATTAAATAGAATAGAACAAATGTTCCGTTTTGTCAATCTTTATAGATCATATTGAAATGTACATACATCATGCCTGAATTCTGAGTGTGCCAGCCTGTCTTTCAAGATACTCTTATCTATCTCGGACATACGTTCCAATCTTCTATGATAAATGCGGATCATATATTCTCTGCTGCCATCTATATTTGTCACCTTAGTCATCGATACTCCACAGTTACCGAAACCTTCCTGTTCCAATACCGCCCGCGTACTCTGTGTATACTCCTGTTCCAACATTGAATAGTAATGTTTCTCCTCTGTAAGTTGCTCGTTCTCTACATGCAGTGTCGTTCCTCTCACACAAAAGATAATGATCATTCCCAATACAAACGAATATAGCATAAATTTCCTGTTAGACATAAAAACCCCTTCTTACCCACCATGTTTATCATGACCGCCTGATCAATGCCAGAATAGCACAATTTATGTCCTATAAATCGGACTATATTGCTATAAATCATTTAATCTTTCCTTCATTCCGAGGCACTTTGCGCTGAGGACGTGAGCAGACTATAAAAAGTACGGTGCAAGTATAAGATGCTCATTAGAGTGAAACGCACACAGATAAAGGGAGCCTGTCATACATATGATCAACAGACTCCCTTGAAATTAAAGCCCCGCTGCAAGCAGCCACTTGGCTCGTTGCTCGCGGTAACGAGATCATCTATTCTATTGTCACTCTGAATACCACCGGCATATCACTCCTGAGATCAGAAGAGATCTGTAATCCTTCTTCGTCCCGTTCCCATACAGTTTCCCGGTCAGCTAAAAGTGTCTCGACTTTCTTAATGATCCCGCTGAAATTGGCTACTTTCGATGCGTCGCGTATCCCCAGAGATCTCACGCAGTATTTGCCTGTCTCACTGCATTTCAGTGCAATGATATACAATTTCCCTCCTTTAGTCGTAAAACGGAAATCCTGGCTGGTGAAATTTTTCTTGATACCGTCCGAGAATTGCCCTTCGACGATCTGCGTGGGCCCTTCCCCGAAAGCTCTCCATGGTCTCGATCCGTAAATCGCTTCTCCATTCACCCTAAGCCAATCCCCGATCTGCCTAAGAACCCTCGTCTCCTCTTCGGAGATCACACCGTCTGCTCTTGGTCCGACATTCAGAAGAAGTCGGCCATTCTTGCTCACGATGTCTACCAAGTCACACAATATGTCGCTGGCAGAACGGTAAACGTTATTCTCCGTATATCCCCAGGAGTTCAATGCGATCGCCGTGTCCGTCTGCCAGCTGTACTGCTTCATATCAGCGAACTGACCTCTTTCCACATCCGGCACTGCCGTCCCGAAGAGATAGGCATCATGCTTATAGTTGATCACAACCTGCTCTCCCCATTGGGCTGCCCTGTTATAGTAGTAAGCCGCCAGCTTCTTTATATATGGTTTTGCACTGGAATGCTGGATCCACCAGTCAAAGTAGAGGATCTTCGGCCGATATTCATCTATCAGTTCACAAGTCCGCACAAGCCAATCCTGCAGGAACTCTTCCGTCGGTACGGGATGACTGAAGATATCATGATGATCCGCCTCCGGCATCGACGGCCAGTAGAGGTCTCCGCGTTCCAGCGGCTCTTTGATATCACTGTCAAATTCCCTGCCATGACTCAGAAAAAACCAGT
>OFGO01001848.1_pt1 | contig 13815 bp, 10 predicted proteins | sample 1521761 | NCBI WGS metagenome assembly OFGO01 (sample SAMEA3504128, study PRJEB24116) | mouse gut metagenome | biome: mouse gut; feature: mouse-associated habitat; material: faeces | place: Denmark | collected 2011
CGTGAACGTGCCTTCCATCCGTTCTTTTCTCTCTGCCCGCCGTTCCGCATATGGTGTAGTTGGAAGATCAAACTTTACATTTGTGTGACTCATCCGTTATGGGTTCCACAAAAATATGTTTTCCTGCGCCAACCATCTCCTCTCGCCCACGTGACAATACTACTCTTGCCACTGTATTTGCCGGAACGACTATTTCATAAGTAATACTATCCCCCGTTCTCTTCCAACTGCTAATTACTTTTCCATAAGGGCTCAAATACTCTGCCTGAACATTCCTCAACTTACCACCCGGTTTCGGTACGATTGTCAGACAGTTTCTTTCCGAAATGCGGATACCAGCAACCGTATCAAACAGCCATTCGCACACTGCGCCCGGTGAATAATGATTCTGGCTCAAATTTCCTTCCCAATTTTCCCAGATTGTGGTTGCTCCGTCCACTACTTCCCCAAGCCATCCCGGTTTTTTTGTATTTTCCAGCACATGGTAAGCAGTTTCCAATTCTCCCGCTTCCGTCAGCACCGGTAAGAGGAAAGGTGTAGATAAAAATCCTGTGCCAACGCAATAATCATAATTTTCTACAGCTTTCACCAGACGCCTCTGCGCCTTTTCTTTTTCTTCCCCTTGAAGAATCCCTACTGCCAAAGGACGTACAAGTTTTGCCTGTCGGTTTGTATCCAAAGTTCCCGTCTTTACAAATATATGCTCATATGCCTGTCGCGCGCCATCTGCATATTTCTGGCACTTTTTTTGATAATCGATTTCTTCCAGCAGCTCGGCAATCTCTGCCAATATTGTCATTGTAAGATACAGATATGCTGTACATTCTTCCGGATGCTTTGCCTGTGCACCGTAAACTTTATCCCTGAACTTCTCCGGTTCCAGCCATTCCCCGAGGTGAACTCCCTTTTCATAGGTATATTCATTGTATGGGTTCTTTTTTGCCGCTTTTTTACTGCTCATACCCAGATGGGTCATCAAATAATCCCCATATTTTTTCATCATCGGCCAATAGTTTTTTAACAATTCCAGATCACCATACCGCTTATAATAACGATACGGAATCAAATACACCGCATCCGCCCAGCCCACGGATGTACCTGTAGATTTGTACATCATTTCCACACCCTGATATGGAATGACCGCCGAAAGCAGCCCATTATCATACTGGTCGTCTTTCATATCCCGCAGCCATTTACGGTAAAATGCTGCCGTATCCATCAGATACGCACCTGTATGGAAGAAAATCTGTGCATCGCCGGTCCATCCAAGGCGCTCTCTGGTAGGGCAATCCGTAGGCAGGTCAAGGAAATTACCTTTCATGCTCCATCTTGTATTTTCCACCAATTGATTGATCCGTTCATCCGAACAGACAAAATTTCCTGTCTGTTCCATGTCTGAATAGACTGCAATGGCTGTAAAATTCTCTGGTTTTATCTCCAGACTGCCTTCCATCTGCACATAGCGAAATCCAAATACCGCAAAACTTGTCTTGTAATAATCCATCTTGCCGCTTGCATAGAATGAGATTTCTTGTTTTGGTGTATATGTAATATCACCCTTTAATTCTTTGCCCAGAAGCTTCGTTACCAGATTCAGATTATTCCATCCTTTTATCGGTTTTGTCTCCTGTATGCCGGATAAATCAACACATCCGTTCTTATCCAACACTTCTCCGCAGATCAGACGTATGTGTGCTCCTGCCTTTCCTTTTACGTTAAATTCCAGATACCCTGCAATATTCTGCCCAAAATCCAGTACTCTTTTTCCTGCCGTATTCTCTAACAGCATCGGTTTTAAACGCTCTTTTTCCCGTATCGGAACATTATCAGAAGCCGCCAAAAGCGGTCCTTTGTTCCCAATCCGATAATCGTCTGTTATATCGCTTTTTTTTACGACTCTTGCCTTTCCACTGTAAGACGGTGTATAAGAAGCATCGTATACTTCACCGTCCTTTAAATCAGCAAAACGCACCGGACCATCATTGCTCCATCTCCAGCTTTCATCTGATACAATCTTTTGCATATTTCCATCTGCATCTGTCAGTTCCAACTGTGCCAGTAAACGGGTCTGCGTACCGAACACATTCGTCACACCATATGCCGCCACACTGCCACGGAACCACCCATCCGCAAGGCGTATCTCCATCCGGTGTTCCCCGTGATTTCCTGACGAAATAAGCATATCTGTCACATCATACACCTGATATTGAATGCGTCTCCGGTAATCCGTCATTCCCGGTGAAAGAATAAAATCTTCCAGACATTTTCCGTTTATCCATACATCATAGACACCTCTTGCCGTAGCATAAAGACGCGCCTTTACCAAATTCCCCGGAATCTGGAACTGTCTGCAGAAGCAGTCTGCCGGATACCGCTCTTTTCCTGATGGATGATAGTCTCCGCTAATCCATTTGGCAGTCCAGTCAGAAGGGTTTAAAAGCCCCATCTCAAATCTGCTTTCCGAAGTTTCCCCTCTTCTGTCCTCTTCATCCCACAGACAGACCTCCCACGAGACGATGTCGCGACTGTTTAGTTCTTTGCCTTGATAGCGGATATGTGTCATCTCATCAGAATTTACCTTTCCGCTATTCCAGACAATATCTGTTCCTCGTTTTGCGATGATCTGATATGCGGTCTGCTTGATACCGTCCTCACAGTTCCAGAAAAAACGTGGGCTGCGGATGCCAAGTCCCATCGGCTCCATCAAATATTCTGTTCTTAAACGGACTGCTTTCATCGTATAAATTCCTCCCGCCAATACACATCCTATATAACATGGAATCCACTTGATTCCATTATCATTTATTACATATTGTCCATTTCTGTCTGCAATGGAATCGCAGATGCTGCACCTTCTCTTGAAACACAGATCGCAGAATCCCCAATCTTTCTATCCCTTTTGTAAACTAATTATCTCGTCCACCGGTAAGCCCTACTTTTTCTTCCTGCTGCTTTCGCCTCAGCCTTTGCCTTATTTGCTGCCAGAGCATCCTGATATTTTTTTTCTTCCTCTTCAAAATTCAGGCCTTTTTTCACACATTTTGCTTTCAGTTCTTCAATTCTTTTCTCTTCTGACTTACGCTCCAGTTCTTCCTGTTCCAGTGCTGCCTTTTCTTCCGGAGAGACATAAACCTCACCGCGTGCCTCTGCCTCCGCTTTATACCTTGCCGTAATATCCGCAGAAATCTGCTTCATCTTCCCCTCCAGATCATAAAAAGACATGAGCACCGCCCCGATCAGATATCCTATCATTGGAATCCCTACGAAGCACCATGCGAAAAAGTTCTGCATAGCTGCTGGCTGCTGAATCACCTCTGTTGTTGAGGAAGGTGAAATATATCCGAACCCATTGATACCGCCTAAAATAATCGTCTGCCCCAAACCGGCCGTTACCGTAACAATAATGGTATAAATTGATGCGGAAAATCCGTCCGCCCGGAAAGAATTTTTCCATTCAATGTGATCTAATGCCTCACCTAAAAGAGCCATCATTGCGTAGGTCGGCAGTGCACCTATGGATTTGATGAATAAACCTGCCAGAACAATGCCCAGATTATGGGGATTCAAAAGTACAAGCAAGCTGCCAATCGCACCAATTACAAAACCAATCTGTGTCACCCATCTCTTCCCAAACTTCTTAACAAGCGGCCACAAAATAACAATCCCAAGCCCCAAAGGCGCCTGTCCAATAGCATTTACGATTACCTGAATCCCTGTTCCCCCATCTACAGAATCGCTGACTACCCAGTTGCAGAAATACAGCATACTGTTGGTGGACAAAATATTGAAAATATTGTAAGTCAGCATAAAGCCCATAACAGTGAGCCAGTAGCGGTCTAACAGACATGCCTTAAGCTGTTTGCCCATAGGAATCAGCTCCATGCGGTTTTCACCCTCATCAGAAATACTCTCCTCCGTTACACGTTCTTTCGTAAAATAGTATTCTATCAAAGTTGCCGGAATCGCCAAAATGGAAATAATGCTCATCATGGAAATCCATGTTCCCTGTGCATCGGATCCCACGCCAAATGCACGTATCATAATCGGAAGAATAATAGTTACCAGAAGCCCGGGCAGCATATTCATACCAAAGCTGGTCATCATGGCAAGACCGTCTCTCTGCTTTGTATTTCTGGTAGAAAGCGGCACCATCAGGTTATGGCTCATATTATAGATAGTAAATGCAAAAGCAAAGAAAAGGTTATAACTGATAATAATCCAGACAATCTGCACATTATAAGACACTCTGGGAACCATGTAAAGAAGGCATCCTGAAACAGTAAGACAGACACCTGCGGTCAGCACCCATGGTCTTGCCTTTCCCTGTCTGGTGCGTGTCTTATCGATGATCCTTCCCATGATAATATTCGTAATGGCATCGAATATTTTTGAAAAAATAGGCATCATCGTCAGGAAAATGCCACCAATCCCCAGTACATCCGTATAAAACTGTGTCAGATAGGAACCTGCTGCTGCATAATATACCATGTAAACAAAGCACGGTCCTAAAAAGTATCCCAGCCACATCTCACTTTTTTGTGTGTTAGCAGATGTGATTCTGGAATTCAATATGTTACTGGAAAAAATTCTTGCCAAAGCTCCTTGTTTGTTTTGTTTCATCAAAAGCCCCTCCTTTATTCCTTGCAGATGATTTCTGCAATAGCTGTTTTTAATCCATCACCATGAATGGAAACTGTTACTGTTCCTGATTTTCCTGAACGGACTACTGCCTGTGCGAGCCCGTAATAAGTTGTATATTTGCCTGCCTGAAACCTTTCCTCAGTCCGAGGATTGGCACTGCCGAATCCCAATAGTTCGCCACCTTTTACTGTAGCCGTAAGTGTAGTGTCCGCGTTTGCTTCCACAACACCGTTTTTGTCAGTCAGCCTGACATCAAGATAAATCAGTTCTCCCGGCTTCACAGTTGTTTTGTCCGCAGTTACCTGAATCTGCAATGTTCCGGCTGCGGAAACCAAGGTACTCTCTCCCTGCAGTTGTCCCGCCTCATTATAGGCTGCTGCCTTTAGTTCACCGGGCAGATATTTGGTTTTATAGACTACCCTGCAGTTTTTCACCTTCTTTTTCCCAAGACTCTTTCCATTCAGGAATAACTCTACCACCGGCTGTCCGCTGTACACCTCTACTACTGCTTTGTTCCCTTCACATCCGCGATAACTCCAGCCAGGCTGAGCATTCGTGCCTCTCCAGACCATCTTTGCCGGTTTCGTTCCCGGATGATTTACCGGCTGTACGGCAATCACTGGCTGATTATCCAACATCCCCCATGCCGCCTGCGCCAGATACAGTTCCCCATTGGGATTGCCGAGAATGTCCAATGCCCCGCAGTCTGCAAGAAGCCACGGATAAGATTTATTGAAACCTTTTCCGTCGGGCGTATACGCCCATTCCCCTAATCCTGCCTCCCCGAGATAATCCCATGCTGTCCACATGAAATCACCGATCAGATAAGGATATTCTTTCACCATCTTCCAGTTCTTTGCAATATCCTGTGGAAATGTTTCGCTTCCCATGATCACTCTCTTAGGATGTGCTTTGGCTTCCAACGGATAACGTCCTGAAGCGTAATTGTAACCGGCGATATCCAGCAAATCCAATGCAGGCGCTGTTGCCATATCCGCTTTCCTGGAATTTGCGGCACGGTTCATTCCGGTACCTACCATGTTATTAACCATATTGAACATCGTACTGTTCATTCCACTCATAGCCTTGTCGTTATCGTTCTTGCGTCCGCCCTCTTCGTCATAGACACCTTTACCTTTTTTCGCCGAAGCAATAATCATCAGGTTAAAACCACCGGTAACCGCGCGGTTTGGGTCAGCACCATGAAGATATTCCACCATTTCTTTAATAACTGCAAGGCCTTCTTCCTTTGCCGGTTCCGATACTTCATTGCCAATGGAATACATAATCACGCTTGGATGATTGAAATCTCTTTCGACCAGAGCCTGCAAATCATATTTATAATTTTTGCGCCAATCAGAAGCATAATCGAATTTACTCTTATGATGAAACCACATATCCCATGACTCATCCAATACATACATTCCATAGCGGTCACATGCCTCCAGCAATGCCGCCGACGCCGGATTATGGGAAATGCGCAGCGCATTAAAGCCTGCTTCTTTTAGAATACGGACTCTGCGCTCCTCACTCTCTGCATATGTCGCTGCACCAAGAATACCGTTATCATGGTGGATACAGCCTCCCCGAAGAAGCGTACCTTTTCCATTAATTGTAAGCCCATTACTGCTCCACTCGACTTTTCGGATTCCGAACGCAGTTTCTGCCGTATCCGTAACTGTCCCATCCTTAGATAACTGTACGCGGCAAGTATAGAGATCTGGAACATCCTCACTCCACAAAGCTGCATCCGGAATATCCATTTCTAATCTCTGTCCTGTACCCGATGTCACTGTTTTTCCATCTTTATCCAGTATCTCCACCCCGACGTCACCGCCGTTATGTCTTACTTCTACGAGAATACGCGCCGGCTCATAGGAAAGGGTCGATATGCAGATACCCTCCGGTTCAATGTGCTCTTTTGCCCCTGTCCACAGCCATACCGGACGATAAATACCTCCGCCGGAATACCACCGGCTGTCCGGCTGTCGGCTGACATCCGCCACTACCTGAATAATATTTTTGCTGCCGTACTGCAACAGTCCATCCGCACAGACGAAAAACGGTATGTACCCGTAGGCAGCGCCTCCTGCTTCCTTTCCGTTCAAAAATACTTTTGCATTTCTGTAGACACCCTCGAACTGAAAAAGAATATGCTGCCTTTCCCACTCCTTTGGCGCTTCAAATTCCTTTTCGTAAGTGTAAATATCTCCATGGAAATAAGCGCCCGCGCTGCCGCTTGGTGCATCTGCCGTACGCTTTTCTTCTAACATGGCATCATGAGGAAGGGTCACTTTCCGTCTCTCCTCTTTGCCAGCTTTATTAAAAATCCAGTCTTCATTAAATGACTGTCTTAACATAAGCGGAGCCTCCTTTAAAATAGTTTTTGATAGTACTATTTTAAAGGAGGCTTCCCTACACTAATTATCGCTCATGTATTCTTTTTATCGTTAATGTTACTAAATTTTTGTCCCCTTGAAATCGACCACCTGTTTATCTTTTCTGTATTCTCCCGGTGTCATCCCATACTGCTTCCGAAAACGTTCCGTAAAATAGCTTTGGGAGGGAAAACACAGATATTCAGCTATTGTCCCAATCTTTTCCTCCGAAAATTGCAGCATATTCGCCGCTGCTTCCAGCCGGATCTGCAATATATACTCCTGAATCGTAATTCCCGTCTGTTCCGAAAACCGTCTGGAAAGATACGAACGGCTCAGTCCCAGTTCCTCCGCCATTTGGCTGATAGTGAATTTTGCCATGCGATGTCTTGCAATATAGTCCTTACACTGCTCTATATAATTCTCTTTTTGGTTCCGTTCTTTTGCCAACCGAACCTGCTCACTGAAATCCTGTTCTACCATTAGACAGATTTTCAAAAGTTCCATTATGTCCGTACATCTGGAAACTTTTTGATAATACATATCACTCAGTGTATAAGCATCGTAAGTATTCATACCTCCCCGCATAGCTGCCCGGGAAGCCAGACAAATCTGCGAAATTGCCATATATTCATATTGCTTAAACGAATTATCATGCGCCAGCCTGCCAACGCGATCCAGTTTTTTCATGCTTTCCGCATTGATTTGAACCTGCTTTTTCTGTAATGTCCCATTTTCAATCTGTGCCAGCCACTCCTTCTCATTCCTATAGGAATATCTACGGTTTTCCTCTGAATCCTGCTGAATCTGATAATAACTGTGCTCAACATCCGGTATTCCTTCCAGCGTCTCGTTTTCCTGCATCAGTTCTTTTTCTGAGACTATCTGACCCGTTACCATATAATAAACCATCGACAGACAGGTCAGTGCCCGTGCCGGAGGCAGATAGGGAATCTGGCAATTCTTCTCTGTAATGCCATGTCGTCTGCAGTACATATGATTTTGAAAAAATGTCAGTTTCTCAGTTGCAATCGGTCCAATCAGATACATCTGCCAATCCCCATCCAAAAAAGCCATATAATAGATCATATCCTCTTCCATTGAAACAACAGGAATACTATTCACCTGGCACTTTCCATATATTTCTTTTATCAGTCCGGCATCCGGTAATATCCGCAAATCGCTTTCATCATTGTTTGCAGTTGATATCAAAATATCCCCGTCAGCGGAACAGACATAACCCTGCATCTGCCATGCCCGGTGAATCCGTTCCAAAATGAATTCTACTGTTTCACGCTGTAACATTTTTTCCTTCATCAGGATAGTCAGGCCGGTAACTGCCAAAAGTCCTCCCATCAGTACAGGATTTATTTTCAGCGTATCGGTACAATAACACCTTTCCATTCAATTTTGGAATAATTGTACCATTTTAGTTTTTTGCAGAATATTAAAATCTTATTGTGTGTGTTGATATTTTACTATATAATACAAACATTCTCGCAGATGAGGTTGAATCGCATGAACAATACCGTACTACTCGAACAATATGCCTGTGCCGTTGGCTTACCTTTTCATATCATCTCCAAACAAAGGGATTCATTCCACTACAACTCCGATGTTTGGAACAGCAACCTTTCCCACCGTTTGTTGAAGGGGCTGCCCGATGTGCTGCCGTCTACTTGGTTTTCCTTTACGCCAGAGCACCTGCATTTTGGCGGAGTTCACTCAAATGCATCAAAAGATCTGCTTGTAGTTGGTCCAGTTCTGGCGATGGAATGTTCCCAGACACAGGCAGCGCAGGTCATACATCACTTGGGTATCGAAAGGCAGTCAAAAAATGTCAATTTGTTCCGTCAGGGCATCAATTCCTATCCTATATGCAATATACAGCAGCTAAAAAAACACATAATTTTTTTGAATCATTTAATCAACGCAGCGGAAGATTGTATTCCAGAATATGTTCCTTTCCATTGGTCTACCTTGCACCCTGCCGAATTGGAGAAAGACATTCTTCTGCCGGAAGCTCAATACTTTGATTTGCCCAAGAATATGGAAAACCGGCTTTTAACCATGATTCGCTGGGGTAAACCCCAAGATTTGGCAACATATTGCAACGAGATTATTTTTTCCCTCCCCAAGCACCCAGATGTGGATCTTCGGCTGGAGCGGAATTATATCATTGGTGCCAACCTGCTGATGTCCCGGGTCGCTGCTGTAGCTGGTGTGCATACAGCCTTGCTGAATGAAATCGTTGCCAACAATTTGTATCAAATCGAAAACTGCACATCACACACAGAACTGTCCCACCTATTCTTTCAATGTGCTATGCAATATGCAAGCCAGGTCAAAGCCGTGCGAAGCGTATCGAGTGAAAAAACGCTGGAATTTCTTGTAAACAGCTACATCCATGCGCATATCTACGAGAGGCTGACAACCTCCATTGTGGCTGCCGGACTCAACTACTCCGTGTCATATCTTTGCGCCGTTGCGGTCGTAGGCGTCGCGTCCCTTGACCTGAGCGAAGAGGTATACGCCTACCTTGTTGTCGTCGCTTACGAACGAGCCGTTGAGAGCCGTATTGATGTCCGTCGTGCCGCCCGAGAGTATGTGCGTGGTGTTGGCCAAGGTAAGTGAGTTGCGCAGCGGGTCGCGCGTTATGATGTTGACAACGCCGCCTATGGCGTTCGAGCCGAAGAGCGCCGAGCCGCCTCCGCGTACCACTTCGACGCGTTCGATCATGGCCACGGGCAGCTGGTCGAGTCCGTATACTGCCGCGAGCGACGAGAATATGGGGCGGCTGTCGAGCAGTATCTGCGAGTAGTGACCTTCCAGACCGTTGATGCGCAGCTGCATCGTGCCGCAGTTGCCGCAGTTGTTCTCGACGCGCAGCCCCGACTGGAAATTCATCGACTCCGAGAGGTTGGACGAGGCGGTCGACTCGAATAGCTTCTGCGAGGCGACGTTGACTACGGTCGCCGTCCGGCGGCGGTTGGTCTCATTGCGCGTTGCCGACACTACCACCTCGTCGAGGCTCATGGCCTGCTCTTCGAGCGTGAAGTTCATCTCGATGTTTTTCCCGGCTACGGCCTCGATAGGCTGCTCTATGGTTTCGAAGCCCAGCAGCGTCACGACTATCGTATGGCGTCCTACGGGCAGGTTTTTAAGGTAGTAGTGGCCTGTGGCATCCGACGAGCAGCCTATCGTCGTGCCCTTGACGGCTATGCTCGCGAAGGGCAGATGTTCGTTGTTCGATGCGTTTATTATATGGCCGTAGATGTTTGCGTCGCTGCTGTTTTTCTTAGGTGCGGGCACGACGCTGTCGCCCCATGCGACAACAGGCATAAGGAGCGCGATGACGGCTCCCAATATATATAATTTCATTATTGTAAGGATTATGTATTGATACTATACTTGCTGCCGCAGCGGCAGCTGCGGAATATGCGTTACGCGAAAGTATAGCAAGCGGGAGGAGCCCGCAACGATACGGCCGAGGTTGCGATGCGTGCTATATGAGATCGGTTGCGACGCACGCGTCCTATGCCGCGGCCGTACAACGGCGCCAGCATGGCCGCCAGCGACGGGACGAGAGCCGCCGTCAGCGACAGCAGGTCTATCGTCTGCAACTGGCTGCCCGAGTGGGAGTGCGTCGACGGCATGCCCGTATAGGGGTGCGAGTGCACCACGCGCGTGCCGTCTACCCAGTGGGCGTGCAGAAACAGGGTCGTGCTGCACCAGTATCCCAAAAATAGGACGGTAAGCAGCAATGCCGTAAATGTGTTTACGTTTCTGTTTCGCATCGATCCGTTTTCGTTTAGGTCGCAAATATACGAATTTTTCGAAAAAATTATGTCGCCGCCGAATGCGGCCTGTTTATTCGAATCGGGGAAACGTCCGCTCCGGCTCGTATAACCCCGTTCCCTGCCGCCAGCAATGGGTCTCTATGCCGTTGGTCATGACTATGTGGCGGCATCCGACTATGGCGTTGTAGCGTGCCGCCTGCGAGAAGACGGTGTTGTCGATGCGTGTCGAGTGCTCCTTGCATTCGACCAGCACGAGCGGTCGGCCGTCGCTGCCGAAAGCCACGATGTCGGCACGCTGCGCCGTACCGTTGATATCGACCGGGTACTCCTCGACCAGCGCCTGCGGCGGAAACCCGCAGCGGTCGACCATGTATGCTGCCACATGCCTCCTGACCCACTCCTCGGGCGTCAGCACGACCCATTGCCGGCGCAGCTCGTCGAATATGAGCGTCCGCCCGGCCGCGTCGCGTCGTGCGCGCAGCCTTATCGGTGGCAGGTTGAGTTCCGGCATCCTGTTCATCTGGGTATGGAATAAATTAATTATATTTACGCCGACAAATGTACTCAAAAATGTCGATACGGTATGTATCCCGTTCGACTCGATCTATATGAAATGAGACGACTGCTTCTGTTATTGATCTTTCTGTCGAACGTTTCTGCCGCAAGCTCCGCGGCCGACGGACGACTGCTCTGCGATACGATTACCTCCGGCGGGATTGTACGCGAGTTCAAACTCTATATGCCCGACGGTATCCGCCGGCAGGCTCCGCTGGTCATCGTGCTGCACGGCTACGGCGGTTCGGCCGATCCCGGGCGATTCGGCATGAACCGTGTGGCCGATCGTTACGGTGTCGCGGTGTGCTATCCCGAGGGTGTGCGCGATGTGCGCGGCAAACGGTGCTGGAATGTAGGCTACCCATTTCAGGCCGACATGTGCGTCGACGATGTGGGGTTTCTGTGCGATCTGGCGGCGGCGCTGCAAAACCGCTATGCTCTGAGCCGTCGGGATACGTTTGTTACGGGATTGTCCAACGGCGGCGAGATGTGTTATCTGCTGGCATATTTGCGCCCTGATGTCTTTCGTGCCGTGGCGCCTGTGGCAGGTCTTATGCTCGAATGGTTCTACCGAGAGTTGTCGGCGACACGGCCGGTGCCTCTGATGGAGATACACGGCACCTGTGATCTCACATCGCTCTGGTGCGGCGACCCGCATGATGAAGGCGGTTGGGGCGCCTACATTTCGGTGCCGGCGGCAGTGGGGTATTGGGTTGCGGCCGACCGGTGCACGCACTCCGAAGTCGATACGCTGCCTTCGCGTTCTGGCAGACTCGTTACGCGCGAGCGGTATCTCGGCGGCCGGGACTCGTCCGAGGTGTGGCTTTACCGTATCGAGGGCGGCCGTCATTCGTGGGGCGAGCATGATATCGATACTCCGGAGGCCATATGGGAGTTTTTCGCACGCTTCGTGGGCGCGGATTCGTCGCACGAAGAATAATTTGCTATCTTTACCGTCGATTAAACGATTCGACGTATGACCGAATATAAATACATCTTTGCGACGCTCTTCCTTGCGACAAGCCTTTTCGGTGCGGCGGCACAACGTCCGCTGTCGGTTACCGAGGAGGGGCGCGACGCTCTGCGCGGCCGCCTGATACCGTACCCTACGGCTGCCGAGGCGGCTGCGGCTTCGCTTGCCCGGCAGCGTTACATGCAGCCTGTCGAGCAATGGCGGGAGTCGGCCGGCGAAGCGGGTGCCCGCACATTCGAGGCCGAGTTCACTGTGCCGTTTTCGTGGGTCGAGCGCCAGACCTTTCTACGCATCGAGGGCGCAGGCGCACCTTACGAGGTAATAGTCAACGGACGCTTTGCTGGATATGCGCAAAACGGCTTCGCACCCTCTGAATTTAATGTGACCAAACTCTCTCGCGAGGACAAGAACAAGATCGAGATACGCTTCGCCGATACCGCGCCGCTGGCCGCCGTCGAGTGCTTCGGGGCGCGAACCCCTCGGCTGCGGGCAATGGTCATATCGCAGCCCCGTATACGCGTGCGGGACGTGTTGGTGCGCACCCGCACGGGCATAGGCACGACGGCCAACGTCGATGTCGGCATAGTCGTACATAACCAGACGCTCAACCCGAAGCGTGCTCGCATATATTACGACCTCTATACGCCCGATTCGGTAAGCGTGGCTGCCGGCTATAAGGATGTCGAGCTTGGCATGTACGGAGTGGATACCGTGCGCCTTGCGGCCAATATAGATGCTTCGACGCTGTGGAGCGACGAGCGGCCGACGATGTACCGCCTGGAAATACGCAACCGTATCGCAGGCCGCGACGCCGAGTTCTTCACGCTGCCGGTAGGCTTCCGGTCGGAGGAGTACTCCGGCGGCGAGTTCCGCATCAACGGAGTCGCCCGCACCTTGCGGTGGGCGGATGTCGCTGCCGATGTCTCGCACGAGAGGATATGCGAGCTGCATGCCGGCGGTTGCAACGCCCTGCGTTTCTCGGCGGGATATGTCACGGACGATACGTTGTCGCTGTGCGATTCGCTGGGTGTGTATGTATCTCTCGGTGCTGCGATCGACTCCTCCTTGTCGGGCGAGTCGCGCCGTCGTGGCGGCAATCCCTCCAACGATCCGGCATGGCGCGAAACGTACCTCGATCGGGCGAGAATGGTCGTCGAAACCACAAAACGACATCCCTCGGTAATAGTATACCGTCCGGCCGACCGCTCGGCTAATGGCATATGTCTGTACGATAGTTATTTGGCTATGCGGAGTATTGCGGGCGAACGTCCCGTATTCTATCCCGACGGCGGTGGCGAGTGGAACGACGACTCAAAAAAATAACGTTTCGATGAAATTTTTTTGAAAAAAGTTTTGGAGTAAACAAAATTTGTATTACCTTTGCTCCCGCAATCGAAAGGTTGAATGCCTCTTTAGCTCAGTTGGTAGAGCACGACACTCTTAATGTTGGGGTCCAGGGTTCGAGCCC
>OFGO01001854.1_pt1 | contig 13787 bp, 14 predicted proteins | sample 1521761 | NCBI WGS metagenome assembly OFGO01 (sample SAMEA3504128, study PRJEB24116) | mouse gut metagenome | biome: mouse gut; feature: mouse-associated habitat; material: faeces | place: Denmark | collected 2011
CCCCCTGCCGTTTCTTCTGTCCCTGCGCGCTCTCCAGACTCTGGCCGTCCATATACAGTGTCTTCCGGTCCAGCTCGGAGAAAGAACAACGGAACAGAAAGAGCGCTTTCGTCCGCAGTTCCCTAAAGTGGCTCTGCAAAAATCTGACCACCTGCAGCAATATGATATACCCCGCCACCAGCGCCAATATCTCTCCCGGCCTCCTGCCGCTCACCAGACAGGCCGCCACCAGAAACGGGAGCAGCACGCTTAACATCACATCCCCGGCACAGACAGCCAGCGCCCCGCCGCCGCTCTTCTCCTTCAGCTTGTGAAACGTATACCGATAATGATTCAGGAGGGGATATCTTTTCTTATCCTGTGTTACCTGCATATTCTTCGTTCTCCTTTCCGGATTGTGTGGAAAACCGCGTCCTTATGCCGTGCTTCCCGTCCTTATAAATCCGAAGTAGTTTTCTATATCGTATAGTAAACGAAATTTCCTATATGATAAAACAAGAATCCCCATGAATGGAGATTCCCGCACGAAATGTATTCTTTTTTACACGAAATGCACAGACCGTTCACGAAAGTGACAGCGGCATGGTCACTTCCGCCGCAAAGATCCCTAGCTCGTTGGCCAGGTTAAGATAACCGTCGTACTTATCCACCGCCGCCTTTACCCGCTTCATGCCCAGACCGTGGTTGCCCCGTTTTCTACTGATATAACGGCTGGCCTCGAAATCCGGTTCCTCCTTCGCCGCATTCTGCACGGAAAAGTACAGCTGACTCTTGTTGACCGTCAGATAGAGCCGCAGGAAACGTTTCTCCTTCTCCACCTGGGCGCAGGCTTCCAGCGCATTGTCAAGCAGATTTCCCAGAATGACACAAAGATCCACATCCTCCACGGAAAGCCTTTCCGGCGCCTTCGCGCTGCAGTTCACAGCTACCTCCTGCCGTCTGGCCAGCGTCAGCTTGCTGTTCAGAATGGCATCCACCATCAGATTGCCGGATCTGACAAAGGTATCCACCCGGTCCAGCTCCCGCTCCAGCTGATCCAGATAGGCTCCCATCTCCTCCGTGTTCCCCAGCGTGAGCTGCGCCTTCATCACCTGCATATGGTTATGGTAGTCATGCCGCCATCCCCGCATATCCATGTAGACGCTCTTGATCTCGTCATACTGGTGTTCCATCAGCTCCGACCGAAACTGTTCCGTGCGGAAGTCAAACCCCTTTTTATAGGAAAAAAGTGTCCCCTCCACCGCCAGAAACAAAAGCGCCTCCAGCACAATGCCGCCCCACAGAAAGATACTGCGCGGCAGCGCCGTCGTCTCCACCTGCCCCGTACAGCCAAGCAGCCATAGAAAAGCCCCTATGATGCCGTAAGCCACCACAAGCAGCACACCGTTCCACAGCCTGAGGCTTTCCCGCTTCTTCCCCAGCAGAAGCAGAAACACAAGCATGATCCCGCCGTGCAGCACAAAAATCTCCTCGGCTTCCGCTGCCAGGATTCCCACTGCAATACACAGGCCCGGCAGCAGAATCCGCCACCCCTGCCGCACAAAGGCTTCCGCATCAAAAAACAAGTCGTACAGCGTCAGGATTCCGGCGATCAGGATCCACGCCGCTGCCGCCCGGAATTTTATGCCGAACAGCGGCACGAAAAAAGAACAGGCCAAAACTGCACCCGTCAGGCAAATGCCCAGCGCGCGCTTCCCGATTCCCTTCTCCATGCTTCCCATCTGCTCTATATAATACCAATAACACCCCAGCCACAGCAGCTGGAAAATTTCCTGTTCCATCCGGAGTTCTGCCTCTCCCTTATTCGCTTATTCGTTTATTCCCTTATTCGTTGATTCTTTTACGCTCTCACTTTTTATAATAGTTAAGATATGCCCTGTTGAGCGCCTCCCACCTGTTACGGGAGACCGGAAGCGTTTCCCCGCTGTCCATCAGCACATCTTTTCTGGTAATCCGGCTGACATAGGCCAGATTCACCACATAAGAGCGATGAATCCGGAAAAACCGCCGTAACGCGCAAGCCGCTCTTCCAGCTCCCGAATCCCCGTCCGGCAGCGCACTGTCTCTGTCGTGACCGCAGTTACTTCTGTTTCCTGAACAGTCCGGCTCTTTGTCTGCGGCGGTTCTTCTTCCATGCTGTAAGCAGAACGGACACAATGCACCTGCGTGTCGTGGGCATCGCTTTCCAGATAACAGATCTGCGCCAGTCTGACCCGCGCCGTACCCCCTGCCAGATCCAGCAGCAGAACCGGTTCTTCCTGCCCGCAGCGCTCCTTCGCCCGGTCAAGACAGGCAAAAAGCTTCTCCCGCTCCACCGGCTTGATCAGATAGGACACGGCCTCCACATCATAGCCCTCCAGCACATAATCCGCAAGCCCCGTCGCAAAGATGATCTGAACGCGCTTCCCTTCCTGCCGCAGCCTGCGGGCCAGACTGATACCGTTCATCCCCGGCATGTCAATATCCAGAAGCATAATATCCGCTTCTTCCCAGTCTTCCCTGTTAAACAGAAACTGCTCCGCGCTTTTGCACGGCGTGACAGCGATCCCGCATTTTCTCCCCGCCGCCCACTCTCTGACCAGGGTTTCCAGAAAAGAGAGCGAAGCCGCCTCGTCGTCACATATGATAACATGCAGCATAAGCCTGTCCGTCCTCCCTTCGCTGTCATCGTCCGGCTTACTTTTCCATTACGTATATCCGGCTTTTTTATCATAGCACACTCTGAAAAGAAAAACATCCTGTCAGCCTGCGAAAATCGGATCTTATGTAACAGTTCAGCCTTCGGCTTCTCTGTTACAATCTTATGTTTCCTTCTATTTTGAAATAACCGCTTTGTTCCCTCTGCAATATCTAATCCGGTATACCAACACACACAGCAATCCATACAGGAAGATTGCCACACCCGACTCCAGGTATCCCATTGCAGTTTTTTCACCATAAACGTCCGACAGAAATGAGAAGCAAACTGTGACCGGATGCCAGTTAACTGCCCTTCCATTTACTACAAATACCCCGGATATACCAAGGAGCATGGACAGTATACTTCCCCATATATATTTTCCGCCGCTCTTTCCAAACCACAAAATCACGGGCAGTATCCCTAACGTGATACAGATGTTATATGCAAACGCTTTCATACATTCTCCTGCCATTATAAGCACGGCCGGACGGTTTTTTAACATAATGCCTGCCGCCAGAAGAAGCGCTGTTTCAAACAGTGCGATTCTGACCGTCAGCAAAAACAGGACTGCCACTTTCGCTTTTACCGCATCCTGCCATCTGACCGGTATCACCAACAGATTTTTCAGCGTATCCTTTGCATATTCCTGATCTATCATGTATCCGCCAATCAAAGATACCGTAAACGGCAGAAACAGCATTGCATTGTTGTAAAAAAACATTTCTGCAAACCCTTCCCATTCAGGCGCCCCTGCCTTAATCTGCATTTGCTGCGCAAAAGTAATGATAAACGAAAAGAGAATGCTGAGATATCCAACCAAAACCATTGTCTGCCTTTTCAATTTCTTTAGTTCCGCTCTGATCAATCTCCTCATCATACATCGGCCTCCTGTCTTTTATAAAGCCACAGACTGATTCCAACAGAAACTGCCGCTGTTGCCCCCAGCAAAAAGAGGCCCCTGTCCATTGGATAATACAGTATATCCAACCCCCGCTGCAGATTATCCGTATACTCTAAAATGGTAAAAGGATAGGTGATACGGTATGCTGCCAAAACAGGCAGATGCATATCAAGACAATGAAACATGGACAACTGCCATGTAAACAAAAAATCAACGAGTACATAACAGTTAATCGCTATCATTGAAATCAGATTCCTTTTTCGAAGCAAAATGATCAGAAGCAGCACAGGCATTGTTGCACAGATGCTGCACAGAGACGTTCCCAGATAAATCCCGAAAATGCGGACAACATCCGGCATATAATTCCGCAGGAAAACTCCTCCTGTGACCGTATAGACAGTATAGATTCCCGAAAGTACCACGACAATCACAAGGGCTGAAGCCAGTTTTGACAAAAAAATCTGCCATCCAGGTATGCCGATCACCAGAATATTTTTCAATGTGTGATTCCTCTCCTCCAGTTCAAACAGGTTTAAAAGCATGACCGAAAAAGTAAACGGAATCATAAGAAAACTTCCAAACATGACATTCGCACCGATCAAATTCCTGAAGGGATATTGGTTTTTTATGCAGAGCAGTGTGCCAAACGCAGGGATCAGGATACCGACTGCCCACAACATCCCTGCTGTCTTCTGACGTCTCAGTTTCTTCAGCTCATTCCGGCATATGTTAAGCAATCCCCTCACCTCCGGTTATCCTTTTAAAATAATCTTCCAGTGTATCACTGCATTTGTTGATGGCATCTACATAAATATTTCGTCCTGCAAGAAACCTGACGATTTCCTTTGTCTGTATCCCCTCATCAAAAATCTGAATGCAGCCGTTCCTCATAATCCGATAATCATTGATATGAAATTCCTCTTCCAGCATATGGATCACTGTTTCTGTCGAATCTACAGACAACAGGATATAATGCATATTTCTTTTCTTCAATTCCTCATAAGGGCTTTCTTCCAGCAGAATTCCTTTGTCAATAATTCCTATCCTGTCTGCCAAAAGCTCAATCTCTGACAGAATATGGCTTGACAGCAGAATCGTTTTCCCACAGTCCTGCGCAAGCTCCCTGATAAAATTCCTTGTTTCCATTACCCCGATCGGATCAAGTCCATTAATCGGCTCGTCCAGTATCAGGACTTCCGGATCATGGATCATGGCGGCTGCAATCCCCAGCCGCTGCTTCATGCCAAGAGAAAACGCAGAAAACAGTTTTTTGTCTTTATAAGGCAGCCCAACCCTCTCCAGACTTTCTTTTACAGCATCCCGTTTTACATATCCCCGCAGGTCAGCAAGAATTTCCAGATTTTCCGTTGCCGTAAGGTTTGGATAAAACCCCGGTGTCTCAATCATGACCCCTGTCCGCCCCAAAAATTCTCTTTTATTCCCTTCAAAAGGCTGTCCGAACATATAGACAGTTCCTTCTGATATCATGGATAAACCCAGCAGCATTTTCATTATTGTTGTCTTTCCGGCTCCGTTCCTTCCCAAAAGGGCATAAATTTCACCTTTATTTACATGGAGATCCACACCCTTTACCGCGGCAGTATCCCCATAATATTTCGTCAGCCCTTTCGTCTCAATGATAAAGTTATCCATCATCCCGTCATCCCTTTCTTCATGCGCTGCCTGTACGTCTGTCTGCCGTTCCATAGTATCACACTTTTTGCTCCTGTAACCTTACGAAAACCTTGCAAAAAAACTGCCCGGCCCGAAGGCAGAACAGTTCATGTATCATTTTCTGATAAAGGAAATTCCATGGCAAAACAAATCCCCTTCTTTTGGGGTTCTACAAAAATCTTCCCGCCCTGGATCAAAACCAGTTCCCGCACGATCGCAAGCCCCAGACCGCTTCCTTTGCTGCTGTGTGCATCTCCCGCCCTATACAGCCTGTCAAAAAGAAATGGAATCTCTTTCTCCAAAATTCCCATGCCATTGTCACAAACTTTCACAACAACCGTAACACCAGACCGCACAATCTCTATCCAGATTTTAGAAGCCCTGCTGTGTTCCATTGCATTCTTAAGCAGATTATTCACACAGCGCTCATAAAAAACCCGGTCCACGCTGATCTGTATTTCGTCCATGTCTGATGTGAAATCATAGGAGACTCCATTTCGTTCAAAATCTGCAACCCAATTTGCAAAAACAGCCCTTGTTTCCTCTACGATATCCAATGGTTCCATTTCTGCTTTCTCTTCTTTGGAATTGAGCTTGAACCACTGAAACAAATCGTCCAGATACTCTTTCAGGACATATGCTTTTTCCCTTGCCTGCCGGACAGATTCTGCGTTCATTTCCCCATGAACATATTGATAATAAACGGCATCCAGATGACCGATGATAGATGTAAGGGGCGTGCGGATATCATGCGACAAACCGGTCATGAGCTCTTCGTTCCTTCGTTCCAGTCGCTTTGTCTTTATGATGCGTTCCTTATTATCCATCATAATCTGATTGAGCTTATAGCAGGTATCTGATAAAAAGGAATGTTTCCTGATCAGGATTCTTCTATCTGTTTCCCCCTTTATGATTTCATCTAATACCTGGTTGATTTTTTTAATCTGCCTGCAGATCCCTGCCAGCAATAACATGAGACCCAGACAGATTATCATCAGCGCTATCATTTCCATATGCATTTACTGCCCTCCTCCAAAGCGGTAGCCGACGCCCCTGACTGTCTGTATTATCCTCGGATTTTCCGGATCATCTTCTATTTTCTTTCTGATCTTACTGACCAATGCCATAATGTTATTATCGTCATAGACATAATCATTCTTCCATACAGCCTTATAAATCTGTTTTTTTGTATAAGCACGCTTCGGAGACGAGGCAAGAAAATACAACAGGTCAAATTCTTTTCCGGTCAACAGCACTTCTTTGTTTTCTTTCAATATTCCTTTTATCTGCGGAACAATCGTAATCTTATCGAAACAAATCTCTTCCTGCGGTAAAATTCCATTCTTTAACACCGTATTCCTCCGAATCTGGGACGCAGCCCTCGCCAGCAGTTCCTCCATATTAAAGGGTTTCGTTACATAATCATCTGCACCGATTTCCAAGCCGTTTACCTTATCTGACGGAGAATTTTTTGCAGTCAGCATAATCACAGGAACCGCATACAGTTTCCGTATTTCCCCCAGGACTTCAAAACCATTTTCACCATGCAGCATCACATCCAGCAGCACAAGATCATATTTTGTCCGTGACAGCTTATCAAGCCCCTGTTGCCCATTCCACGCCGTATCCACTTTATATAACCCACACATACAGTTTTGCAGCAGCTCCAAAAGAGACCGGTCATCATCTATAATCAGAATTCTGTTCATGATCCACATTTCTCCGTTCTTTCAAGTCTCATACTGTACACAGTCCATACAGCCACATTGAAATTATATGTGGAAATTCGGACTATAACAAGTATCTATAGTAAACGACATAACAAATTTCTGTTTCCAACTCTTGCAGGTGCCATATACGGTAGCTCCTGCAAGGCCGAAAACGAAATTTCTAATGTCGTTAACTATAAATGATAACATACCGCAGCCGTTGGCTGCAATCAAACTAAAAAAAGAATCATCCTATTCGTAGATGCACGTGCTATAATGCACATATACGGCATCTGTGTACCAATCCATCGGGAACTAAATTCCCCTGTAAGCATTCACACGAAAGGATGATTCTATGAATACTATTTTAGAACAGTTTCAAGATAAAATCAATAACACTTTTTCTTTTAATGTACTGCTCAAAGATTTTTTGACTTCCGCTTTCATATGGGCTAAACTGTTACCTGATTTATGTATTGTTCCTCCCACAAATGTTGACATCGCATTTTAAGCCATGTATACTTTGATGTAATATGATTACAAAATCACTCTAATAACCACTTATTTCGATCTCCGGAAGGAGTTACACCCTATGAAAATGCACCACATCTCACTTTTTCCCAATGATCATTTTCTGGATATCCGGCTTTACCAATATGGCTGGGAAGCATGTGAACCCCTTCACTCCTTTGGCTCCTTTGTCCGCAATCATTATCTGCTTCATTACATCATCAGCGGACGGGGAATTCTGTATTCTCACTCCACCAACGGAGAAATCCATGAGTACAGCCTATGCGCAAACCAGGCGTTTCTGATTTGCCCCGGACAGATCAACCTGTATACCGCGGATGCGAAAGATCCGTGGAAATATGTCTGGATCGAATTTGACGGAATGCGGGCGGAAGAATGCCTGCTTCAGGCAGGTCTGGAACAGGATCAGCCTATATACCAGCCACGAAGTATAGAAGAAGGAGAACGTTTACAGAACCGGCTGTTTTATTTCACTGAGAATTCTACGAAATCTCCCATCCATCTGGTAGGATGGCTATACCTGTTTCTGGATGAGCTCATCGAGTTTTCGTCTAACCGGCAGGATATCGGAGAGCGGACCCAGCAGGATTTCTATATCAATGAGGCCGTTGTCTATATCCAGCAAAACTACAACCGCAATCTGACTGTCGATGAGGTGGCGGATTTCTGTAAACTGAACCGTAACTATTTCAGCCGGAAATTCAAGAAAGTAATGGGCTGTACGCCGCAGGAATTTCTGATCCGTCAGCGGCTGACGAATGCGGCTGAGCTAATGCGGCTCACCGACCTGCCCATCAAAACAATAGCTGCACAATGCGGCTACCCCAACCAGTTTCATTTCTCCCAGGCTTTCAAGAAATGTTACGGACTGCCGCCCCAGGAATGGCGTAAACAGAATCATTCTAAAAAGGACTGACCATCACAGGCCAGTCCTTTGTTCCATTATCCGACCGCTTTCAGACAGAACTGGAAAGCCGGGTAGTCTCCCTGCATCTGGGGCAGCGGATAACCGGCCTTCATCAAGGTCTCTCCGCTGTAGAGAGCATCACTTCCATCGATTTGGTATTGGTACGCCGGATGCAGCCCTTTAAGCCGCAGAGTGCGGAAAGGAGGCGCAGCATGGGTACAGCCCAGCACAACGTTAACAATCGCCTCACGCCGGTCAGGGGAAACCTGTTCCCATACAGTGTAAGCATTATCCTGAAAGGGACTGCCCAGTCGGTAATAATCGCCATGATGGAGCAGCTCATAGTGAGTCTTAAAGCTTTCCACCTGACTGCCGCTCTCTCTTTTCTCCTCTGCGGTGCACTTACCCAAATCCATCTCGTAACCGAAAGCTCCGCTCATGGCAACGATTCCCCGGGTCTTTAGAGGAGTAACGCGCCCATTCTGTTCATTCGGAACAGCCCATTCGTGTGCATCCAGAAAATATCCGGCATGGTATTGCTCTCTGCTGAGGCTTCCAGCTTAGTCCGGTATTCACTCCAGCTGGTAGCCTGCACCTCAATAACTACATCAGGGTGCTGGGCAGTATATGCATCACACATCGCCTGCATTCCAGGGCGCTGATAGACATCCCAGATATTCACGTCTCCGGATCCCGTCCCGCCTGTTACCCTTCCTTTCTTGTAATCCGAAAACAAATTTACATCCCGTATGTCTTTGCCCTCCGCACTGCTTCTTCTATGCAGTCATTGACATCTTCCGACAGGAGAAAACCGTTTTCGACTTGCAGCTTCGCCGATTTTGCCGCCAGGCTCCGATAATTTTCCACATCTTCATATAATTTTTTCAGTTTATCTGCGGAAAACGGCTCTGTGTGCCCGAACAGGCCGTGCTTTACTACTTTTCCGTCCTCTGTTATAACCGCGGAACAGGGATAATAAGCTGCCAATGGAACGTCTAAGAACGGTGTCCTCACCCCGCCAAGCGCATTTCCAAGTGCGTCTCTTCTGTTCTCACCGTCAGCATCTACTTCGATCCGGTTCCCATGGGGCGGGCATACGCCTTCCCGTACCCAGGAAAATAACATACGATAAATCGCATAGAAGCAATATTCATAGGGGTAATCGTTGGGGTAGTCATCCAACGCCGGATAGTCCGGCATGCAGCCTGTCCGTTCCATATCCTGATCCCCGGCATAGTAATCCAGCAGCGAAAATTTCGTGTCATGTGTAGCGCCTGCAATTTCATAAATACGATATTTCAATTCTTCTTCGTCACTGTCTTCCTGACGCGTCTCAAACCCGCCAAAATGCGCATTCTCGCTCTCTGTCTGCACCGCAATATAAGGAACCGGCATATGGGTAATCATATTCCTAGTGATATCCGTCTCCCTGCCATAGTCATTCTGATTTAAGGGAACCACGAAGGAATGAATTCCTCCTGCCGCCAGATAACCGTCAAACACGGATTTCCCTTTCCCTGCCTCTGCAAAGGCAAAATAGTTCAGATAGGTAAACATATACGCGGCAGACTGAGACCATCCGGCCAGATACAAATACCTCCTTTTCCCCTCCGGGATGATTTTTGTATCCGACCGCAGAACCTCTGCCAGTTCCGTGAGCATATCCCAGAACAATCCTGTCTCACAGTCTTCCCTGCGCGGAAGTGCCACTTTATCAAATGCACCGGATCGGTCATCCGGCCTGCTGTATGGGATCTGCCAGCTGATCGCTGCATAACGTTCGGGATCCGCCCGCTTCATACTGTCTAACACATCAGGCTTACTGGTAATCCCCACATAGACGGCGCCGTCCCGCATCAGTTCCTTTGCTCCCACGATCCACATACGGTCAATGTCAAATCCGGCCGTGGCATTGAGGATCTCCACCACCACATTCCCACTGAACCGTTCAGGATCTTCCGGCTTCCTTACAAGACACCGGTTACAGTATGGCATTGCCTCGTGAAGCATCTTTTTTTCACTTTTTCCGTTCTCTTCATATACATTTGCCGTTCCCTCAAAAAAGTACTCCTCTTCTACATATCCTGCCTCATCAAATCCCAGCTTCTGCCGTGCCGTCGGAAAAGGATGAGAACGATCGTCACTTTTCTTTAAATAAATACGTTGAATCATTTTACATTTCTCCTTTACTGATAATATATAAAAAAACTCTACGCATCTGCTGCGCTGAGCGTACACGCGCCATGCAGATAAAATATCCGGACGATTACCGCAAAACTTTTCGCCCAAGCAGAGAAAAAGGCAGGGGATATGACACTCCCCCACCTCCTGTTTTCTGCTGTTATACCCTGTTTACCATCGTCTGTCCCTTCGGGATCTCAATACCTCATTCTCCCTGGGATGCCACCCATGCATCTAACTGTGCCTGCTTTGCGTCTATGACCTCCTGCAGTCCTGCAGCATACAGCGCATCGTTTAATGCCTGGATCGTACTCTCCACATTGGCCGAGCCGACACTGCCGGTATGCAACGCAGCCCGGTACGTCTGATAAGCATTGGTCAATGCCGTAACCTGTATCGCATACTCGGAGCTGTCCCACATAAACCCAAAGGCCGGTGAATAGAATGCCCAGTCATTGTGTTTCTGCAGTTTATTCCAGTAATCCCCGTCTCTGTTGCCGTCATTCCATACATAGGAATTGAACTGGTTGCCCATGCACCATCCACTGTTCTGATGGTAAGCAAAATTACCGTCATTCTCCCCGTCAACATAGTAAATCGTTCCGTCTTCCAAAATCTGATAGTTCGTCCCTTCAATACCATACTGCCACAGGTTCATCACGTTTGCGTCACTGTAAAGCGCTGCATTAAACTTAAATGCCATCTCCGGGTCATCGCTGTTGGACGAAATACCTGTGTTAAAGAATGAAACATTATGTGTCGCTATACCGCCGTCATCAGACGAGTTAAGATACAGTACATAACAGTCGCATCCGTGTTCCGTGTGATGACCCACGCGCCCGGTGTGGCAAACAGGAATTCAAAGTTCTTCAGCCCGTTCCACGGACTTCCAAAAAGCCCGCTCTTCACTTTGTACTGCTTGAACGCCACTACAAGTCCCGCCATCGGCACGTAATTGTTGATCAGCAGGTAGATCGCACCTGGCAGAAACATCAAATACAGCGGCAGATAGCGCTTTAGTTTTTTTGCTTTGCTATTCATAAATACCCTCCATTTTTCAGGCATTCCCAAGCCTCTTGAGTTCTGCCTGTTATTGTGTTTGCAGATCCCGTTCTCGCAGATGAACAGTGATACTATATCCGCTGCCAGATACCGGCCTTTATTTCGGAAACCGCAATCCGCCCGGGAGAAAGCAGTTCCAAAACATCACCGGCAAGGCCGAAAACGAAATTTCTAATGTCGTTAACTATAACAGCCATGTTAAAATAGCCCAAAAAATAACGAGACAGATATAACTCTGTCCCGTCCTATCGTTTCCGGTTCTTTATCTATTGTCCAAAACACTGCCTGTTATCGCTATGCTCCCGAAAAGACATATCTGCCTATCTTATTCTGCAGACACTCTCCCGCTCAATAAAATCAGTACATATCTCTACTTTTACCCGTTCCTTCCGTCACCACCCATTCAGGACGCACCTCAAGTCCATGATTCAGCATTCCCTGCCGATACCCGTATTCCCTGCTCCAAAAGGCCTGAATACGGTAGCTTCCACGGATATATCCTATCTTCCGTTGCCCCTGTTCAACCAGATAATCAACTACATGAAGGCTGGAATCCATATTATTGATCATCACGCCGCTGTTTGCTTCCATAAGAATCTTATTCAACTGCTCTTCATAATTTTCTGCATGATAATCCAACTGGACAAACAGCGTTGACAAGCCATTTTCCTTAGCTTCCTGTTCCACGCCCTCAATCACAAACGGATGGAAAGTGCTGCCATCGACAATCGCACCATTTCTTCTGAACAAAACAAATCTGATACTTCTTAGTTCCTTTGAGGCGCTTAAATATCCTATCTCCTCCGCAACCTGAAAAATCCTCTCTGCTGTTTCCTTATTGACCCCTTTCTTCATATTGAGGGCATTTGAGACTGTTGCCGTAGAGAAACCGGTAATTTCACTGATCCGCTTTACGCTTGGTTTACCATTTCCATTCATCGCTGTTCTCCAATTCTCTTCACACTAACCTAAAGTATAATTGCAGAAAAGTAACTTTGCAAGAGATGAATAAAATAGTACAGGCCAAACCGTTACGAAAACCCATTCTTCGATCGCCTGAAGCATTCCCAAATGTGTACGGAGTTTAGAGATTCTTGATTGTATCTTTTAAGGGGTCTGTCATGAGATACAGCCCCTTATCATTCTTAACTTCCTGTGTTTTTTAACCCTCAAAGCCATTTACGTCCGTCACTCGCCCTCTTCCGGCTCATCATAGTACCCAAGTTCTATGCGGACATCCTCTATCATATATCCCAAATTATCTGATACGCCATAGCCCAGAGGATCGGCAGTAGATATGAGGTTTTCGAACTCCGCTTCGTGGAGACTGAAGAACTCCGGATGTAATTTTGCATAATCCAGGAATTTTTCAGCCGAGGATTCAAGTCTGTTGTAAAACCTCTCCCCAAAGTCACCGTAAGCTGCACTAAGTTCCGCGGCTTCCGCTGCGAAAGCAAGATGCATCAAAGCCTTCGTTCCTTCGTCTACAGTTCTGTTTAGGTAATCATTCAGCACGCCCTTGCATTCACCCAAAGAAAACTGTTCCTTCCAGAAAACCTTTTCTAAGCGTTTCTGCAGACTGGCCATCAATTCATCATTGGTTTTTTCACTCCAACAGCTGCTTTCGATATCCTTGAAAACTTTAGAAGATTTGAACGTTTCAAATAAATGGGCTTCTAATTCATCCCTGGTTAAAGATTTAATCACTTTTTTATACTGCGTTAGCGTCATACTCTTTGTCCTCCTGTTCGCTTTTGTGTCCTGTCAGGACAGTTATTCGGTATCGGCTTTCTTAGTCTGCCTGTTTGTCTGATTAGCCGACTGCTTTTCAGATGCACCTGTTTCGACCCGTTTCGGATCGGAACTGAACGTCCTTGCCTACTGGCGGTTGTCAGCCGCAGCCATGTCCAATGCTTTCAGGATTGGCTTTTGTGCTGCCGGCAGGACCCATAAAACAGCGGCTCACAGTTGTTCCGGTCATAAACAATCGCATAGTTGAAAACGTCTTCTTCGACGCCTTCCTTCCAGAAGGAAGCCTGTTTCAGAAAAAACGTATAAATCCTCCGCACTACAGTTCGATCCCGTACCATCTGACCCGAAATCCCTCTTCTGTCTTCGTCATCTGCAGAGACAGATGTGCCA
>OFGO01001857.1_pt1 | contig 13772 bp, 9 predicted proteins | sample 1521761 | NCBI WGS metagenome assembly OFGO01 (sample SAMEA3504128, study PRJEB24116) | mouse gut metagenome | biome: mouse gut; feature: mouse-associated habitat; material: faeces | place: Denmark | collected 2011
ATCTCGAGTTTGTGGCTCCGGCACAAACTCGCAGTTGAATAAATTGCTCATCAGAAAATTTATTCAACCTTCCTATCCTTTCTATCGTTAATCATATAAAAATTTTGCCGTTATCCCAGCGTCCTGTTCAGCCAATTCACAAACAATTCCTTCCACTGCGTCACCGCCGTAAAATCCGGCGGCGTCAACCCCGGAATCGGCGGCAAATCCTGCGGCTTACAGCCCCCAAATCCATGTCCGCCGCTGGGGAAAACATGCAGTTCAAAAGGCACCTTGTTCTCCCTGCAGGCTCTGGCGAAATCCACCATATGGAAGGCATTGATCACGTCGTCGTCCGCCGCGTTGCAGAGGAACATCGGCGCGTCTCCTTCCCTCACATAATCCTTCATCTCATAGCGCTCGCTGAACTGCTTTCTCGCCTCAAGGTCATTGTAGGTCTCCACATCCGCCATAACCACTTGGATCTTATCGTCCGCCACCGTCACCGCAGGATAAATAAGCCCGACCGCATTCGGCGCGCCGTTCATCCGATCGATCTCGTCCGGTTCATATCCCGCCACCTCGACCGGGTCGTCCCGGAAACATACCGCCTGCACGCCCGCCAGGTTTCCGCCTGCCGAGAAGCCCACCGTCGCAATCTGATTCGGGTCAAACCCATACTCCCCTGCATGGAACCGCAGAAAACGGACTGCCCGCTGCAGATCCAGGAACATATAAGGCGCTTTATACGGATAAGACCGATACCAGAGCACAAAGCAGCTAATCCCTGCCGCATTCAGGAATTCCGCGATCTGCTCTCCTTCATTGTCAATGCTCTTCGTCAGATAAGCCCCGCCGGGACAGGAAATCACACATTTCTTACTGCCCGGAACCAGGTACGGAACCAGAAAGGGGACGTCATCGTAAGTTTCTTTCGCATACCCTTCCTTGATCTCATCCCGGTATACCATCGTATCATTGCCGCGCATATCGCCGATCAGATCCGTGGTTTTATCCCAGATTCCCGGATATTTCATGAACATATCCTCAAAGCTTAAGGTATCGTCCCAATGCATCCGGTCTTGCTTGCTCTTTCCCGTATTACCCGGGATCACCTCTCCCCAGATCGGGATGATTTTTCTTGTGTCATTGAATTTCATCTTCTACAATCCTCTCCTTCCTGATTTTCTCAGGCGACATCCTTACGCCTGAATACATTTTTTCACTCAGCTCACTCATTAACCCTCACTTATTAAGTTCCATCGCCCGGAATTATTCGGTTGCGCTCCCGCATCCCATCTTTTATAATGAAAATATTAATGCCTTTGTGCCTCAATCACACACCGCAGGATCGTTCCACAGACAACAGGACACAAAGTGCAAACTATAAAATGCATAATACAAAGCGCAAAACACAAACCACAAAAGAAGGAGCGACCATGGCATACTATATCACCTACGGCGAAATACAGCGCCATCTGAAGGAACATTACCAAAGAACCGGGAGCGGAATGCAGTTCCCGGAAATGGCAGAATACCTGTACCGCAAAGGCCTGCTCTCCGAGACCCGGCCGGAAAGCATCCCCAATCACAAGATGTTTGGTCAGATGCCGGACGAGGAATTCGAGAAGATCATCGACGATATGGTCCTGACACTGACGGAGGATCTAAAACTCTCCCCTCATATCAGAGAATCTTCCATCATTCCCACAGAACGGGATACTTATATCATACGGCACCCCAGATATACACGCCCTTTTCTACATACTCACAATTACTTTGAGATTGACTTCGTGGCGTCCGGAAGCTGCACTTTCTTCTTTGAAAAAGAAACGCGGACAATCCGCGAGGGTGAATTGTGTATCCTGGCCCCCGACTCCATGCATGACCTTTTCATCGGCGACGATTCAACCGTGTTCTGCATCATGCTGCGCAAAAGCACCTTCAATACCAGTTTCTTCTCCATATTATCCAGACAGGATCTGCTGTCCCTTTTCTTCCGTACTATTCTGCAGGGGGATTCCCATCCCAATTACCTGCTCTTCTTCGTGCAGAATACTACCTGGATCAAGACGATCATCCACAATGCGATGGGCGAATGCTATAAAGATGACTCCTACAGCAATTTCAGCTGCATCAGCTGGATGAACCTGTTGTTCTCTACTCTGCTGCGCAACTACAGCGAGACGCTGCAGTTCTATAATTATCAGATGGGTTCTGATTTCTCTCTGGTGCTGCAATATATCCAGCACAACTACCAAACGCTGTCCCTGTCGTCCCTGGCCGAATTTTTCCACTACAGCGAACCCCATCTGTGCACCCTGATCAAACAGAATACGGGTTATAACTTTACGGAACTGATCAAGCAGTTACGCATGGCGGATGCCATAAGCTATCTGACCAATACCAACTTGAAAATAGGCGAGATTGCCGAGCGGGTGGGCTACAATTCGGCGGATCACTTTTCCCGTGTCTTCCGCTCCTCCTATCAGATGTCCCCGCAGGAATACCGTAAGCAGCACGCACCCGCCGAAGAACTGTTTATTCCTTTTTCCTGAAAACTTCCCGTTTCCTGCCTGCTCACACTACGATCAACTCCGTCAGTTCTTCGATCGCCTTCTCCAGCATTTCCGGCTGAAATGGCAGATACGGCTTATGAGAGATGTCATCCAGGGTGCTTGCTCCCATCTCCGGATCCCCTGAGGCGGCGATGCCTGCAATGGCCGGTACATATTTCCCCAGCACTGCCATTGCCTGCGCATCCTTCGCCAGTCTGCCAAGCGTCGTGTGACGGCCATAGGGCTTGCGGAAATCCGTCTCGGGCATATAACAATATTCATGAATGCCCGCCGCAAGCGTCATGCTCTTTTCCGGATACCCCGGCAGTTCCACCGCCGCCTCGCATCCAAATGGTATTGCAACCCTGATACACAATTTCCCGTCTTCCCGGATCTCATAGCAGCATCCGTATTTCCCCGATACGGACTGATAGCTGCAGTCAACCCTGCGCAGACGGATATCCGGATGGGGCGCGATCACCGCTTTGCCGAAGCCGGGCACAGACGGACGGATCCCTGCGGCATAAGCGTAAACGAACTCCATGACAGATCCATAAGAATAATGATTGAGGGAGTTCATGCCGGTATTGCTGATCACGCCGTCCTCCCCCACGGAATTCCAACGTTCCCAGATCGTGGTCGCTCCCATGTTCACCTCGAACAACCAGCCCGGATAACTCTCTTTCAGCAACAGATCATAGGCAGTCTCATACATACCCGCTTCTCCCAGAACAGTACACAGAAGCGGCGCGCCCACGAAACCGCACTTAATCTGATACAAATCCTTCTGCAGCCGCTCCTTAAACTGGGCAATGACTTTCTCTCTGTCACGATAGATCCCGAATTTCAGCGCGATCACATAAGCGGCCTGCGTATCAATGGCAAGCCTGCCGTTTGGCGTGAAGAACTCGTTCAGGACGGCCTGCCTGATCTCCTCCTCCAATCCGGCATAGCGCGCCTCGTCTTCTTTTTTCCCGAGACGTCCCGCCATCTCCTTCACGATCTGCACGGAACGGCAATAGTAGACGCCCGAGATAAAACGGTCGTCGGTACTGCCCTTAAAGCTGGTGGGCGTCATGCCGTCAAGCGCCAGCCAATCCCCGAAGGTATCGGCGAAATCAAACAGATACGTGCGCCTTCCTCTGGCCGCGTCGCTGCGGTCGATATATTCCACCCAGTCCCGCATCAACGGATAGGCACAAGACATCTCGTCCAGACTGCCGTAGTATTCATACATAGTATTGGGGACAAATGTCGCCACGTCGCCCCACACGCTGCCCGCCGATTCCTTATGTCCGAAGTTCGGCAGGAAATTCGGCATGGCGCCATCCATAAACTGCTGCTCGTCCCGCAGGTCTTTCAGGAATTTATGGAAAAAGGCCGCCGTATCCATATGGTAACTTGCCGTGGGAGCAAACACCTGCGCATCTCCCGTCCAGCCAAGCCGCTCGCTCCTCTGCGGGCAGTCTGTCGGAATGTCGATAAAGTTGGACTTCAATCCCCAGACGGTATTCTCATACAAACGGTTGACCTTCTCATTCGAGGTCTTGATATATCCCGTCCTTTCCAGATCCGAATAGAGGACTCTTCCCGTAAAAGATTCTTTCCTGCACTCGCCCGGCCAGCCCGTCACACGAATATAGCGGAAACCATAGAACGTGAAATGGGGCCGCACTGTCTTCGGCGTGCCGTCGGAAATATAGGTAAACTTCGACTCCGCATCCCGATAATTGCCGTGATAGAAATTGCCCTCCTGCAAAATCTCCGCACATTCCAGCACGATCTTCGCGCCCTTCGCGAAATCCGCCTCGAATTCCACAAAGCCCGCAAAATTCTGTCCGAAATCAAGTACGGTCTCCCCGGCAGGCGTATGGATCACCTCCTGTACCGGCAGGCTCTCTTTCACAGGCACCGGCAGACTCAGACGGTCCGTCAAATGCGCTTTATTCAGGTTTCTCGTCTCCTCCTGCTCCTGAGGCGCTGACAGCACCTGTACCGGTTTCCACGGATTCTCTTTGCCTTCCCAGAGCAGTTCGTTGACGATTTCCCCGTCGTAAATGCCGGAATCCTCGATCACGGAACCCTGATATTTCCAGCTTCCGTCGGTACAGACGACTTCTGTCGCACCGTCCTCATACTCGATATGGATCTCTCCGATCGCCGCCATGCGGCTGCCGTAATGATCCCGCTTCAGATCCAGGCCGAACAAGCCCATGTACCAGCCTCTGCCAAGCAGCAGTTCAATCCTGTTCGTCCCCTCCTGCAGGCCGTCCAACGGATAAGTCATAATCTGTATGCCGGTCTCATACTCCGTCAGATAGGGCGCAAGATACTCTTCCCCTGCCTTGCTGCCATTCAGATACAGTTCGAACATCCCCACGCCCGTACCGTAGAACCTGGCTCTTTTCACCGGCTTCTCCACGACGATCTCTTTCTTCAAAAGGATATGGAAGTCGTCCTGCGGCTGGGCGGCAATCCATTCCGCCTGCCAGGGCTCCGTCATCTTGCCGGTCTCGAACACCGCCGGGGCGCTCACCGCGCTGTCGCCCCCGTCGCCGGTAACCGACACCCGTACGTAATAAGCCGTCCTCGGCTGCAGCATAAGATCCAGCTTTTCGCCCTGCCATCTTAAGTCCGCACCCTCCTTGCGGTAGAGGATCTCCCCGAAATCCGGCGAAGCGCTGACTTCGACCGCTGCCGCCGCCGGCTTCTTACTCGCGGTCTCCGTCACCCGCCAGGAACAGTTCAGATAATCATAACAAAAACCCATCGGATTCTTAATTCCGTTGATCTTTACGTCTGTAATTCGCATGTCCCGCCTCCTTTACGTCTGCACCATTTCATTAACATGATTATAAAAAGATCCGCCCTAAATATCCATGCGGTTTTTTAGGGCGAATCCGACTTATTTTCATTATATAATTTTTTAGAATAGAACTGTCTGACGCTGTTTACGCATCACCGTGTTCCTTCGCCATCTTCTCCTTCATCTCCGCGATTTCCGGGAAGAATTTCTTAAGCGGATAGAAGATCATGAGCACGAGGATTACAACGGACACAACCGCCGGAACAAGGAAGCGGACCACATTAGTACCTGCAATCGCCATTGGTGTCTGCCCGAAAGGACCGGCCTGGGCGTCAAATCCACACACGGCCAGAATTGCCAGCATACCGGAACTTACCACCGTCGTACCACATTTCTGCGCAAAACCTTTGACCGAAGAAATAACACCGTTCAACTGTTTGCCTTCCTTAAGCATGATGAAGTCGATCGTATCGTTTACAAGCACATTCACCAGTGCATTTACCATAGCTCCCACCAGTGTTGCGATAAAGGACAGCACGCAGCAGTACATGAAATTCATACGCCCCGTGAAGAACAAAATCACATAGCAGATCACAGTCAAAATCTGAGATACGATCAACGCCTGGTAACCTGTCTTGAATTTCTTCAGGAAGATCGGCATCAGCACCATCATGGAGAACAGCGCTCCCATGGAAATAAATCCCATGTAGGTAGAAATCGTTCCGCCGATCGTTGCCCCGATCGCCGCCTCGTCCATAGTGGCAAAATCCACCCTCTGTCCTGCCAGGATATACTGTGCATAGTATACGGATGAGGTAAACATAAAGCCGTAGGAAATGGATGCCAGACACCATACCACCATAACCGGCCAGACTTCCTTGTGACGGAATACATAGACAAGCTGTTTCAGACCACCCTCACCTTTCGCTTTCGGCATCACATAACGTTCCTCCGAGGTCTTATACAATCCCCAGAAAGAGATCACCGCAAATACGGCATATGTACACATCAGATTGCGGTAACTGCCGAAGATCTGCACCAACTGTGTGGAGAAGGTGGATGCGATCGTGAACATCAACGCACACACGCCCGCGCCTTTAGCCACTACACCGTTACGCTCCTGATCATCCAGCGTCATTGCCGGCAGGATTGCCATATACGGCATCGTGTAAGCCGTCACGATCATGCCATAGAACATGTATGTGATGCATACATAAATACATTTCGTCATCGGGCTCCCCTGAATGAATCCCGGATTGCTGAACAACAGGAACATATCTACCAACAGGAATATCGGTGTAAAAGTAAACCAGGTACGATAACGTCCCCATCTGGGATTCAGCGTATCACAGATCACGCCCATCATCGGGTCATTGATCGCATCCCACAATGTACAGATCAACAGGATAACCGACAACTGTGCCGCCGTAATCCCGATCTCCTCCTGTACATACAGGGAAAAATAGGAAGCGATCGTCGCCGCGATCGCCATTGCGCCGCCGTTTACGGATGTTGCATGAAACCAGACAAACGCTTTGCTTAGTCCTTTCTTTTTCGGTTGATTACTCATTGCTAATCCTTCCTCCTACTCTTTTATAGTCTGATACAGATCACTTTTTAAAAAGAAATCTGTTATGTCGTTTACTATAAGTATCATAGATGACATCCCTGCGAAGTTGAATGTTGTTTTTTCAGTTGTATCCGACATTTTTTACTGTCAGGATTCCTCCTTATGTACGAAGGTGTAACTTCCAGCCGGCAATATCCTGCGTTCTCCCTCCAGCACAAACTCCGCCTCCGCATTGAAAGGCACCTCCACCCGATAAGTCACCGTCCCGTCATCCGCATACTTCCAGCCGCTCTTAAAAAGTCCCGCCGAAGTATTCAGCCTTCCTTCGACAAATTCAAGCCGTGCATCCGCATGAGGTTCAATCACGGCCTTCCTGTATCCGGCCTCTCCCGGACGGATCCCGCACACATCCCTGTACATCCAGGCCTCGATGCTGCCGTAGCTGTAATGATTCAGACTGTTCATGCCTTCCGGGCTGATACGGCCGTCCGGCAGCACGGAATCCCATCGCTCCCAGATGGTGGTAGCCCCCAGGTTGACGCTGTAGAGCCAGCCCGGGAAATCCTCGCCAAGCAGAAGCGATACCGCCGTCTCATGGCTGCCTGTGGCCGTCAACGCCGGAGCCAGGATCGTGGTGCCCACAAATCCGGTATTGAGGTGCATATCGTTCGCCTCCACCCTTTCCCGCAGAGCCGCCCCTTCCAGCTTGGTTCCGGCCCGCGCCGGAATCAGTCCAAACGCAATGGCCAACGCCGCGCCGGTCTGGGTATGGCAGATGCAAAGTCCCTCCTGGTCGAAGTATTTCTCCTGAATCGCGGCAAGAATCTCCTCCGCCAATCCGTCAAATTTCTTCCTGTCTTCCTCATACCCCAGAACGGCTGCAGCCTCCGCCACACTCTTAGCGCAGCGGTAATAATAAGCGCTGGCGATATAAAGCGGGTCCGTGGCGCCGAAAGGCCCCGGCTGCTCATTGTCAAGGGCAAGCCAGTCTGCGAAATGGAACCCGTCTTTGATCAGGTGCGGCCCGCCGAGGGCTTCTTCCCTTCGCCGCTCGCATTCCACCCAGTCCCTCATGCCCGGGTAACACTCCCGCAGCAGCGTTTTGCTGCCGTAGTGCAGATAGACGTTCCACGGAATGACCACACCCGCATCCGCCCACGGACAGGACCCGTGCTCAGCAACCATCCCCTCTTTCAGGCGAGGCACCACATTCGGCACGGAACCACCCAGGATGCTCTGTTCCGCCCGCATATCCCACAGATATTTCCGGTAAAAAGCCGGCATGTACATATTATAGCAGGCGGTTTCCGAGAAGATCTGGGCATCCCCCGTCCAGCCAAGCCGTTCGTCACGCTGCGGACAGTCCGTCGGCACATCCAGGAAATTGTCTTTCTGTCCCCAGAGCGCATTCAGGAACAGTCTGTTAACTTTATCGCTGCCCGTTCTGATCTCTCCGATCTGGTCAAAATCACTGCGCAGATGATACGCGGTAAATGCGGCAGCCGGCAATGCCCGGAAATCCGCTGCCGTTTCCAACGGCGCGCCGTCCTGATCCAGATACTCCACCTTCATATAGCGGAAACCGTAAAAGGTAAAATGCGGCCTTACCGTCCTCTCTTTTCCGTCGGAGATATAGGTGAATTCCGTCTTTGCCGTCCGCAGATTTTCATGGTAAAAGCAGCCGTCCTGCATGATCTCGGAAGCCGTCAGGCGAATCTGCATCCCCCGTGGAAGACAGCCGGTAAACTCCACCCACCCGGTCAGTTCCTGCCCGAAATCCAGTACCGTCTCATTCTTCGGTGTATGGATCACTTCGGCCACGGGAAAGGTTTCTTTCTTCACGATCGGCAGACTGTACCGATCACACAGATTGCCGCATCTGTCCGGAATTTCCGTGCGGACACCCTTCCAGCCCTCCGAAACCTGCAGCGCCGCCTCCAGATTGGCATCATAAACCTCACCGTCATAAATATTGCTGAATACAACCGGTGACTCTTTACTCTCCCAATCTGCGTCTGTCATGACGACAGGAACCGGCTCTTCTCCCACATAAAGCTCCGCAATCGCATAGCATCTGTCACCGTACAGATTCGTATAACCGCCGTCAAATCCCAGACGTCCACGAAACCACCCGTCGCCAAGCCAGATCCGGATCTCGTTCTCTCCCTCCCGCAGATACTCCGTCACGTCATAAGTCTGCGCCTGCAGATGGAAATCATAGGAATGGTAGCCAGGCGCAAGATACTCGCTGCCTACCTTCTCACCGTTTAAATACACCTCATACATACCAAGGCCGCAGATATACAGGCGGGAAGCCACAGCGCCTGCCGCTTTCCGCACCCCTTCAAGGCCTGCCACCGTGAACCGCCTTTGCAGTACCGCCGGCGTATCCGCTCCCATGTCGGCAGTAATCCAGTGACCGCTCCACGCTTCCTTCCCTTTTCCGGTCTCGAACCAGCTCTCCGCCCTGGCCGTCTCTCCATTATCCGCGGTCACCTGCACCTGCCATGTATAGCGGGTTCGCGGCGCGAGATCCAGACTCACCTGGTAGTCCAGGCTGTCTGCATTTTCATCCTGCCCGCTGTCGAAGATCTTCTCTTTCTCCTGTCCCGCATTCCTCCAGATACGGATACCGGCCCATTTCTGTCTCTTCGCCTCTCCTGCTTCCACCACTTTCCAGGAAAAACTAAGCGGGGTGATCTGAAAACCCATAGGTGTCTCAACCTGGTTGACCCGCAGTTCAGTCAGTTTCATGTCGATCCTCCTCCATTCCCGTGACAATCCGTCCTTCGTCTTTCTATTGTTTTTCCAGAAAAGCGATCAGCGCACTCGCAGAAGCCTTTGCACCGCCCAGCGCTTTCATATCCGCGCTAAACTCATCTACCTTTTCCTTATATGAAAGATCATTCAGTAAAATCTCTATTTTCGCTTTCAGCATCCCGCTGGTTATTTCCTTTTTATCCAGAAGTGCGAATCCCAGGCCGTTTTTCTCAATCTGTCTGGCAGTGATCGCCTGCTCATCCATCTGCGGAATCGCTATCATAGGGACGCCGTAATAAATAGCTTCTCCTGTTCCGCCCATACCTGCATGCGTAATGAATACGGAGGCCTGAGACAGAATATCCAGCTGCGGAACCATCTTCCCCAGTTCCACATTCGCCGGTACGTCCGTCAGGGAGTCTGGATCGATCGCTCCCAACGCGGCAAACACATTGATATCAAGATCTCTGACCGCGTCAAACAGGATTGGGTAATACTCCGGCCAGTTATTAAACGCCGTTCCCAGTGAGGAATACAGCAGGGGTTTTCCGTTATCAGGAGCCTGCCAGGTGCCGAATGTGCTGCGCTTGCCGATCTGCACCCCTGTAAATACAAAGCTGTCATCGAAAGTTTCATAATTGGGAACCAGTCGTTTCTGCATCATGACCAGGTTCAGATCCCCTTGTCCGTCAAAGATCTCCTTAACGGTCATCTTCCGGCATCCATACTTTGCAGCATAACCATCCGCAATCTGATCGGCCGCGATCCGGAGCGGATGATCCTCGGGAACCCCCTCAAAAGACGCTGCCACCGAGTAACTTCCGTTGGAAGGATAGCTGGTATACAACATTACATTGGGAATCCCCAGAATGTCCGCTGCCATCGTACCGGCAATCCCCGCAAAATCATGAAGGATCGCATCCGGGCGATCCTCTCTGAGTACCCTCAGGATATCCTCGATATAAGCGCCGGCCTCATTCAGGAACAGAAACGGAACCACAGCCGCCACATTCTCTTCCTGCCCGTCATTTTTCTCTTCTTTCGTCTCATTATGTTTGTCGTGATCAGTCATCCAGGACTTCATCGGTACGAATTTTGCACCGGTTGGTTCAATTACTTCCCGAAAGGCTTCCGTCGTAAAGTAGGTCACGCGATGACCTGCATTTACTAACTCTGTTGTGAGCGACAATGTGGGATTAATGTGCCCGAAAGCACCCAGCGATACGATTGCAATATGCATGATTTCTTCCTCCTGTTTTCATATCATGGTATATGGCCATGCGTCTGTTACTGAGCCAATGCCGCATGACGCCTTGTGTTATAATATCATTTTAAAAAAAAGCCCCTGCCATTACAACGTGGTTTCTTTTCCATTACCCGACATATTTTTATATCATTTCCTGGAGAAATCTTTGGTGAAAAAAATGCTTCCGTCTTTTATCCAGATCTGATCCTATTTGACAAAAATAGGACCCACCACAGTGAGTCCTGCTCTTATCCTCTATCATTTTGTTTAAGGAAAATATTAATCAATCAAATTGTATTCCTTGTATAACTGCTTCCTGGCTTTCTCATCTGCAATTTGATCCAACTCATTCAATCTTCCATCCCGCTTTAAGTAACCAACCAGTCTTGCCAGTAAATTTTCTCCCTGCTGTATCCCCTTTTGCATTCCCTGTTGCATTCCCTGCTGTATCCCCTGCTGTATCCCCTTTTGCATTCCCTGTTGTATCCCCTTTTGCATTCCCTTTTGCATTCCCTTTTGCATTCCCTGTTGCATTCCCTGTTGCATTCCCTGTTGCATTGCCTCATACATAATAGTCGCTCCTAAACCGCTCATCTCTTCAACCCCTTTCAGAACTTTCTCATTATTTTCGATATCCACATATTTCGCAATCTTATCCTTATCACATCTGAATACTCCCGATAGATAATCAAAAATCGGAACATTCGTCTCCGTTCCCCTGCGGATCATGATCACATTCATCAGGTCATAATCTTCCTCCGGCTCCTGCGCAGTTCCTATGATATCCGACTTACTGATAGAATACATCGTCACTGTATTCTGCAATTTAGCCGGAATCCTCTCATTACAGATCCAGATACTATATACTTTCTGAATATCTCCATAATTTGTCTGCTCCGTCAATGTACCCATTTGATAACTGATTTCCCTCGCGGCATAATATATCCCTCTTTTAATAACAGGGTATGGCGGATTGGTCGGCCTGTAATTATTCTGGACCTCTAAATCAATATGAAGGTGAATACACAGATTCTCACGGCTCAGCCTCGGGTTGATCGATCTGAAATGTGTATCATACCGGATCAATTTGTCACTGACTGATCCCAGTTCTGTCTGCAATTGACTTACACTCACCGGAATATCATCAACAGGAATATCCTGAATACTGTCTGCATCTATATAGCGGATAATTTCTTCTACCGTAGAATTTCTATACTCAGGTACTACCTCTTTTAAAACCGGCGCTATGATTTCCCTGTTCTGGAACAGCCTTTTACATGCATTATCATATTTGCTCCCGACTGCCTCTACGGCAGCAAGATCAATTTCAGTCTCCTTTTTCATTCTGTCCTCTTTTACTCTTTCACTTTCACGTTCATACTTTCTAAACATCCATATCCCGTATCATCATACCACCATAGATGTGGATGTTTATAGTAAACGACATAACAAATTTCTGATTTCGGTTCCGGCCAAAGCCATATACGGAAGCTTTTGCAGGACCGAAAACGAAATTTTTAATGTCGTTAACTATAAGACAGAAAAGGCGATGGAATCATAGGTGTACAATACATGACAGGTTCGGGATCGTAGGACGCGATTCTTTATGCGGCGCTGGGTCAATGAGAGTGTGATGCTACCCCTTGCAGTTTTTGATATGCGCCTTCAGCTTTTTCATGGCCCAGTCATAATGGCTGGATGTAATGCTGACAAAGTAGGATCCCAATGTGCTTCCACCCACCCATTTGTAGACGCCTTTCGTAAATAATTCCTCATTGGAGAAGGTTTCCGCCAGCTGCATGACTTCTATGTGACTTTGCTCAAGCATCTCTTTTGCCTCTTCCAATGAGGTATTCTGATGCTTTTTCCAGAAGAAGACATTCATCTCACCGTAGGTTTTCCAGTTGTAGGGCCGGGGAAGGAAGGGCTTCTCCTCTCCGTTCCGGTTGGCCTGTACCCAGTTTAAGAGAAGCTGATGCCACTCATACAGATGGATCAGGACGTCCCGGAGATTCTGATCGCGCTTCCAGTGTGCCTCCTTCTTCTTCTCATCCGCTGAGAAATCAAATTCGACTGCAAGTTCCTTCTCTGTCAATCCGGCGATGAGAGTGTTCAGTTTCTGATAATTTTCGGCTGCCGCTGCCGTTAAGTCCGTTTTTGAAGTTGGTCTGCTCATAAGGTTTGTACCTCCGTCTTTCTGATGTGTTTTGTATTTCCAATGCCTGTTGTATTGGTTGTTTTAAAGAAAGGATAGCACACATATCTTGACATCTAATGTCAGGGTTTATTGGCAGACTTTATATTTTGTGGCAGATAAATATGTCTTTCGCAATTTATCATGGTATGCTACAATTTATTGCAGGAAAGGAAGTGACATGGTGGGACTGGCAGAATCTGAACGCAGAAAAGACGAGAAAATGGACGGAGTGCTCTATGATATGTCGCCGGCGCCGGGATATCGGCATGGGATCATCAATAATAATATTAATAAGATCATAAAGCAGGAATTAAAGAACAGTCTTTGCCTGGCCTTCATGGAGAATCTTGATAAAATGAAACTGGAGGATATTTTTGAGGGGCTTGATTAACCCTGATAAGGATTGAGAAGTATCATGAATAGTAAAGTATTACGTGTCTTAGAGTACAACAAAATAATCGAGCGACTGACCGACAAGGCCACCTCGGAGCAGGGGCGGAAGCTGACGGCAGCTTTAGAGCCGATGACGGACTTGGATGCAATCGAGAAAGCGCAGACGGAGACGGCGGATGCGCTGGGATATTTGTTCCGCAAGGGTTCTACGTCCTTTGGCGGCAACAAGGATCTGGGGATGTGCATCCGGTCGCTGGAGATCG
>OFGO01001859.1_pt1 | contig 13757 bp, 15 predicted proteins | sample 1521761 | NCBI WGS metagenome assembly OFGO01 (sample SAMEA3504128, study PRJEB24116) | mouse gut metagenome | biome: mouse gut; feature: mouse-associated habitat; material: faeces | place: Denmark | collected 2011
TTGCGATCTACGCCAAACAGCTCGGCCTGGGCCTGGAGGAACAGCTAAAGAAGTTTGTTCGCCAACATCCCGACACCAATGATGTGGTACAAAAAAAGTAGACACCTCGAACTCACGGAAAAGGAGTAAAATAACGAGAGAAAGGAAGGTGCATAAAATGGCGCAGGAACAAAGGAAGTATGAGAAGGAATACAAGGTACAGGCGGTAAAGCTGGCGAAGGAGATCGGAGCGGGAAAGGCAGCGAAGGAACTGGGGATACCGGTGGACACGCTGTACGGGTGGCAGAAAGCGGTGCGGGATGGACGGCTGGACGCAGGCCCCGGCAGTCACACTCCCGGGACGGCCATGAGCCTGGCGGAGGAATTGGCGGCGCTGCGCAAGCAGGTAAAAGCTCAGGAGCGGGAAATCCGCCGGCTAAAGGAAGAGAACGAGTTTTTGGCGGAGGCCAGCGCTTTTTTCGCCGCGAGCCGTCGGAAGTCAGCAAGGAACAGCGAATGAGGTTCCTTGCGGAAAAGACAGACGGCGGCGGGAAGAAAGGAAAAATCGCCCTGTACTGCCGGGTATTGGAGGTGAGCCGGCAGGGTTTTTACCGGTATCTCTCCCGGCGGGAGCGGCCCTGGAAGTACCAGGGTCTGGCGGATGCTATGCGGGAGATCCATGACGAGGATGTCTGCAATGACACCTACGGGCGCAAGCGGATGTACCAGGCACTGCTGCTGAAGCAGCCGGAGGGCGTCGCCATCCCCAGCGAGCGGACGGTCTACCGGGTGATGAAAGAGATCGGCCTGGTCCATCACCCAAAGCGCAAGCCCAACGGCATCACCAAGGCGGACCGGGAGGCCAGAAAGTCGGACGATCTGCTGAAACGAGACTTTTCGGCGGACAAACCTCTGGAAAAGTGCGTCACCGACATCACCGAGCTGAAGGCAAAGGATGGAAAGCTGTATGTCTCGGCCATCTTCGACTGCTTCGATCTCACCGTCCTGAGTCTGGCCATGGATGTCAACATGAAAGCGGAACTGTGCGTGCGCACACTGGACAGCGCGGCCGCTGCCTATCCGGAGCTGAGGGGCGCCATCATCCACTCCGACCGAGGCTCCCAGTACACCAGCGGGGCCTATCGGGCCGCGGTGGAAAAGCATGGCATCCGCCAGAGCATGAACAGCGACGGCGGCCGCTGTCACGACAACGCCCGCTGTGAGAGTATGTGGGCCAGGATGAGGAGCGAGCTCTTCTACGGCCGACTCGACCCGGAGCGCCTGACCGTTGAGGAATTGAAGACCATGGTCTGGAGGTACTTCATGAGTTACTGGAACCGCCGACGCATCTGCTCCGCCAACGGCGGCCCCCCGCCAGTAGTGAAACGCCAGAGATATTTTGCCGCTCTGGGGGCCGCCGCTTAGCTCGCTATTTTCTTTGTGTTTTTTGTGTCAACTGATATTGACAAAATCATGGGGGGTAGGCCGGGAGGAGACAGCAATGGCTCCCCCGCTCCCGTTTCTTTGTACTAACCCACAGAGGAGAAACACATCACTCTTTCGGATTGGTGAAAATTCTGTGCTCCCCCTTGTGAAATGCAATAAAGTCCTGTATAATAGGGGACAATATTGAGATAGCACATATAAAGTACTGCATCGGAAGGTGGTTTCACATGATTGATACAGCCCTGCGCTCCCTGGCCCTCGCCGGGTACCGCTCTTATAATAACGATTTGGAGCAAAACAGGGTCGAGCTAAAGGACATAAATATAATTATTGGAGCTAACGGAGCCGGCAAAAGCAATTTGATTTCCTTCCTGGAGATGGTATCTTACATGATGACCAGAGGGTTGAGAAATTATGTTGCAAAGCAAGGAGGTGCCAGGTCCCTCCTGCATTATGGACTTACTCACGACAATCAAATTCGCGGGGAACTGCATATCCACGATTCTGAAAACAAAAAAGAGGATACCTACCTGTTCTGCCTTGAGCAGGCAGCTACTGACCAGTTCTTTGTGGCTCAAGAACAAATGCTCTACCAGGCCAGCGGTTTTTTTAAGCCCTATGAACGGGACTTTGGCAGCGGACATCAGGAGGCTGCCCTTGCTGACTCGTGGGATTCAACAGAACGTACCCTTCGAAACTATTTAGAGCGGTTGAAGGTGTTTCACTTCAATGACACTACTATTAACGCCCGCATCCGCACAAGCTCCAGTACCGCAGATGACTCTTATCTCCGCTCGGATGGTGGAAATATCGCAGCATTCTTGTATCGGATGCGGGAGACTAAAGAGGAACTCCCTTATTATAAACGAATCATTCAGCATATACGGTCGGTGCTCCCTCAATTTTATGATTTTGTGTTAGAATCGGATCGAAATGGAAACATCGCTCTCAACTGGCAGTTGGAAGGTGTTGAAGAAGTATTTGGAGCCCATCAATTTTCAGATGGAGCTCTGCGATTTGTTGCGCTTACCACATTATTGCTTCAGCCACCAAGAACCGCTCCCATGACGATTATCTTGGATGAACCCGAGATTGGTTTGCACCCATATGCAATCTCCCAGCTTGCCAGAGAAATCAGAATGGCCAGCAAAACCTCTCAAATCATCGTCTCTACACAGTCTCCCCTACTCCTGGACGAGTTTTCCTGTAATGACATTATCACTGCAGAGTACGATATCACACGCCAATGCAGCGTGTTAAGACGCCATGACGAAAGCGAACTGCAAGACTGGCTGCGGAATTATACTCTGGGCGAGCTATGGCAGAAAAATGTGCTGGGAGGGCTGCCGCTATGATCCGTGTCAATATAGTCGCGGAAGGCCAGTCGGAGATGTTTTTTGCGAAAGGCCCTTTGAATCAGTACTTTGGAGGAATGCCGAACATCGACTCTCGTTGCGTACTGACAAGCCGGGACGCCCGCAGTAACTATGAGTACCGGGGAGGACTAATCAGCTATCAGCAAGCCAAGAGCGACATTGTTACATGGTTGAAACAAGATCCAACAGCCTATATTACCACTATGTTCGATTTCTTTCGGCTGCCAGACAGCTTCCCGGAGTACCAAAATGCCATGAGATGCCAAAATCACCTGGATGGTGTCCGAATCTTGGAAGATGCTATGGGAAAAGATATTGCATCTCCACGTTTCATTCCATACATCCAACTGCATGAATTCGAGGCATTGCTGTTCTCAGATATACGAATTCTTAAATATGAATATCTGGATCCAGAATCCATTGCTAATATAGACTCCCTGTATGCAGCCACGAAAAACATTCCGCCGGAGGACATCAATCACGGAGAAAACACCGCTCCATCAAAGAGGCTACTGGCTGCGGTGGATTATCGTAAAGGAGAAACTCCGTCAGAATGGCTTACCGCCATCGGTATTCCTACCATACGTAAAAAATGCCCTCATTTTTCCACATGGCTGGACAAGCTGCAATCGCTGGTTGATGAATAATTTTTTGCCCGTTGCCAGGTCACCCTGACAACGGGTTTTTCTATTCTCTATATAATTTCCAAAGTTTATCTGGAGCATCCAAGGGAACAAGTAGCCTAGCATGAAAACTCTTCCCATTATGTATTGAAAATGGCTGAATTCCTATAATAGCAGATTTATTAACCCACAAAATATCCTCCAATTCAAGTTCTTTAATTTTTCTTATAGTGACAGGACGATCTATAAAATTTGCTATCGCGGTTGCGGCATTGCCAGAAAAGATGCTCCCAAGTTCATTATTCAGCGATATTTGAAATTCCAACTCTTGCGCAAAGGATATAAACTTCAGTGAGGACATTTTCACCTGTTCGTCATAAAAATCCCGTATAAAGTCAGAATCCAAGTCGATCATAATAATTCCAGAAATGCCCATTTTGTCAGGAACGCGATAATTATCCAAACTTCCTACTGTAAATTTATAAAAAATCAGTGTATTATTATCATTCTGGAATTGATCAAGAAAGAAAGACAATTTTTCATAAGCTTTGGTTTTGCTACAAAGTAAATTATACTCTGAATTTATTGTCCAAGCTAGGTACGTGTGGAGTCAAAGCAATGCCAAATAAATCTGAGAATGCTGTTATCCCCATTGATAAGGAAACATTCGTCAATTCAAAAAAAAGATTTATCTCCTTACTATTGTCCTGGCAGTAATAGAAGCATGGAACAAAACTCATATCTTCAGAAAATGCTGGAACCTGTGATTTCTTTGCATCTACTGTCTTTTTCGGTTTTACCTCATCCATTCCGGCAAGAAGTGCTTCAATCTCCTCCGTGGTTAATTTCCGTGATTTACTAGAGTTTGGTGTCTGTTTATCCAAATCATCTGGCAAAATCGGATTCTTATCCTTTATGCTATTCATAAATGCATCGGTATTTTCCTTCGAATAGCAAAGAGCAATTCGCGTCTTTTCCTCCATCTCCAAAGGAAAAATATTTTTCGGCGGACATTTAAGTGCCATTATAAATGTCTCTGTGATTACAGAAAGGTCATCTTGGGCTTTTCCTATCTTCTGCCGCATATCAGGCGGGATATCAACAATAGCCAGTAGCTCCCGTGTGGCATTTGCTATTCCAGTAAGATTCTGAAACCCAAGTTCATCTATCCGCTTCCTAGCATCTTCCTTCGAAATCCGGGTTGCCTGGTTCATTATCTCTTTTTTTATACTCTTTTTCCCACTGATATAGCCCGTTGCTTCAGCGTCCCTAATGTAAATGGTTTCACAGTCTTTTCGCAATTTCCCAAGCAATAAAACGCTGACTGCATCGTACTGCAGTAGGTTGGTATTCCCCTTCACAACACATTGATAAAAAACAGGAAAGTTCAACGGCAGTAAATCCATCAGCATTTCCTCCTAACGACAATGGCAAAATATTGCATTACCAAGTGAGCTACCCCATGCCTAAAGGCCAAGGTCTTCTTACCCACGTTATAACAAATTGTACAACATCAGTAATTCAGCTGTCAATAATCCGCACCCTTATTTCTAGCCCTTTTCTTATTTTTTCGTTTCTACCTTCTTGCCTTTTTCTTACTACAAGTATTTGGTGCCTGTATACTATTAGGCAAATATGGGAGCAAAATCAATACCGAGATAATATCAAACAACCTGAAAAGACGAACAAAATAGAAAGAATTAGTCATAGACGAAGCCTTTTTAGAAGTTTATTCTTATATTATCCTCTCAATTTGCTGAGCTACACCACAGCATATGAGAATACATAAGGAGGTTTTGGTTATGAGAAGGTATAACACAAATATAGATGAAACCAACATTAAGATGATGGTTTCTGACCCTCAAGAAAAGCATCTACCAGACCAAGCTGTACCACAAACCCCACAGGAAATCAACGATTTCATCCATACAAACGAGTGGATTGTGCGGGACGTTATCCGGCCTTACCACGGGCTGCAGGAGGATGAGGACCTTTTCCAGGAGGCCTGTATTGGGATGGTAAAAGGTATCAGCACCTTTAATCCTTGTAAAGGAGTCAAACTTACTACCTATGTATACGCCTGCGCGTCCAATGAAGTTAAGATGAGTATACGGAAAAATTATGCGAAAAAGCGCTCCGCGACTGTTCTCTCCATCGAGACATATGTCTCAGCTCGGTCTGAAAAAGGCTCAAAACCACTGGATCTCCCAGATCCTAAAGTAGATGTAGAGTATACGGCCTGTAACAATACCCTTTACAGAAAAATCATGGAAATAGTCAATACAAAACTGACTACCTCAGAGCAAACTACTATATTTAATTTTATAGAAGGGATTCCTCAGACGGAAACAGCAAAGACGCTGCATACCTCTCAAGGTCAAATCTCAAAGCTATATAATCAGGCAATACGCAAAATAAGAAAGGAAATAAATCTGAATAATTGCTAAGGAACACCGCAAAGCTCTCACCTTCAGGCGTGAGAAGAAGCATAGGACAATTCTAAATTTTGTATAAACAGCCCCACCCTTTTCTGGGTGGGGCTGTATGCGAGCTACCGGGTCGCTCAGGTGAAGTCTTCAATGTGGCTGCAATACCTAATCAGGCCAACCACGGCGTGCTGGGTATTGTCGTTCTCCACGTACAATCCCATCTCATCTCTCCAGAAAAAAGCACCTTCCGCAGCAGTGGGCTTAGCCATATACATGGCGTACTCCGGCCACAGACAGCCAATCATTTCATTCTCCACGCACCTGCGAATTATAGACTTGAGAGAGTCAATACTGACGTCATAGTCAATCTCAATACCCCGCTCCACCATCCTCTGGTAGGTTTCATAGCAAGCCATTGCCATTTCAAGCCGGTACGGGGCAAAGGCTGTCTCAGTCAGTGCAGCCTGATCCTCCATCACATTCCGCATGGCAAACTCGTAGTATCTGGGGTCATCCACATACTTGGTCAGCTCGTTCATGAAGTAAGAGGCCCAGTGGTCATGGTAAGAGAGATAGTCGTTGTTGAGGTAGTTCTCCGCCGACAGCTTCGCTGCATCCAGATACTTCTTGTCCTTAGTCAGCTCATAGAGCCGGCAGAGACCAAATGAAACCTCACCGTCATAGTAAGGGGTAACGAACTTCTCTCCCATAGTCATATCCCGATTCAGGATATTCTGGAAGGAACCATCCTTCTCCTGCAGGGAAATCATGCCATCAGCAAGTTCCCGGCAAAAGTCAATTGTGATTCCATCAACTTCGCCGAACTCCTCGATGAACCGGGTGTATCCCACCAGCGCTAGGCCGCAGCCGCCAATAGCCAGGTTTGTGTCATCTTCGCCGATCAGAACTACCCCATCGCCAATCGTCAGCGGAATAGCTCTGTTCTTGAGATACTGGGCGGCTCGCACAATTGCCTCGCCCAGCTCAGGATCCTTACTGACAGAGTATTCCTCAACCATAGCCCAGAATGTGCCGGCATGTCGGACGAGATTGTAATCATCAGGCACTTCATCTGTCCCGGGGTAGTAGATATACTGGTATTTCCCGCTCTCGGCGGTTGTACGGGCCAGATAATCCATAGCCTTGGAGCAAACAGCACGAATATCCTCTGCGGTAAGCTGCTTTGCGTCTACGACCCGGCTGCCAAACGCCCCGCCATCCGAATGCAGCTTGACCACCATCCCGTCCTCATTGTCGACAATCCAGCCGGCGGTCTGGAACAGCACCATTTTTTCAGGGATGTACTTGGGAAGATTGATACCGACTTTTTTCGCATAGTTGATGAGCTTGGTCCAATCCAGGGTAGCAGGTGTGTAACTGATAGCATCGCTTGCCACGACCTGGGTTTCCAGCAAGGCGGCGGAATAGTCCGTGTCGGAGGCAATCCCACACCGGAACGCGCCGTATCCAACATCATCGATCGTGTTCAGGATTCCATTACTGCTGTTTACCTGGGAGCGGATAACAACATCACCCTTGACCCACTTGGGCTCTGTCGGGTGCAGACCTAGATAGGATTTGGCCCTGGAGATTGCCTTATCCCACGCCTGATCCAGATCATCACCAGTGCCAGTGAACACTCTGGCCGGCTTGCTGCTGTCCGAAACGGAAATAAACACCACTCGATTGGGCGTTTCGGAATCCAGCGTATAATTGAGCTGGGCGCCGCTCATCTCTTCCTTTATCGCGGCGGCCTTGGTCTCAAATTTCTGAACATAGGGCCTGGCCTTAACTGCCGCGTAGCCAACACGGCAGATACAGGCGACGGCGATGACCGCCAGAGCTGCAAACACGCCGCAAAGAACCCGTGACAGATTGTTGTTCGGCTTCGGGGTTTTCTTCGTAATCGAGTTAGACTTCTTCTTACTCAATGTTTTCTCCTCCTTATATTACTGACATCCTTCAGGGCATGGAATTTGACTCCCTGTTACGATTCTATATTATGCGGCTACTCAGGGGTTTATTTTTGAAGCTGTAGAATCTCACATTTTTGAGAAACCAGGGCTACTAGGACGCAGAAAACACCAATGTTGTTGCTAACAACATTGAGACAGAATCAGATATATAGGGTTGATACAAGAAAACGTGGGCGAGGGAGCTCTCGTAGTACTGCCTCTGGCTACTTCTCCAACTGCCAACAGCGATGATTTCTTCAGTCCGGTTTTGGGGCACGAAGCTCGCCCTGGCACAGCTGGGGCAGTAGCCCAGGAGCCGCAGCGATGGCATAAGAAAACACCTTTTGCCTGCCGCTTTTTTCTTGTATCAACCCAAAAATGGAGGCTTCTCATATATAGAAAAGGCCCCCTCCCGATCAGAAAGGGGCTTCTTTGTTGCATAGGTTCACTTGGTGCTATGCCTACAACACAAGGCAATCAGATAGCTTCGCCAGTCTTGACCTTGGCAGCCAACCATTTCCTGCATTGCTCATCCACGTAAGCTATGACGTGGGCAGCGTGTACCCGATACGTCTTCCGATCTTTTTTCAGGACGACATAGGGCTCCTTTGAGAGAAACTCTTCCTCAAATTCTCCCCTCATGTAACTGTACCGGCTTTCGGTTTTCCAACCATCCAGCCAGACAATTCCGGCTACTTTTCCGCCAGCCACAGGACCGTCCAAGCTGGAAAACCTGCCGGACAACACGGCCCCATACAGCTCAGGCTTTATGCCAGCTTTGCAAGCCGCCAGCTGAAACTCTGTTTTCGTCATCAACTTATCCCTCCTGTCACAATTTTTCCTATTCAAGCTGTTTTTTGAACATAAAATTCCCATATTGCAAGTCTAACTCTTGGTATGCGAAGGCAAAAGAAACGATTTTGGCAGGCTGTTATGTCTGTTCCGCCTACTGTAAAACAAAACGGCCAGCCCTCACAGGACGACCGTTTCTTCGTTGCTTTGACACTCCCCACGGCTAAAGCCGGGGGATTCTTGGATCATTCACCGCTGCCTTCACATGAGAGGTCTTCCGTGATGTCCCCAAGCGTATATGGGTTCGGGTGTGCCCCACCCTACCAAAGTATTGGGATACTTTCAGGCAGCGAGTATACCCAGCAGCCGCAGTCCTTCCATCAGGATATTGATTGCAGCATTAACGTCCCGGTCATGCTTTGTTCCGCAGGTTGGGCAAACCCATACCCGGACACCCAGGTCTTTCACGTCAGGGTTCTTGTGCCCGCAGCAGCTGCACAGCTGACTGCTGGGGAAGTATGTGCCAACCTCCACGATCCGCTTATGCTGCCAGGCAGCCTTATACTGCAGCTGCCGGCAGAACTCACCCCAGGAGGCATCCGCTATGGCCTTTGCCAGGGAGTGGTTCTTCATCATCCCCTGGACGTTGAGGCTCTCCACACAGATGATGTCGTAGTCCCTGACCAGCTGGGTGGTCAATTTATGGATATAGTCGTTTCTCTGGTTTGCGATCTTCTCATGCAGCCTGGCCACCTTGAGGCGGGCCTTATCCCGGTTCCGGCTGCCCTTTGATTTTCGGGACAGCCGGCGCTGGAGCTTGGCCAGCTTCTTCTCGCTCTTGGATAGATACTTGTGGTTTGCGTACTTGGCTCCGTCAGAGGTAATGACCAGGTCCTTGATACCTACATCCAGCCCCACGGCGGCGCCGGTAGAGGGGAGCTGTTGGATATCTACCTCAGTACAGCAGAGGGAAACGAAGAACTTCCCGCTGCGGGTGATGGAGACGGTGGCATTCAGGATGCGGCCTTGGACTGCGGTAGATGTCTTGGCCTTCACCCAGCCCAGTTTGGGCAGCTTAACTGCTCCATCTCGGACTGCAAGGCCTACCTTCGAGGTGAAGCTGTCTCGGCAATGGCGCTTTGCCTTGAATTTAGGGAAGCCTATGGCTTTACCCTTGCGGACACCGCTCCTGGACGAAAAGAAGTTCTGGTAGGCCCGATCCATGTTCTTAACAGACGACTGCAGGGCGGTGGAGTCCACTTCCTTGAGCCAGGGGGTATTTGACCTTCAGCCCAGGCAGCAACTTCACACAGTCGTTGCCGGAAAGGGAAGTCCCCACTTTATAGGCGTCCTGGCGGGCAGCCAGGGTGGTATTGTATACGAATCTGGCGCAGCCACATGTTTTGCGGATCAGCTCCTCCTGCTGCCTGTTGGGGTACAACCGGAACTTGTAGGCTTTCTCTGCCATGTGGAAATCCTCCTTTCTTATTTGAGCTTTCTCATCTATTATATGCCGTCTTCCGGCGGTGTATCGTAACACAACGGCCACCCCAAAGTGGAGTATCCAGACAGATTGTTCTTTAATTTGTGATGATTATAAGGAGGCAATTCATCCCCAGGGCTAAAGCCCGGGGTCTTCTTGCCTATGGCGTGATAAGAAGGGCCGTCCTCCATGTGAGGGCGGCCCTTTTCTTTGTATCAGTTTTCGGCATCGGCCGGCTTGCAGTCCTCCGCAAATGCCCGGACTTCCGCCGCTCGCTCGTGCTGGTAGATGTACGCAAGAGCCTCCATGGGGGTCTCGAAAATCAACTTTTGCTGATGGAAGAATCCTGTGCTTTGGCCATGCTTATCCACCCTGGCCTTGAGGTTTTTGTGGTGCAGCTGGATAGGGCGGATGTTGTAATTGAAGTACCATTCCCCCGCGATGGTAGTCACATAGGCGTTGTCGCCCACAAACTCAATGTGCATGAGCCTCCGGGTCGCCAGGTCAAACATGGCCCTCCGCATCATGACGGGTTCATCCCCTTTTCTCCTCCGTGGCGCATCGATGGGCACGGGATTGCAGCGGGGACAAGGCTTGTACCCCTTGTTCTCCGGGCTTTGCCCGCAGGCAATCAGGTCGTCGTTGACGATGCTGTCAACCAGGGGACAGTCCTTCTGATGATATATTAGTTTCTTCTTGTTGCCAATAAAAAAGCAATCTTGGCTGGACATGTACCCTCGGATTCGTTGTGTCCTTGATTTCCCGCTTATGCGCCAGCCCTCTCTTTGGGAACGGTGTAATACGTCTGCTCGAAGTGGGCTCCCTTGAGCGCCCCAGCGCACTCCCCCGCCTCCAGGCAGGCCGCATCCTGAACGAAGTTGATCCCATCGGAATTGGGGTGTTTCCCTACGTGCCGCCACACCAGATCCCCTACCTGGAAAGTCCCATCAGTACTGCCCCGGCAGACCCGGAGAACAACGTCCTGTGGAAAGCTGTCCAGGTTGGAGAAGGTCATCCCATCGCAGGAAATGGCCTCTAAGAAATATTTCGGGGTCTTTCTTGCGACAGCCGGATTCTTAAACCTATCCCGGATGAACTCGGGAGAGAAAGTTCCTCTCTTCCCAGGGAGCAGCAGATGGTGTTTTTGCGCATACTTGTACACCCGCTCCTCAATCATCATACCCGGCTCCATGGTACAGTACGTACCATCGCCGGGACACCAGCGGCAGATCCCGTCCTTGATCTCGGAGGCAGGAACCCCGCAGATATTGCACATTTTCTTTTCAGCCATTGTATTTTCCCTCCCTGAGAGAGTACCCTGGATATCCATGGCACTTCTAAAATTTTAACCAAAGTTTCCGCGCTTGTCAATGTTGTTGGCAACAACGACCGCGCCGCCCCGTCCCTGAAACTTCCCCGTCTGCTCCAGCCGCTTCCTGACCGCCGCAACCGGAGAGTCGAAATACTTGCTGAGCCAGGTGATTGTGGCCGGCATGCTGAATACCTCCCCCTGCTCCCGCTCCAGCTCGTTGCACTTCCTGACAAAATCATTGGCAGGCATCAGCAGCTCAAGCGCAAAGCGGTTGGCCCGCATACCCGCCTCGCCCGCCTCCTTCCCCTGGTACATCTCGTAGTACGTTATCTCGTTTGCCTCGTCAAAGTCGAAGATGTAGTGGCCCAGGAGGGTGGCGATAACAAACCGCTGATGCGCCGTGGAAGTCCTGCTGTCGACGAAAATGACGCGCCCCCTCTCATATCGCGGGTCAAGCTCCTCCAGCGATGGGTCAACGGCAAGCAGCCCGGTCTGGGCCGGGGTTTTGAAGATAGTGCGGAATAGGCAGAAGCCCATCCCCTGCAGCAGTTTGACAATCAGCCTGGGATACTTCCTGGCGTTTTCGCCCATAATCCCGTCCAGTAGCAGCCGCGCCACCTCCTGGATTTCCTTGTTGTCTCCAGCGGAAATCCCGCCGAAGTCCCTTCTAATTTTGGCAACGGTCTTCTCCATCATGCCGCACTCTCCTTCTTCGCAAAATGCCCTGCCAACTGCTGGCAGATGGCCGCCGGCCCGTTGTGGGGGACGGAGATGAAATCAATCCCCCTGTTCTTCGCTCTGTCCTTCGCCTGGTGGTAGCTTTTATGGGATGTGTAAGTAGTGATACAGATAACGGCGTCCACCGCCCACACGGTATCGCGGAGCACAATTTCCGGAGGATAATACTGCCAATTGGGGAACAGCTCCCGGAGCGTGGCATGGGTATTCGCGTGTCCTCCCACGACGGCAATCCGCTTGCCGCACAGCAGCTGGTAGGCATCCTCCCCAATCCGCTCCCGGACGCCGGATGGGCTGACCTGTTCCTCAACCTCCGCCTGAATCAGTTCGTCCCGGTTGTCCATCAGATCAGCCAGCTGGGCATCCAGCTCTTTGCGCTGGGCCTCCGACTCCTCCAGGCAGCCCTCCAGTTTCTGTGTATAGCCGGCTGATTTAGTCAGCGCCTCGCTCAGCCGCTGGGTTTCTGCCTTGGCAGCCTTTGCCTCCTTTTGGGCCGCCGCCAACTGAGCCGTCAGCCACTTAATCTGCTCCGCCTGAGCCTCCTCGGTTTTATTGGAAGTTACGTTCTCTTTCAGCTTGGTCAGCTGATCTTCAAATTCCTTTTCTTTTTGATGCTTCTCCGCAATGAGAGCGGATAGTCTGGTAGTTACATCTCTATTCCAGACTATCAGGGGGAGGACCACATTTTCCGCCGTGATACTGAGTTCGTTTTCTACCAGCTCTCCGTTTTCCACGGTAATTTCATCATCTGAGTCGATTTCAGCCAGGATATAGAGGTGCGCCAGCATGGGGCGGAACTGCTCCATGCAGTACATACAGGCGATGGGGGAGGGCATCAGACTGTTCAGGTTGGCAAGAACCCGTTCGTTGATCTCGTCGGGGAAGTCATGCTCCATTTCAGCCTTCCACTTCCTCGTCATCTCAATGAAGCCGGATTGCTTCCCAATCATGAGATAGAGCCATGTGTCAAGCTCTTCGTCGATATCATCTATAAAGGAGATTATTTTGCCCATCGTATGGCCAGTTACATCAGCCAGATAAGCCGGACCCAGGCTGGCGTCAAATTTCGGGGACATTACTTTCGGGACAGGATTGGGGGCAAGGGAATTTATCGCACTCTTTATGCAGGCCCTCTTGGCCTCAGATGTCTTCCGATCCCATTCTGCGGCGGCGTTCTTGGCTCCAGGGAATCCCTTCTTGAAATAAGTCCGCATTACCCTGAGCGCAAATTTCATATCTTTTGGATTGTTGGAAATTAGCACCCCTATGGCCCATATATCAATCATGGAATAAGGCGACAGCTCATACAGGTCTTTATTTTCGAAAAGATCCCGGTCGATGGCCTCCTGCGCAAAGTTGACGCCATCTCGGGCATATCCACAGAGCCGCTGATTCAGTTCACCCCATGCCTCAGAGTGTTTGGGGAGATCAAGCCAGCAGGGGCACAGGTGCTCAATTGCCGCACCGTATAGGTAACCGAGAACCAAGGCGCAGGATCCAAACTCCGTACCGCTGGGCCCGATGTAGATATCGGAGGCCTGGAGCGGATGCCGGGCCACAAAGACCAGCTGCCGGTCAAGCGTTGCCATGCCTTATCTCCTCGCTTTCTTTGATATCGGCTGCC
>OFGO01001864.1_pt1 | contig 13725 bp, 12 predicted proteins | sample 1521761 | NCBI WGS metagenome assembly OFGO01 (sample SAMEA3504128, study PRJEB24116) | mouse gut metagenome | biome: mouse gut; feature: mouse-associated habitat; material: faeces | place: Denmark | collected 2011
TTGCCGTCCGCGGGTCCATGTGGTACTTCCGTCCCAGCTCCACATAGCTCAGCCCCTTTTGTCTGTCGCTTCGGATATCCATCCATTGTGCTCCTTTCATTTCCTGACTCCCTTTCCGGACGCGTTTTCCGTCCTATTGGGAGTCTATCTTTTTTCCTTCACCTCCGCCACAATTCTACATTTTTTCCTCGGCGTTTTCTTACATTTTAGCACTGGCGTTGACACGCTGGAACTGTATCAGCAGGCCAACGCCCGCCTGCGGCGGCAGGGCCAGATGGACACAGTGGTCATCCACCACATCATAACCTCAGATACTATTGACGAGCGGATCATGTCCGCTCTGAGCAAGAAGGAGAAAACACAGTCCGCATTGATCGATGCGGTGAAAGCGAATCTGGAGGTGTCAAAATGACTGTGAAAGAATATCTATCCCAGGCCAAGTTCCTTGACCAACGCATCAACAGCAAGATCTAGCAGGTGGCGGCACTCAACGATTTGGCAACAAAGGCCACTTCCACACTGACCGGTATGCCCCGAAATCCCAACCACGCTACGTCTTCCATGGAGGAAGCCATCACCAAGATCATTGACCTCCAGGCGGAGATCAACCGGGACATTGATACTCTTGTGGATCTGAAGCGGGATCTGTCCGCCACCATCAAGGCTGTGGGCAACACCGAATATCAGACCGTCCTGGAAAAGCGGTATCTGTGCTTCGAAACATGGGAACAAATAGCAGTCAGCATGAACTATGCAATTCGATACCTTTATGAACTTCATGGCAAGGCATTGGAATGTGTAAAAATGCTTATTGATTGTGAATGAAAGATGCCCATCAGGCTTGGGGTCTGATGGGCGTTTTGTTATCGGTCGATACCCGCTATCAGGCGCAAAATAGTCTCGCGGTCGGAATTGGTGTTACCCCACCATGTGTGAGGTGAATTTGCAATACGATTCAGCACACCTGGATTCTCAATCTTTTTAAGTCGTAAATTTTCAATATACTCCATTTTCATAACAATTTCGGCGCGTGATTTTTTATGGCGGGGTTTTCCAATGACACAAACCTTTTCGTACCCATCACCCCATTGAGCCGGGGCAATGTAGACCTTTGCTCCCGGTCTGAATTGCTTTGTACCGATTTTTATTTCATGCGTCTCTCCATAATCGTGACTCTGAATGATATTGCCTACGAGACACCAACGCCACAGCAGATTGCCTGCATTCTCCTCGCCGTGTCCAACAATGTCCCGTGATCCTTGGGATTCAAGCGCCTCCTTGATCCTCGTTGCTGCCGCCATAAAATAATTTGTATCGAAGCAGTCCGCAAAGGCGGAGGAAAAGATCTCTGCCATAAGTTTGGCGATTTGCTGCGTACTCATACCCGCTTCCACTATATTGGCGATTTTGCGGATGATCTCCTTAATATCTTCTATCGGATAAGGCGCCTCCTCCGCTGTGCAGTACTCGATAGCCACGATGGCAGCCACAGTTTTTCTTCCGTAATCACCCACAGGTACTTCAACCATATCACTAACGGCAAGTCCGGGATCATCGGCAAGATAGCAGTACGCCTTGCCGCCAGGATCAAAGCAGACGCTTACAAACTGAAACCGTTCTTCCGCAGCCCCGTCAAAACCAAGCAGCATAGGACGATCAAGCGTATCCCGGAGGTTTTCCGACAGATCTGTGAGTGAGGATCGTCCTTCAAGGCATAGTGATCCATTGAAGGTGAAAGATTGACCGGCTGTGTTTATGATGGTAAGTTCCCACGACTCCCCATCCGCAACAATGTGTTCCTTTGCACAGATTGCAAAGGTGGAGTTAATATCCCGCAGGAGTCCGGCTGCTTCCTCAGCGGGAATGCTGAATCGTTCTTTCCGCAACTCGATGTTCAAATCATTGTAGTAGGATATGCAGACATTGCCGCAATGATTGATGGTCAGCCTTTGAATGGCGTCCTCATCCTCCGTAGGCCATAAACCGTATCCCCGGCTGTCTGAGAGAAGTGTAATTTCCCTCGGAATACCAGAAGTGGCAGGAATGCTACCCTCCTCAACCATTGTCCAGAAGGTCTGAAGCTGAAGGTCAATATTTCCTACTTCGATGATCTCGCTGGCGATACGATGCCGCATGCTCAGATCGATACCCTTTTCATCGCATAACTTGAGTAGTTCATACAGTTTCCCAAATTGCTCATCGGTCATACTGACGCTCACCTCTCTCCACAGACATTTGGTCAAATTATACTACCGAGCAAGGTAGTCTTCAACCCCAACAAGACACAAAAACAGGGTAATTGAATGAGTAAAGAAAGTATTAACAAAATGTAGCTGAAGGGGAATCGACATGGTATCCAGTAGAGAAACAAGGGAAAGGAGGCAGTATACCAATGAAGAAACTAGGTTTGCTGGAAGTGTTGGAAGGGATAGAAGACAGCCGGCGGGAGCGGAGCGTATGGTATCCGCTGCATGAAGTGCTGTTCATATTTATAGCAGCTGTGATATGCGGGGCAACATCCTATGTAAAGGTATAGATGTTCGGCAAAAGTAAGGAAAAATGGTTAAAAAAGTATATCCAACTGGAGAATGGCGTACCGGATGCATGTACGTTTCGAAATGTTGTGAAAGCCATAGACACCCAGCAGCTGCATACAGTGTTCATTGAATGGATGAAGGAGGCAGTAGAACGCATCAGCGGCGTGGCAGCGGTAGATGGAAAGCAGGCGCGGCGGACAAAGGACGCAAAGAAGCGAGCGCTTCATGTAGTAAGCGCTTTTTCGGCAGAGTGCGGGTTGGTATTGGGACAGCTGGCCTGCGAGGAGAAAAGCAACGAGATCACGGCGATCCCCAAGCTGTTGGAGCAGCTGGAATTGAAGGGGTGCATCGTGACAATAGACGCAATGGGAACGCAGAGCGAGATTGCATCGGCCATCACGAATAAGGGAGCGGACTATATCCTGTCTTTGAAGGAAAACCAGCCGGGTTTATACCGCTGCGAAGATATTTCATGGCTGGAGGGGCGGGAGAAATGGTCTAATTTGCAGGGGATTGGCGTTGTTTTCTCTGAAACAGAGGAAAACGGGAAGAAATCAAAGCAGGCGCACTACTTCATCTATAGCTGCAAAGGAATGACGGCTGCGCAGATATTGGAGGCTAAACGCAGCCACTGGGGCATTGAAAACAAACTCCATTGGGGCCTGGATATGCAATTCCGTGAGGATGAAAGCAGGGCCAGAGCTGACAATTCTGCTGAAAATCTGAATGTCCTCCGCCATTGGGCCTACAACCTCGTTATATTGGCGTTGGCACTACACAAAATAAGGAGATTGTGATAAAATAAAAGGGTTGTGGTAGAACGGAAACTTCTTAAAAAGCCAGGGGTCAGAAACGGGAGTTGCTTAAGTTTGCCGGGACAACGAGGCCAGTGAGGCGGGATTGCTCAGGATAACCGCCGCTTGATCAACACAGCGTTTTGGGTATTGCGAACCGGAGCGCCCTGGCGTGACCTGCCTCCCGATTACGGGAAGTGGAGCAGTGCTCATCAGAGGTTCATCCGTTGGTGCAGAAAAGGTGTTGGAAGAACTCTTGGAAATTCTGATCGATGAGCCGAATTATGAATGGTTGACGATCGATGCCAGCTATATCAAGGTGAATCCCCACGAAGTGGAAGCTAAAAGGGGCAATCAGGATATGTCCAAGACAAAAGAGAGCTTACCCCCAAAAATACATCTGGCCGTGGATGCGCATGGTATGCCAATCCAAATCCTTGTTACAGAAGGTACCAGAGCGGATTGTAAAGAAGCTGTCCACTTTGTTATATCGCTGTTTGGGCTGCTATCTAGGAGAAATCGAGAAATGTTAATAAAAACTCCACGAGAATTAAGCGAAGAATATTATCAGTTTGTTGACGGCTTTACGAAAACGGACTTTGAAGACGAAAAACTACTCGGAAAATTTTATACAGATTATGGCATAGCGGAAAGCATGATCCAGATACTGTGCCAGCATCTTATATTCAATCCCTTCTCCTTGCAAATCCGTATAATTGATCCGTTCTGCGGTGACGGGCGGCTTGTGCTTGCCTTGTTATCTGAACTTGTGAAGAAGGATGATTTTTCTGGCAAAAGTCTGTTTATATCAATTTGGGATATAGATGGCAGTGCGGTTAAAGCGGCAGAAGCCGACATTACAGCTTTCTGTGAAAATATAGGACTGAAATATCAAATTGATTCACGCAAAGCCGATGCTTTTGTAGAATATGAAAGCGTTCAAGGTACGTATGATATTTGTGTCACAAATCCACCTTGGAGTTTGTTAAAACCACAGAAGCTTTTTAGAAAAAGTAATGATGAAGATACATTGACTAGGTATCGGAACGCAATAGAACAATACGATTCGTTCATGAGGACGGCGTTCGCATTATCTCAACCATCCTCTAAATTGGGGAAATGGGGTACTAATCTTGCGCGCTGCGGAACAGAACTGGCCTTGAGGCTAATCAGCCGGTCTGGTATGTGTGGCCTTGTTTCACCTGCATCACTGCTTAACGATCAAGTATCAACCAACCTCAGAAGCTGGATTTTTGAGAGTCACAAGGTCATCAACGTGTCATACTATCCTGCTGAATTAAAACTTTACGGTAGCGCAGACATTTCAAGCATCACCGCCGTCATAAAAGGCGGAGAAACAGATCAGAGTCTCAATGTCAGAATATACGAGGATAAAGACGCATACAAGGAAAGGAAAATCGGTAAGGCTGTTTTCGAGTATATAAAGCGAACCGAATACTCCATTCCCTTAAAAACCGGAGTGGAAGCCATTCCCATAATGATGTGCCTGGAGCAACTGCCTTCAACAGAAGATTTCTGTGATAGAAGCAATTTGCGTTTTACCCGCGAGTTAGACGAAACCAGGGTTAAGGAAAAACTGCTTCCTTCGGGAAAGATAGAGTTTGCAAAAGGCTACATGGTAGATCGGTATGCTTTTTCGAGCGACAGTCTTTTTCTCAATGAGGAAATGGCGGCTCCGCCGCCGAGTTCCTATACAAGCAAGGTTGTATGGCGCGATGTATCGCGTGACTCACAGGTTAGGCGTATAAAGGCCACCTTATTGCCGCCAGGATATATATGCGGCAATTCTCTCGGCGTAGTTTATGGCAGCGAGTCCGCGCTGCCGGCCCTCAAGATGCTGCTTGCGATCATGAATTCGACGGTGTTTGAATATCAAGCCAGAAGCATGTTGGTGTCTAATCATGTATCAGCTGGAATAGTAAAGCAGATCCGTGTCCCACAACCGTGTGTTGATACTAATATCGTGGAATTAGTGGACAAGCAGCTGCATGGAGAAGATGTCGAAGAGGCCATTGAATTGGCTATTGCACAATTGTACGGACTCCCGGCTGATGAATATAAGACAGTTATAGATTCATTCGGTTTCGACGATATAAAAAAAACACGCATCATTCGACGGTATCGTGAAATATGTCAAGACGGAGAAAAAGAACTATGATTTTCAATCACTACGCATCATCATTAAGTGAATTGGATATGCAAGTTATAAAATGTGTTCCACCGGGCGGCAATTGGAAGAACATACCAGAAAGTATACCCTCGCAGAGACTTGCGCAAATCCGGGAAAGCTACAAAGCGGGAAAAGGCGGTCGATCCACATATTATGGTAGGCTTCGCCCTGAAATGCCTGCGTATACGATCAACACGTACTTCAATCGGCCGGGAAATGGGTGCAATATGCATTATGGCCAAGATAGAACTATTTCGCAGAGAGAAGCTGCCCGTTTTCAAAGCTTTCCGGATTCATTTGAATTTATCGGGTCGCTCGGGGCCATAAACAATCAGATTGGAAACGCTGTGCCGCCGTTGTTGGCTTATCAGATTGCTAAAAACATACCGTTCAAAGGGCAATTTGTTGATCTCTTCTGCGGAGCAGGCGGGCTTGCTCTCGGCTTTGTATGGGTGGGATGGACTCCTGTTATCTGCAATGACATCGACAGCTATGCCGTTGAAACACACAAAAGAAATCTGGGAGGAGAGGCGATTGTCGGTGACATTAACAACGAGGAGGTATACAATACAATCATTGAAAAGGCAATAACTGCAAAGATGGCCCATCCTAATTTACCATTATTTGTACTTGGAGGACCGCCGTGCCAAGGCTTCTCGACCGCTAACAAGCGGAGAGGAGCAGAAGACATGCGCAATTGGCTATTTAAATCATATGCAAGCATAGTCAAAGCGATTCAGCCAGACGGTTTTGTCTTTGAGAACGTCCGCGGGATTCTCAATTTAGACAAGGGAAAATTCTTTGAAATGGTTAAATCTGAGTTGAAAGAATGTGTTAATGTAATCAAAGTAAATCAGGTCAGTGCGGCAAATTACGGCGTGCCACAACGAAGGGATCGCGTAATCATCATTGGAGGAGATACCGATCTTGTACAGCGTTTTAGTATGCATGAAATATCCTGTGTCTTCAAAGACGGGCAGATTTCGATGCTTCCATCTGTCATAGGCGTAGAGGATGCGATTGGCGATTTGCCGGAGCTGCAGCCAGGAGAAGATGGGAGCAGCAAAGATTACAGATTTCCAGCTGCAAATGCATATCAGAAATTCATGCGTGGAATGATCGCTGCAGATGAATATCTTGAAAGCTACTCTCTATAAAAAAGCGCCGGCCAGCTGAGATTGTCCAGTTGGCCAGCGCTTTCTTATTCATTCATCAACAGGTTCTCTTGAGTAACGTGGACTGTCCCAATTAGAGGATAGCTTTGCGGAAACTAAATCCATAATTTGAATCAGAATTTTCTTGACTTCTACAAATTCTTGCGTCAACTTTAGTGTTTTGTAATCGACAGAAGATAAGAACGCTTCCAGTTCAGAATCCACTCGGGTTTCGTCAGAAAGTGCGGCGATAAGAGCTGCGTTTTGGTTTTTCATGTTATTGCCGATGCCGGATAGAATACTGAAGGCTTTCCTTTTCAAAGCCTCTATCTGCGAGTTGGCGTATGTATAGCCATTCCGATTTTCTTTCTTTGCATACTCGGAAAGTGAGGAAAAAGCAACGCGAATTTTTCGCGTTTTTTGGATGTTTACATATCTTAAGGTGCTGGTTTTTCGCGAAAAATCCACAGTTAGAATCTGATTATTGATTTTTGTCGAGCCAGGAACGATATCGTATTCATAATCGGCGTATTCAAGATTGAGCAGCGTAAACAGAAATAAATACTCGCCTCTGTCAATAAAGTCGGCTAAAAGCATCATTGCTATGTTGCGATTGTCACGCATCACACGGCTGAGTCTAAGTGCAGATTCTTTGTCCGTAACTTTACCCTTGCATTTCTGCCAAATGGGATTTGCATACCAAGTGGCAACGGTTTCTCCTTGTTTTTCAACTTCAATCAAGTGGCGGATATCGGAATAGTACATCCTATTGTTCTTTGCACTATTACAAGGTTTGCAAAGGAATTGAAATTCTGGCCTATGGCAGAAGCCGAGAGAAATAGGGCCAATATGATCTGCGCTGCATGGACGCGGATGATGCCCGCCGTTTCCATCATTGGCACAATGTTCTTTCTTCATGCCAGGGCTTGAATTGATCAACCCCATTAACTTGTTTGCCGTGATCCAATTGCCATCGCTCCAGTTCTCAAAGGCCCTCCTGTCTGTTGAATAGGATGCGAGATTTTCCTTTGACCGGCCTTTATCAGCCCTGGAACGGCAGCAGCGGTTAAATGTATGAAACCCGTCAAGACGGTCTGGGGCATTTGACATTGCGCCGGGGCCGAGCATACTTGGCTCTTTGGGGATATAGCTTTGTTCAATCCATGAAGTCCATGAAGAAAGATCGTGAGGCAAATCAGGAATTTTCTTCACCTGGGTGCATTTCAGTAATCCAGGTAAAGCAGCGTAAGCCTTATCTCCATATGTATCAACAAAGGAAGTAACAAAATCCAGAATGTGAGTTACCTCTTCCATCTCCACGGAACCGTCATAAAACGAGAGTTTTTGAACTCTTTTCATGAAATTAGATGAAAGATAGCAGTAGCGGATATCCATTACCCGACCGCAAACCTTGCATGGATGGAGCTTTGTCGGATGAATCGCTTTTGCCGCTTTGCTGATCCATTTATCTTCATCCGTATTAATTCCGATTTCAGCAGCTTTTTCCACCCACCATTGATATCTTTTATCATGAGAGAATTGGAACACGCCAGCCCCTCTGTTTGACGGCGCCTCCCATTGGATAGTACCATCTTCATGACGCAAATCTGGCATTCCAGCATATGCGGGGTGCTTAACGACTTCTTCTTCATATTGCAGAAAGGCTTCGTTAGCCTCCAAATTTGTCCGCTTATTTCCTTTTTTGGCCATATTTCCTCCTTCAATTTACTAAAACAGGTGAAACTCCCCTTTTGTCCTCCCAACATCTAATGCTCTGCAGAAAAAGCGAGGTGCAGCATCCGAGAATGACCGTCCAGTCCTCTTTTCAAAGAGACTGTTTTGCTAAAATAGAAGCAGTAAGTCTGATTTGCAGGAATCCTCTGCGGAACTTCGTCATCGAAATCTCGGCGTGAATAAAAATATTATATCACGATTTTGATTGGAGCTCTACACTTTTTGTGAAATTTCACACTGCGAACGTATATAAAAGTTTGCGAAAATATAAAATAGGGTATTCTGCCATGAAATTCGTCCACTGATCACGGGCGATTCCAGAGTGGAATGGCAGACAATTTAACGCGCAGCCGACCGCTGGCGAAGGACATTTTCAACTGTTAAAAGATGAGCGGTGCTTATCATCACGATAGGCGCCGCCCTTTTTCAATTTTCCTTGTAGAACATGGTTTCATAGCCGTTCTCCCGGAGATTAAGTCTGCTGATCTACGGCGGGGCCCCATCTGTTCACAGACGGCGTCCAAGGATATAACCATACTGCGCTCGATCATGAGTTCGCCATGGACATGGACGCAGACAAAGCAGTGCGAGAGCGTCTTTATGGCATTTCTGCGGAAACATGGAACATTGCCGCAGATATCCCCATTGTCCGCAAAGACTTTCAGACGCCAAGTTTCATTTGCCAGGAACGACAGCATGTGGACTTCAACGGCGGCAAAATCCGACACAATGAATTTGTATCCTTCCTTCGGCACGAATGCCGTGCGTATGAGTTCCGAGAGGACTTCCGGCACGGAGTTGCACATCATGGAAGCCTTTTTCTATGTAGAGGCCGTTTGTCTATTGTCCGCTTTTACTGGGGGGCTTCAGCATGAGGGAGCTGAATGCCCGAGGCGTAGGGGAGCGGTAGAAGAGGAATGTGGCTAGATGCTCCTCCCCAAGGCTTCCTCCAGCTTGCTCAAGGCGCGCTTTTCGATACGGGACACATAGCTGCGGGAGATCCCATACTTCTCCGCCAGTTCCCGCTGGGTGCGCGGCGTTTTTCCGCCCAGGCCATAACGCTGACGAATGATGTCCGCCTCCCGCTCGGTCAGGCATTGGTCCACCAGCTGACGTACCCGGATATGGCTCTCACGGGTATCCAGGTCATCCAGCATCGTATCCTCCACACCAACCACGTCCATCAGAAACAGGTTATTGCCGTCCTTATCAGTCTCCAACGTCTCGGAAAGGGAAACCTCTCCCTGTAACTTTTTTTGGCTGCGGAAGAACATGAGAATCTCATTCTCAATACATCGGGCGGCATAAGTAGCCAGCCGGACGTTCTTTTCCGGCTTGTAGCTGGATATTCCTTTAATCAGGCCGATCGTTCCAATGGAAATCAGATCGTCCTGGTCGACAGTCTGGGTGTAGTATTTCTTAATAATATGCGCCACCAACCGCATATTTCTCTCCACCAGCACATTCCTGGCCTCCAGGTCGCCCTGGATACAGCGGGCCAGGTAGAGCTGCTCCTCCTCCGGGCTGAGGGGCTTGGGAAAGCTTCCGGCGCTTCCCGCCAGATGCAGGGATAAAAAAAGGGCGCTGCGCAGCAGCAGCATCGCAGGTGTCAACATAGTACATACCTCCTTTTTCTACGGTATGCGTCCCAGGACTGTCCCTATTCCCCCCGCAAAGAGGCTGGCCGGACAGCAGGAACGTTCCACCTGGATACCCAGCTCCGCTTTTTCCCATATGCGCGGCCAAGACCCATAAAAAAATCCGGCCCATTTTTTGGAAAATGTAAAATTTTCCCATTTTAGTCGAACGAATTTTGGGATTTTTAAGACGTAAATTGCAAGTTTCGACTTGTGTTTTCTGTCTGTTTATGGTAATTTGTAAGCAAGGCGCAACGAAGCTTCGATATTTCGTCTAAACAGACGGATGGCCCGCTATTCATGTCGACAAGCAAATTTTTGAAAGGATCTACGCGTATGGACAACAGAATAAAAATCATGCTGGCGGATGCCGACGGTGAGGCCCGCAGCATGCTGCAGGACGCCCTTGAAAAAACGGGACGTTTTGCCGTCATAGCTTCTACCGGCGACGGCAACGAGGCGCTGCGGTTGGCGGGGGAGGCTAAACCGGATATCCTGGTGCTTGATCTGATCCTGCCGGGGCTGGACGGCCTGTCCGTTCTGAGCAGGCTGGAGGGGGAACAGCTGCCCCTGGTTCTGGTAACGTCCTCCTTCGTCACTCAGGAGGTTGCGGCACAAGCCGGGGATCTGGGCGCCTCCATGTTCATCAGCAAGCCCTATGGAGAGGACGCCATGGTGGAGAGTCTGCTCCGGCTGGCGGAAAAGGCGGACCCCAGGGTCCATGCCCCCGGCCTGGAGGAGCTGGTGACCTCTATCATTCATGAAGTTGGCGTGCCCGCCCATATCAAGGGCTATCAGTACGTCCGCGAGGCAATCATGATTACTGTAGAAAACATGGATGTGATCAACTCCGTTACCAAAATTCTCTACCCCGAGGTTGCCAAACGATACCACACTACCCCCAGCCGGGTAGAGCGTGCCATTCGCCACGCGATTGAGGTTGCCTGGGACCGGGGCGACCTGGAAACGCTGCAAAAGTTTTTTGGCTACACCGTCAGCAATGCCAAGGGGAAGCCTACCAACTCAGAGTTCATTGCCATGATCAGCGATCGAATCCGGCTGAAGCTGAAAATTGTCACGGCTTAGAACCCGTCGTTCGCCGCGCCGGAAGGCAGGAGGTTAAGGCTCTGTCAGGAAAAGAGAAAATATTGTACAATAAGTACGAATCGACCACTCTCCCTCGCCGTGCGCGGCGGCGGGAGAGTGGCCTTTTCGTCACCCTGTCAAAAACTCGCTGAAACCAAGGTTTTCCATTGATAAACTAATTTTCTTTCGCTCCGTAGCTTTTCAGATACCCCAGCTCTTGCAGCTCCCGGGCCTGGTCCTCCGCCATAGCGTGATACCGCTGGCTGCGGGCGGACCACAGCTCCTGGATCTCCGCATCCCCGCCGTGGTCCGGCAGAGTGCAGTTCTCCGCCAGCCACCGGCCGAACCACCTCGACAGCTTCTCTGCGCCGGAGAGATTCAGATGCAGGCCGCCGTCGTAGGTGTCCTGGGTGAAATCCAGGCCCACCTCGTCGATCTTGTCCAGGAAGTTGATGTAGAGCACGCCCTTCTCCCGGGCGTAGTCCTCCATCTGCCGGTCCCATTCATCGTACCAGTAGGGGTAAAGGCTGGGGGCCTTGATGAGCACCAGCTGAACGCCCTTTTCCGTGCACAGCCCGACCATTTTATCCAGGTATTCATAGCAGGTTTCGCTGAATTGATAGTCCGCCAATGGCCGGCCCTCCGGTATCGTTCCCGCCGCCTTCACGTCCGCGCGCATAAGGAAACCCGCGTGGGACACGCTCTCCCGGCGGAACATGCCGGTCACGTCCCGTCCGGACAGCTCGCTCCACCGGCTGTGATAGCGCAGGAGGGGGAACACGTAGCTGAGGAAATCCTCCTCCTCCGTCATGGAGGCCCGAATGGCCCCCAGCTTGGACGCGCTCCAGCGCATGCCGTCCAGGTTCAGGCGGTTGTACGCCTCGCTCTGGGGCTCGCCGTACTTCATGGACAGTACGTTGAACACCACCACCTCCGGCGTCTCATAGCGCAGGGTTTCCTCCAGAAGGTAGTAGGACTGCCAGATCAGCTGTTGGGCGCTGCCCCGGATGAAGCTGGTAATCCCCTGCTCCTCCCACAGCGTCACCGGAGAGAAGTTCTCATACACCTCGCAGTCCCCGATGAAAACCACGTCGTGATGGGTGGGATCGTCGTAGTAATCGGCGATCAGCGTACCCTCGGGGATGTTCAGCTGGCCGTACTTGGGCCGCAGCAGCTCCTGGAGCAGACCGAGGCACAGGATCAGAATCAGAACGGCTACGATGCCGGTGAGAAGGACGGTATGCTTCTGCTTGGTTTTCACACCAGAACCTCCTTAAAATTGGTTGTAAATGAATTGGTTGGCGTCAAAGCCTATGCCGTAGGCCCCGAATACCACTACCGCCAGCAGCAGCGCGCCGAACACCGCCCAGCGCAGGGCCAGAGGCCGTTCCGCCAGCTGTTCCCGGACGCTTCCCCGCCGCTGGACCCGGGACACCGCCAGCATCAGCGCTGCCCCCGCGCCCGCCGCCAGCCAGTCCGCGCCGGACGCGCCCAGCGCCAGCATGGAGCCGTCCCAGAGAACCGAGGGATTGAACCTGGTAAAAACGGTTCCCACCGCCCGGAAGGTAACGGGCACGTCCCGGTAGCAGTCCAGCGCCCGGACCGCGCCCATGAGCTGCTCGCGGGCATCCTGGGGGAACTCCTCGCCGATCTTCTCACGGTACTCGGCCTTGAACATTTCGGCCAGCTCTTTGAGGTCCTTGGCGGTGAGCTCGGTGTCCAGCTTCACGTTGCGCTTGGCCTTCATCTCGTCGATGAGCTCTTCGAAGTACTTCTTGCCCACCTCCATGACCACGTCGGAATACATCTGGATGAACCGGCGGTAGGAATCATAGGCGAAGCGGGGATTCTTGGTCTTCTTGGCAAACGCCTCCACCACCTGGTCGTTGAGGCCCAGGTTGAGGATGGTATCCATCATGCCGGGCATGGAGGCCCGGGCGCCGGAGCGGACGGAAACCAGCAGGGGGTTGTTCATGTCGCCGAACTTCTTGCCGGTCATGTCCTCCAGCTGGGCCATATAGCGCATGATCTCGTCCTGGATCTCGGCGTTGATGGTGCGGCCGTCCTCATAGTACTGGGTGCAGGCCTCGGTGGTGATGGTGAAGCCCCGGGGGACGGGCATGCCGAGATTGGTCATTTCGGCCAGGTTGGCGCCCTTGCCGCCCAGCAGCTCCCGCATGTGTCCGTTGCCCTCGGAAAAGAGATAGACAAACTTTTTGCTCACGGATGATTTTCCTCCTGTATTAAAATATTTAAGAATAACCTGTCGTTCAAGCTTCCATTATAAGAGGATTTTTCCCGCTTTGCAAGAGGATTTTTCCAATTTAAGCGGAAATTAAGGGATTTTCTTAACCGGCAACGTTTTCTATAATTCTTTTTCGCATTTCTGTTGCTTTTCCCCTGGTAGATGTGATAAAATAAAAGTAATTTTCATCCCGTGCGCCGGTCCCGGAGCCGGAGAAAGGAAGCGGCCATGGCAGAGCGCGAAAAGCTGACGATCCCCGGGGAGCCCCGGCTGTCCCATCGCATACGGGAGGCGGCGGGCCGGGACGCCCTGGGCCACGCGGCGGTTCTCAGCGGCCAGGGGGACCT
>OFGO01001869.1_pt1 | contig 13687 bp, 12 predicted proteins | sample 1521761 | NCBI WGS metagenome assembly OFGO01 (sample SAMEA3504128, study PRJEB24116) | mouse gut metagenome | biome: mouse gut; feature: mouse-associated habitat; material: faeces | place: Denmark | collected 2011
GTCCGTCTGAGAGGATATACTCTTCAAAGGCTGTTCGCGCCTCACCAACTACAAAATTCTCCACAGGCCCATCGTTGAGCTGGCGCAGATCAGACAGGAACAGGCGAAAATAGGGAAGGGAGGACAAATCCCTCACCGCATCCATAAATGCCCGCGGCGCTGCCTGGGCGTCCTTCTCCTCTATGGACTGTTCCAAAACAGAGATCGTGTGCTCATATGGTGCAACATTGTAGTTCAACAGCTCGGTCAAGACCTCGCCGTACGGATGGGGCGTTGGGTCATACTCCACCCAGTAGGCATTCTGCCCGAACTGTACTTTCACATGTGTGCGTGGTCGGTCTATGTCAAACAGGTCTTTTCCCAAAACGCCCATGGCTCTGCCTCCAATCGATAATGTAACTCACGAAATAGTGTATCCGCTTATATGATACAAAACCTATTGACGGATGTCAAGTGGGATGTTAAGCTGGAAGCGCAAGATAGAGAATGAAACACAGAAGAGCAAAATCAATTCTCGTGAGCTGCACCTCGGCAACTGAATACCCACCACCGGAGTTCATACTCCCTGGGAGAAGCAGCGCCAAGACCTCCGTAAAACGGAGCGAGCGTACCAACAGGGTGAAAACGCCGCAGACGACCTGGGGCAGGAAGGTGTACGGTGCGTGGCCAAAATCAAAAAAAGAAGAAAGGAACCAACATGAAAGTATCTCAATTCAAAGACTACAGCGAGATACCGCTATTCCTCAACGCAGAGCTGGTGGCAAAGGTGCTTGGCGTGTCACCGTCCAGCAGCTACGAACTGATGCACGAACCGGGCTTCCCGGTTCTGAAAATCGGAAACAGGATGGTCGTACCCAAGGAGAAGTTCATCCGGTGGGTGGAGCAGAACACTGGTGGAGGTGGTAACTGATGAGGCGACGATTCACTCCCATTAGCTGGCCCCGCCGTGACCCAAGACACTACCGATTCGCTATACCCAACGCAGTGTGGGAGTATCAGCTCAGACCTGCTGAGTTCGTGATTTTTTCTTACCTCTGCTATCACAGCTCCCACAGTCAGGTAAGCCAGTCCACTCTCGAGATGGTTGCGGAGGGTGTTCATCTTTCGATGGGCACAACAAAAAAATATCTGGTGGCCCTGGTGGACAGAGGCATCGTCACAGCTGAATGGTCTCTCGCGCTAGACGTTCAGTGCATCACCAGCGAGAAATTTTTCACTCTGCCTAACGAGGTGTTCTTGTTGCGACTGTCGCCCTCTGCGTTTGTGACCTACGCCTACCTGCTGCTGATTGAGGACCGGCGGACACACACCTGCCATCCGAGCTACAACACCATTGCCGCCGCAACCAGTCTGTCCAAGAACACCGCGATGAAAAGTATCAGCGCACTTCTGGACATGGGTCTCATCATGGTGGAACCCAGCAACTACTTTGACAAACGTGGGATGAAGTGGAGAGGCAACAACCTCTACACCATCCAACCGGTAAGGTCGGCGGTGGATGCGTTCCATCAGCGGCAACTCCAACAATTGGAGTTGGACACAGAGCGCAGCTGTGTCCACAAACGGCAAGCGGAATACAACCGCCGTCACCCCAGAACGCCCCTGTGCCCCCCGGCTCCTACGCAAGCAACCCCTGACCCATCCCAACAGCGCGAGCCCGTGTGTGCCCTTTGAACGCCAGTGTGCGAGGGGACGGAGGGAAGCAGGATAAACGCGTGCCGCCTTGTGGGCGTCCCGCTAACCACTTCTGCCCGCAGTGCGGGCAGTTTTCGGGGGTGCGGGGTGACCTCATTCCAGAGGGAAAAAAGAGCGTTTGACCTCATGATAGGCCTCACGCTTAGAACGGCCGGCCTTTCCCCGGCACCAAACACACAATTTGGAGGATATTATGGGAAAATCAGAAAACACGCACAAAATGACTATTCGGCTGTCTCCGATCACGGAGTTCCGATTAGAACGGGACTACCGTCTGGATGGCAGCCGAAGCAAAAACGAATTCATCGAAAAAGCCATCACCCACTACCAGGATCTTCTTGAGACGGAACAGAACGAGACACTTCCAACGGCGATCCAGTCCGCTATCGATGGGCGGCTGGGGATGTTCGAGGATCGGATGGCCCGGCTTCTCTACAAGCTGACGGTGGAAACAGATATGGGAATCAGCGCCGTCCTCGATTGTATCCAGATGGATAGCGACTACCTGCGGAAACTGCGAGCAGACAGTGTGAAGAACGTGAAATCCACCAACGGATTACTGACCTTTGAGCAGAAAGCCAGAGAGCGTGAGGAAGGCACTGAAGGTGATGACCAGTGGCCAGACTGATTGTCAAGAGTCCCTACATCAAGGGCGGCGCTGGTGGTGGTCCGGGAGGTTACCTGAAGTACATCGGTACCCGCGAGGGCGTGGAGCTGCTGCCCGCCGGCTATATGGAGTACATGGCGGAGCGCCCGCGCGCTCACGGCATCTTCGGTGACGAGGACAACATGGATATGGACGATGTCATGAAAGAGCTGAACGAGTACCCCGGCAACATCTGGACGCACATTATTTCCCTCAAACGGGAGGATGCCGAGCGGCTGGGATACGACCACGCCGCGCAGTGGCGCAACCTGATCCGATCCCACCGCAATGAGATTGCCGCTGCGATGAATATCCCGCCCGGCGACTTCCGTTGGTATGCTGCCTTCCATGACGAGGGCGGCCACCCCCACATCCACATGATGGCGTGGTCGCTGAAGCCGGGACAGGCGTACCTCTCCAAGGATGGTATCCGCAAAATCAAGTCCGCGCTGACCAACGACATTTTCAAGCAGGAGATGCTCCACACCTACGAACAAAAGTCGGCAAGCAGAGATGAACTGGTGCGCAGAGTCAGGGAAGAAATGAAAACTCTGGCGCAGGAAATGCAGACCAGCCTCGGTAATCATCCGGAGGTGGAAACGCTGATGATGATGCTGGCCGCCCAACTGGAAACTGTAAAAGGCAAGAAAAAATACAGCTACCTCCCCAAAGCAGTGAAGAAAACAGTAGACGAGATCGTTGATCTGATGGAACAGCTACCTGTCGTCAATAAGTGCTACCAAACATGGTGGGAGCTCCAGTGTCAGATAGAAGATTTTTATTCCGAGCGAGAATGCCGGCGTCCGCCGCTCTCACAGCAGAAAGAGTTCCGGTCTATCAAGAACGCAGTTATCCAAGAGGCAGAGAACATCCGTATGGGCAAAGTCACCTTTGAGGATGAGAAGATGGAGGAGCCTACAGAGTTCTCTGACCTGTCATATGACTGCTGGGCGCTGTGGATAGTCACACAGGATGACACTGCTCCAATGGCAGACAGAGATGAAGCGGCAGCTCAACTCTTGGACATGGCCAAAAAGGGTAATACTGACGCGCAGTATCTTGTTGGCAGACTCTACCAGGATGGCCCGGTTCTGATTCCAGATAGTGTCGAATCCCAATACTGGTTCGATCAGTCGGCCCGACAGGGTCATGTGCCGGCGCAGTATGCTCTGGGTAAACTGTACCTCACCGACGATGCGGAAGTGCATGATACTGAGTTGGGAATCCAATGGTTGGAGTACGCCGCCCACCATGGGAGTGACTGCGCCGCCTACCAGTTGGGCAAGGAGTATCTCAGAGGCAAAGTCGTAGAGAGGAACGCTGCCAAAGCGATAGAGTACCTTGCCCAGTCCGCTGAATCCGGAAACCGGTACGCCCAGTATGCGCTCGGCAAGCTGTACCTGGACAGGCAGGATCATGAGCAGGCCCACTACTGGTTCTCACAGGCAACCACTCAAGGAAACGAGTACGCTCAATTCTTCCTGAACCGCTGGGATAACCTGAAGCCACCCTCGGTCATGCTGTCCGTGAGCAGACTGCTTCACCACATGGGCCGTATCTTCCAAGAGCAGGCCCCAGTTCCATCTGTTCCTGGCGGAATCCAGATTGACCGGAAGCGGCTGGTACAGCTCAGAGAAAAGAGGATCGCCATGGGGCACAAACCGGACGACCATGAGGAGCAGACCCCAAGCGGGACGATGTCGATGGGATAGCTATCAATTGCGCTACCGTCTCCAATGAAGATCAACCTATTAAATTTCTGATAACTCTGCTCAAAAGGGATGGCTATTTAACCACAGTTGGGGTATTGTGTGTTGCTGATAAGGAGGCGATTCAAAATGGCAAAGCGCAGACCGTCGGGGGACGGCATGGTGCGCAAACGGGATGACGGGCGCTGGGAGGGCCGCATCGTGGTGGGTCATAAGGAAAACGGTGAGTCTATCTTCCGGTACGTCTACGCCGACACCCAGAAAGAGCTGACTACCAAGCTCCACCAGAATATCGACGCCTACCGGGGTATCGACCTGACGGAGCAGAGCAGGATGACTCTTGGGGAGTGGCTGGACAAATGGTTGGATGAGCGCATGAGGGGAACGGTTCGCAGTCACACCCTGGAGGGATACCGGCGGGACATCAACAACCACGTCAATCTCTACCTGGGGCAAAAGCAGCTGTCTAAGATTGCACCGTCCGATTTGAATGATCTGTATACGTTCCTCCTGGAACATGGACGGATTGCCAAGGGGCAAAGGAATTACTCCGGTCTTGCATCGGCCACTGTGCGCGGTATTCACACCATCCTCCACCACGCTCTGAAAACAGTGACGGAGGAAGGACTGATTCCTTCCAATCCCGCAAGTAAGGTCGTACCACCCAAGATAGCAAACCGATCCAAAGGTATCCTCAACAATGAACAGTTGGATACTCTGATGGAAACCATAGCGAAAGACGAGCTCTGGCATGACTTCTTCTACACGGAACTGACCACAGGTCTGCGCCGGGGTGAGCTGTGCGGTCTCAAGTGGGAGGACTTCGACAGCAAAGCTGGGACGCTGAAAATCTGCCGCACCATCCGCTCCGGAAAGGGCGGTACGCTGGAAGTGGGGGATACCAAAACCTACGCCGGGAAGCGGACGATCCTGCTGCCCTACAGTACAATCCAGCTTCTGAAAAAGAGGGAAGAAACCGCACTGATGGAGTGGATATTTCCTGATCTGTTAAAACCGGAAAGCCCCACCCGCCCTGAAAGTGCCTACCGGCAGTTGAAGAAGCTTCTGGCGGAGGCGGGATTGCCTGATATTCGATTCCATGATCTTCGTCACACATTCGCGACCCACGCTCTGGCCGGAGGAGTGGACGCCAAGACCCTGTCCGGTATCTTAGGACACACCAAGGCCAGCTTCACACTGGACACCTACGCCCACGTCACGGGAGACATGCAGCGCCATGCCGCCCAGGTCGTGGGCGACTTCATACAGGATATTCTCTAAGGAGGTGAGCTTATGGCAAAGCGAAAGAGCAGCCGCGGGGACGGCAGCATCCATAAGAGAAAGGATGGCCGCTGGGAAGGCAGATACGTCATTGGGCGCAACGAGAAGGGATTGCCCAAGACAAAGAATGTGCTGGCTAAGACCAAACGGGAGTGTGAGGAAAAACTCAAGGCGCTGCGGGACAGCATCCGAGGCGCTGAACCGGAGCGGCCCAAGGCGGACATGACCTTCGGAGCCTGGATGGACCGCTGGTATCAGACGGAGTGCAAGCCGGCAATCCGCCCCAAGACCCAGGCGGACTACGAAAACCGTATCTACCAGCACATCATCCCGGAGTTGGGGCATATCCCGCTGGTTAAACTCACCCCCGGCGACCTCCAGCAGTTCTATATCCGGCTCAAACAGAGAGGGCGGCTCCTGCGCACAGAGGAATACGGCCCCGGTCTCTCGGACCGCATGGTGAAAAGCTGTCATGTGACCTGCCGGGTAGCGCTGGACAGGGCGATGACCCAAGGGCTGATCCTGAAAAATCCTGCCCTCTCCTGCAAAGCGCCCACGACCCACCCAAGGGAAATGCAGGTGCTGAGTCAGGAGGAGATGCAGCGGCTGCTAATCCAGGCGAATGAAAATGACTGCTACGAACTGCTCCTGCTGGAACTGTCCACCGGACTGCGCCGTGGGGAGCTGCTGGCCCTCCGGTGGGATGATTTGGACTTTCAGACAGGGGTGCTGCGGGTGGAGCGTCAGGTGCAGAGGGTAAAAGGATCGCTGGCAGTCACCCAGCCCAAGACTAAGTCCTCCAGCCGAAGCATCATCCTTCCGGCGCCCATCCTGGAGATTCTGAAAAACTATCGGCAGAACATCAATTCCCCGTGGATGTTCCCCTCGCCAAGAAAAGAAAATTCCCCTCTGGACCCCGCAGCGGTTCGAAAGAAGCTGGCCATCGTCCTGGAGCGGGCAGGCTGTAAGCACGTCCGCTTCCATGACCTCAGACACACATTCGCCACCAACGCTCTGGAACACGGTATGGACATCAAAACCCTGTCCGCTGTTATCGGCCACGTCTCCAGCGCCACCACGCTGAACGTGTACGCCCACGTCACCGACGAGATGCGGCAATCGGCGGCGGCAAAAATTGACCGGGCCATTGCAAAGGTAGAACCTCAGCGAGAACCTGCGATTCCGAAAGAGCCCGCCCGGAGCACCTTCCAGGCCGTCAAAGGAAAGTACCGCAAGCCAGGGACAGGCTGCGTCACACAAATCAATGACCACCTATGGGAGGGGCGGTACTCTCCGAAAGTCAACGGGAAACGCATGGCCCGGAACATCTACGCCCCAACCGAGGCAGAATGCGAGGAGAAGCTGGCTCAATTGATTGCGGAGATGAAAGAAGAAATTGCCGATCTGCGCGCGCAGGAAAAGGCCGGATGAAAACAGTCCAACGCCCTCTGGGACAAGGGTTTCCCGGAGGGCGATTTTTTCTCTGTCTGTGGCTGAAACTGTGGTCAGCGCAAAAGCGGAAAGGCGAGGATTTCGTAAAGTCTCGGAAAAAGTTAGAAAAAACCACTCTTTTCTCTCGAAAAGAGTGGTTTTCGTGGTGGACGATACAGGACTTGAACCTGTGACCTCCCGCACGTCAACCCCAAAATGCGATTTTTTATAATAATTTTTGATTGTTTCTATTTGTTTCCACTCCAGAATGATTGTTTTTCGGCACTTTCTAAAGACGGGCTCTCCACTGTTTCCGGCAGTGTCTGTGGCTGTTTGTGTGGTCAAACTACAACACGACCCAGCGGTCCTTCCGACTGGAACCCTCCCGCTTGATGGTTCCAGTCTCTTGCAGCTCTTTTAAAATTCGTAAAATCATATTTTTGGAAAGGCCCAGATTCTCAACTAATGCACGCACTATTACCTGGGGATTTTCTTGAATCGCCGAGAGAATCAGCTGTACTCGCTCAGTGCGGCGGTTCGGCACAGCTTGTTTGGTCTCACTTTTGGTCCCATCTTTGGTTCCACTTTGGGACAAAAAATGAGGGTGGATGAATATCGTCGTACAGAAGGACAGGCGCTCAGGGACGGTTTCAAAAACCGGAGCGGGAGAGCCATTACGATCCAGCGCATTGAGAATCTTCCTGAATCCCGTGTTCCGCCTCTCGGTCAGATTCATTTCTTTCAGGAAATCCCCGATACGGCGGTTGCGGTATCTACGGTTGAATACCCGATAGGTCCGCAGACCCTCCTCTGAGATGGACCAGTCCGCCCCCGGATAGCTGACGATCTCAATGCGGTCGGGGAGGATACGGACCTCGATAGGTTCCCACGTATCGTATCCCTTGTGATACACCGCATTGCAGAGACTCTCTTCGATGGCAGCGTAGGGGTGTTGAAGAAATGTTCCGTCTCTGCCCTGTCCAGAAGCTTGATTACCTGCTCTTGAATCACGCTGTTTCGGATATACTGGAGTGCCTCCCGCAGCCGCCGATGAAGCGGACCCTTGAACGTCTTTTCGATAATTTGATCCCCGACCAGGTCCTCCGGGAACTGGACCACATCAATTTGAGCATAGGGGAAGAAACGGTCGGGCTCCAGACTGAAGAACATCAGCCCCATATTCTTCGGTTTGGTGTACTCCGGCAGGGTATTCACAATGTTTATGCTCCGGCACAAATCAAGGAAATCCATGCGCTTGGATTCTTCATACAGGGAACTCTCCACCTCTTTGAGGTACGCCTGGATCAGCGTAAGGTTCAAATCAACGATATCCGCCTCGTGGTTGACCCGGTCGTCAAACGGGACATTGTTGGCCAGATTGTAGAGATCCCGTTTTTCCTCCTCGGAGGGCATAATGGTGCTGGACATTTTCCGGATATAGCAAACACGCTCCTTCTCCTCTTTGGCCATCGACTTGGGGGAGGAGTAGGGGCGCAGATACCTGCCAGGCGCCCAGACCACAATGAATTTCTTGTCCTGATAGTCCACCACTTCAACGATGGGCAGATATTCTGGCTGGATACGCTTGCACTTGTTAAGCATATCCTTCAGATAACCGTCTACTTTGTCTGCTGGAACGCCTTTCAAAGGGTGAACCGGCCTGCCGTCCTTTTCCTCAACGCCGATCACGAGGTAACCGCCGCCCCAGTTGTCAATATCGTTGGCAAGGACTATTTTACGCTTTGTAAAGTAGTCCTGTTTTTATACGACCCTCTCCTCTCCTCCCTCTCAATTTCTCCAATTCAAATTCGCAAATTTTACACGCTCTATGATGAGGACCGGCTCTGCCAAAAGTCCTCGCTAATGACTTGACAGCCGATATCGGCCGGTCTTAGCATCAAATTTGAAAAGGAGAAATTGAACATGAGCGGCAAGACGGCCACCGGAAAAACCATAGGGGAGGTGGAAAAACTCACGGGTATTCCAAAGCGGAAGCTGAAGTATTTCATCGAGCAAGGGCTGGTCCAACCCTCGCAAAAATCGGAGAGCGGCTATTGGCTATACAGTGAAGAGGACATGAAAAAGGTCCAGCTTGTCTCCCTGTGCCAGGAATTGGACTTTCCTGTCAGGATCATCCGGACTATTCTCGCTGATCCATCCCGGTGTTGGCAAAAGGAACTGGAACGGCAAATTGTTCGGCTGAAAGGCCAAAAAGCCCGCACCGAAATACAGCTTGCCCGTGCGGACTCTCTGCGGCTCAACTGGAAAACGGAGAAATGGGCGAGCTTGATTGGGGAGTAACCAACGCAACAAAGATCAAAATAAATTGGAGGTAATACTATGAAAAAGAAACTTGCTATGTCGCTGGCAACTGTTATGCTGTTGCTCTCTGCTTGCGGAGGGCCTGCTTCCAGGGAAGGTTCCTCGGGGCAGACGAACGTATCCGACCCCAGTGCCGTTCCCACTCCGCCCACCGGCGGAAATACAATCCAGTTTGCTCCCTCCGCGACTATAGAAGAAACTGTTTTGGTAGATGAGAGCGATGTCAAAATCACCGCTACTGACCTCAGTTACACAAAACGCGCCGTAGAGGTAAACCTCTCTATTGAGAACAACACCAACAAGAATCTATCCTTTCAAGGTGGGATGAGAAACTATTATTGCAGCTCCATCAACGGATACATGGTGGATGGCGGATACTTGAACACCGATGTGACGGCAGGGAAAAAGGCCAATGAAACGCTCTCGTTCAGTGCCGACGAGCTTTCCCTGATGGGTATTACCGATATTGCGGACATTGAACTGTGTTTTTATATCTGTGATGAAGATCGGGATGATTATCTGGAGACAGGCCCCCGTCAACTAAAGACCTCGATTGCGGATAACTACGACTGTGCGGTTGATACTTACCGCCAAACTATTGGCAACAGTGATCTGCTCAACTCGCTGGGACTCTCCGTAACATACAACTCTGAAGAGGAGGTGTTCAGCCAGGGCGGGGTCCGCGTTGTTACACAGACTCTGGCCACAAATTCTGACGGTGAACCAGCTCTGCTTATTGAGTTGGAAAACACCTCTAACGAAATCGTCCGTGCTGTCACCAGCAATGTCGCCATCAACGGGCTGGAGTTTCAAGACGGCACCTGGTCCACGGATGCGATTGGTCCGGGAAAACGCCGGGTATCTGCCCTGACCCTGTCATCCGCACTGGACGAGCATTACCAGGAGATATTCGGAATATCAGAAATCGGTCTGATTACCTATAATTTAGAGATCAAGGATACCGATTACGACACAGTCGGTTCCCCGCAGATACTTACCCTGTCTGTTCCCGGTGCCACCACCGAACACGACGCCTCCGGAGAGGAGTTATATCAGAGCAATGGGCTCCGCATCGTCTCCAAGGAGCTTGTACCGGACCCCTTTGAACTCAGTAACGATATCCATCTCCTGCTTCTGGTAGAAAATGGCAGCTCTGAAGAACTCTGTTTTGATATCATTGATGATTCTATCTCCATTAATGGGTATATGACCGATTTTCTCTGCTTCAGTAATTGGGTTATTCCAGGGAACAGCGCCGTCTTACAGGTAGAACTGGATAGTTCTTCTTTGGAAAAGAGCGGTATCGAAAAACTGGAGGATATCACAGAAATCGAATTGGCCGTTGAGGTTCGAGATAATGACTATAACACTATCGCTGATCCGGTCGTCACCTTTACCGGTAAGCCCGCCTTGGGCTGAAACATCGCTCTGACCCTTTAACTGGGGCCGCCTGTCCTCGGGCAGGCGGCCTCTGCGGTAGCTATGGATGTTGAACAGCAAGCGTTTCTATGCTATACTCTATCAAAAAGCTGTGGCTTTATTGACAAAGGAGGCAGAGAAATGGGAAGAGCGTCAATCAAAGAGAACAAGACCCCCTATCAGATTGCCCGAGAGGAATTGGGTCTCTCCCGCGAAAAAGCCAGTGAACTGTTAGAGTCCATCCCGCCAGAACGAATCGAAAAAATTGAGAGTGAAAAGTCCCTTCCACGTGCCGATGAAGTGTTGATTATGTCAGGCAAATATAAAAAGCCGACCCTCTGCAATTTCTATTGTTCCCAACAGTGCTCCATCGGCCGGCAATATGTCCCCCGAGTAGAAATCAAGGAGTTATCCTCTATTGTCTTGGAGATGCTCGCCTCTCTAAATTCTGTAGGCAAAATGAAAGATCGTCTGGTTGAAATTGCCGCTGATGGAAAAATTGACAGTGACGAGATCGATGATTTTATATACATACAAAATGAACTGGAGCGAATCTCCATTACAGTGGAGACGCTGCAATTATGGGCAGAAAAGATGCTGGCAAACGGTACCATTGATCCGAATGTCTATCACGCAAGAAAAGCAAAATAAATCAGTATCAACGCTGGCACTTTGATTGCTCAAAGTGCCGGTCTATTTCTCCATATTTTTGATAAAACGGCCAGTTAATTTGCTGTTTTAATCATTTATTCTATAGTCTCGCTTTGATAAAATGATGATATAAATAAAGCGTTCTATGCAAATTTGAAAGGGTATGGTCATGACAGTTCAAGAACGAATCCTTGCCCTGCGCTTGTTTGAGCGGCAGGAAAGCAACCCAGACTACATAAAGAAGCTGGGTGTTTCAGTCCAAATTGAGCACAGGCCGGCATTTTGTCAAAATGAGGAAGGAGAGAATTAAAATGCTATCTGAAAAACACGCTGATTTAGCTATTAAAATCCTAGTGCCGATCTTGGCAGCCGTATTTTCGTTTTTTGTGCTTGCATCCGCACTCCCGGAGTCGGGCTTTGTTCAGGAATCTCTTGAAAGCGTGGAGGAAAGCAGCAATACCGTAATGAAATTCTCGGCGACTACCCTCTCCGCCTCTCTGGCAATTTCCGCGTTGCCTGATGATTTCGCGACGCCCCTGGCGGACAGTCTGGCAGATATGAATATCTATTTTATCGCTATCCTTGTAGTCCTGTTCCTGGAAAAAATCCTAATCCAATATGGAATGAAACTGGCATTTATGATCCTTATTCCAGCGGCTTGTGCCGTGTGGCTGCTGTTCGTCACCACAAAAAAGAACATCCTAAAAGGGTTGGCGATTCGACTTTGTATTTTTGGTCTGGCTGTGGCCTTCGTCGTTCCTTGCAGCACGCATATTACCAACATTGTGGCATCCGACCTCACAGCATACGTCAATGAGACCATTGAAGAGACGGAGAACGGTGCTGGCAAGCTCAATGAGGCCATGGAAAGTGGCGGCGAGGAAAAGACTATTTTGGAAAAGATGTCTGACCTTTTCCAAACCGCGATCAATGGCATCTCTGATCTTATGCTTCACTTTCAGAACACCATCCGCAGATGTATGAACTCGATTGCCATCCTGATCCTGACCAACTGTCTCATGCCGCTGCTTACGCTCTTTGTCCTAAAATGGATTTTGGGAGAAGTTTTTCAAATTGCGATTCCAATGCCGCCAATGCGGGGACACCGCAATATCGTGCCTGATGATGAATCCGATTCTGAGTTTGCTTCTACAGGAGGGAAAAAGTCATGAAATACAGACGAAAGCGTTTAAATATCATTGCTGGCATACTTGCTGTGCTGGTTCTCGCTGTTATCATCTGGGGCTGCACTCATGGCACCGAACCATTACATACGCAGGTTTCAGATGGTATTGAGCAGATCGATTTAGACACAATCTACCTGAAATCCAGCGGTGTGGAGGTCAATTTCTCTGACGTCATTCTCTCACGTCAAAATGAGACCCGAAAGCTGATTGTCAGTACACAGACCGGCACGGTCGAAACGGAGCTGACTGACCGACTTATCAAACAGCTCGACTTTGACTTTATGAAGAAGACACAGAAAGTATCCTACACTGGAACAGGATACTTTGTCGTAGACCTGGACAATTTGACCTCAGCCAATGTGATAGAGGACAAAGACAAGAAGATAGTCACAATCCTTATCGACCACGCCTACCTACAGGCGATTGACATCGATCCGAACAACATCATCGTGAATGACGTGAGGGAGAGCCTGCTGGCATGGGGCGATATTAAACTGACCGTAGCGGACTGTAACGCCATTGAACGGGAATTGCGCTCCCGGTTGGAAGAGAAATTTAATACTGCGGCAAACGGGCAGGTTGCAGATGACCTCGCCATTAAAATGGTCAAGGAGGTTTATGAGCCAGTCGTTAAGGCTATCGACCGTCGTTACAGTGTTATCGTCCAATTTAGATGACAATTTTCAGGTACAAACAAGTAAAATGTTCTCCCAGTTTTCTACAGAATATGCTATACTATTATTTGATCGGCACTATGCTTTAGGCATATTTTGTCTTACATTTGGAGGGACTGCGTTATGATAGACTCAAGCAGCACAGTAAAACAATTTTTCTCTGGCCTCATTGCGATCCTTTTCATTATGGGGTGCTTACAACTTTTAACCTCACAAACATACGCAAAAGAATCTTCTATCACTGTTAAAGGCAATATATATGAGTTTACCTCAAATGCTCATTATGAGTTTTCATCAGCAGCCGCATCTGGTGGGAATACTTTTGGTTCATTTGCTGTTTCTGGGAACTTAAAAAACACTGGCAATAAGAATGGGATGCCAACATATTCTGTCAATTCCGAAACGCTTAATTTTTATTATTCATATAATCAATCCAAACTGAATGTCGCCGACACGGAATGGCATTTGATAGATGATAAGACCAAAAAGGTCGATACCATTTCCCTTAATAAAAACATCCTAAGTGGTACGATTATCGTACAGTCTTCTAAAGACGGGTCAAACTGGATTACAGATGTGACCATGACGGATGTCTTTACTACCGATACCAATTTATCGGATAGCTTATACACCACCAAAGGTATTCAGTTGGAGAACGGCTGCTATTATCGT
>OFGO01001885.1_pt1 | contig 13596 bp, 10 predicted proteins | sample 1521761 | NCBI WGS metagenome assembly OFGO01 (sample SAMEA3504128, study PRJEB24116) | mouse gut metagenome | biome: mouse gut; feature: mouse-associated habitat; material: faeces | place: Denmark | collected 2011
TGTAAAATATGAGTCAAATATACCATGGACCTGGAGAGGCAAGAGAGGCCGATTTAGGAATTGCGGGAGGAAAAGGCGAAGGATTAATCTTCCGTAAAGGAGAAATCATCAAAAAGGTTCCCGAGGGCAAGCTTTTGGAAGCTTTTCAGGAAGAATTGGACAAATTGATATCATCAAAATAAGAAAACAAGAACATTTTAGGGAGAGAGTGTATATTATGAAAATGAGCAATGCATTAATACCAACATTACGCAACAATCCAGCTGAGGCAGATACCATCAGTCAGCAGCTTTTAATCCGGGCCGGCTTTATCCGCAAAAGCGCTGCAGGATTGTATCATTATTTACCATTAGGAATGCGTGTTTTAAGCAAAATAGAGAATATTGTGCGGGAAGAGATGAACAATTTTGGTTGTCAGGAGCTGCTGATGCCTATCGTACAGCCTGCTGAGCTGTGGCAGGAAACAGGGCGTTGGAATGCTTATGGTGCAGAGATGTTTAAAGTAACAGACCGCCATGAGCGTCAGTTTTGTCTTGGGCCGACACATGAGGAAATGATCACAGATCTGGTGCGCAGTGAAGTAAATTCTTATCGTCAGTTACCGTTGAGATTATATCAAATTCAAAATAAATATCGGGATGAAAAGCGTCCTCGCTTTGGCTTGATTCGTGGCAGGGAATTTATCATGAAGGATATGTATTCCTTTGACCGAGATGCAGACGGCTTAGATAGAGCTTATTGGGATATGTATCAGGCTTATACCAATGTATTCAATCGTTGCGGCCTGTATGTCCGTCCAATAGAAGCCGACGGCGGCGCTATCGGCGACAGTCAGACGCATGAATTTACAGCTCTGGCGGAGATTGGCGAAAACACAGTAGTATATTGTGAAAAATGCGGTTATGCAGCCAATATTGAAATCGCTCCCTGCCCAGTTCCAGAGGTGAATAAAGAAAAGGAAGCGCAGTTGCCTTTGGAAAAAGTTTATACGCCGGATTCTAAGACGATTGAAGCAGTAGGAAATTATTTGCAGGTTCCTGCAGAGAAATGCATCAAGACGTTATTCTTCCAGGCAGATGATGAACTGATTTGTGTGTTGGTTCGTGGAGACCATGAAGTAAACGATGTAAAGGTTCAGCGTGTACATCCTTGCTTTGCTTTGGAGATGGCAGAAGAGGAAGATGTGGTGAAGGCTGTAGGATGCAGCTTTGGCTCTTTGGGGCCGGTAGGCTTATCGAAGGTGAAAATTTATGCAGATCTGGCAGTAGAGCAGATGGTGAATCTGGTTTGCGGTGCCAATGAAGAAGCGTATCATTATATCAATGTAAATCCTGGTCGTGATTTTCAGGTAGCTGGCTATTATGATCTGCGTATGATGCAGGAAGGGGAGCCTTGTCCCAAATGCGGTCAATTGACGAGTTCTGCCCGGGGAATTGAAGTGGGTCAGGTATTCAAACTGGGTACAAAATACAGTGAAGCCATGGGCGCAACCTTTTTAGATGAAAATGGTAAAACACAGATTATTCACATGGGATGCTATGGTATTGGCGTAAGTCGTACTATGGCCGCTGCTGTGGAACAGCATAACGATGAAAACGGAATTATCTGGCCCAAAGCCATTGCACCTTATCATGCAGTAGTAGTACCAGTTTCTGTAAAGGATGAACAGCAATGCGCCATAGCTGAACAAATCTATGAGGCCTTGCAGAAGCGGGGCGTGGAAGTGATGCTGGATGACCGCAATGAACGTCCCGGTGTTAAATTTAAAGACGCCGATTTGATTGGTTATCCGGTACGTATTACAGTAGGGAAAAAAGCGGTAGAAGAACAGACTGTGGAATATAAATTGAGAGCAGAAGCAGACTCTGTTTTAGTATCTGTTGATGATATCGTTGAAAAGACTGTCGCTTATATTTTTTCCTGAATTTAAAGGGATGTGAGCGTGATGATCTCCGATTTCTTGTATTTTGATAATCAGATGTGGTACCTGGAGTTGATTTTTATTACGCGCTTATTGCTTGCCTTGCTGCTAGGTGGACTCATTGGGATGGAGCGGCAGCGCAAAAAGGGCAAGAGTAATTCAGCGGGATTTCGTACCCATATTCTTGTGACAGTGGGTTCCTGTCTTTTTATGCTGGTATCTATTTCTATGCCTATGGTGGTGGATTCTATGCCCAATGGCATCGTAAATAATGCCGATCCCGGCCGTATCGCCGCTCAGGTTGTCAGCGGCATTGGTTTTTTGGGTGCCGGTGCCATCCTACAGGGAAAGAGCCGCGTGCATGGGCTGACCACTGCTGCTTCCCTTTGGGTAGTGGCAGCCATTGGCCTGGCGGTCGGTGCAGGATTGTGTTTAACTGCAACGGTGGCGACATTGATGACATTCATTATTCTTACATGGTTTTCTTATTTAGAAAATAAAGCGGAAGCAATTATGGAAAAGCAGGCAATGATTCGCAGAAACAGATGTCTGACAGAGGAATGTGAAGAAACTGCAGAAATAGAAGATGCTGCCACGGAAACAACACAGACGCCCCTTTTAGATAAAAAAGAATTAGGAAAGACGGAATTTTTGTAATACAGCCGAGAAAACGGCAGGAGGCATTATGGTACTGGATTACAGTTGCTTTCAAGAACAACCAAATAAAGATGTGACTGCATTTCTGGAGAAGGCAAGCATTCGCAAGATTACAATCTCACAGCAAAGTAAGGCCTGTGAGATTTTTCTTGCTTGTCCACAATTACCAGACTCTGCGTTATATTTGCAGTGTTTGCAGTTTTTTTCAAATAATATGCAGCAGGCCAATGGTTTACGATTGGTTGTACAGCCTGTAACGTCCCTTTCTGGGCAGGCATTTTTAGAGAACAATTTTTCGTTGTTTGTTACAATGCTGCAACAGCAGCATCCCACTATCAGCGGTTGGCTTTACAATAGTTATTGGCAATTAGATGAGGAATATTTAACAATTTTCGTGGGACAGCAAGGGGCAATTCGTTTTCTGCAAAAAATGCAATTTACTTTACAGGCCAGTGCTTTGCTGGATGAGATTATACAAGAAAAACACATTGTGCGATTGCAGTTTGACGAAAATATTAAATTGCCAGAAATAAAAAAACAACCAGACAGAATCGTATTTTCTCCAACAATTGCCGCTGTCAAATCGAACTTTGACAAGGCTACAGAAACGACAGGCGATGATACAGTCCTTTTAGGGAAAAAAATTAAAGATGCACCAAGGCCCATTGAATCCTTTGAAGAAGAGGAAAAATATGTAGCGATTGAGGGGCGTATTTTTGGTCTGGATGTACGGGAGCTGAGAAACGGGAAGCAGGCCTTAACATTTAAAATAACAGATGAGAAAGACTCTATTATCTGCAAAGTAATAAAAACAGCCGATGAGATTAAAGAACTAAAGGGCAAACTAAAAAAAGTAAAAGCATTGAAGGTGAAAGGGCATATTCGGCAGGATAACTTTGCAAGAGAACTTACTATGATGGCTTTTGATTTAAATCTTGCCAAGCCGAAAAAACGCAGCGATGCGGCAATAGATAAACGGGTGGAATTACATTTACATACAAATATGAGTGCCAATGATGCGTTATGTGATGTAGGTGATCTAATTCAGTTGGCTGCAGATATGGGGCATGAAGCCATTGCAATTACAGACCACGGTGTGGTGCAGTCTTTTCCGGAAGCCTATCATGCTGGACAGGCAACAGGCGTAAAGATTATATATGGCTTGGAAGGTTACATTTTTGATGACGACTTACCCAAAGAGGAACAACGAACCTATCATTGCATTATTCTGGCGAAAAATAAGGCAGGATTAAAAGCCTTATATCAGCTGGTGACAGAATCTAACTTGAATTTCTTTTATCGACGTCCCCGTATTCCGAAAAGGCTGTTAGCGGCTGTACGGGAAAATCTGGTGCTTGGCAGCGCTTGCGAAGCCGGTGAATTAATTCAAACTTATATTAAGACTAACAAGGATCACGATGCATTGGTAAAGATAGCTGCTTTTTATGATTTCCTGGAGGTACAGCCTCATGGAAATAATCAATTTATGCTACGCAAAGGCATTTTTCAAACAGAAGAACAGTTGAAACAAATTAATCTGGATATCTATGCGTTGGGAAAAGAGTTGGGCAAATTGGTTGTGGCCACAGGAGACGTACATTTTGCTAATAAAGACGATGGTATCTACCGGGCTATTTTGATGGCTGGTAAAAAATTCGAGGATGCGGACCAACAGGCGCCACTCTATTACCGTAATACAGAAGAAATGTTGGCGGAATTTGATTATTTTTCGTCGGATGTGGCGAAAGAAATTGTTATTACCAATCCAAAAAAAATTATTGCTGATTTTGAGGAATTAAAACCAGTGCCCGACGGCTTACATTCACCAGAAATTGAAGGCGCAGAAGATGAGATTCGTGATCTCACATATAAGAAAGCTCATGAATTATACGGACCAAAACTTCCGGATATGGTGCAGGAAAGAATTACAAAAGAGTTAAATTCTATTATCGGCAATGGATTTTCGGTGTTATACCTGATTGCCCATAAGTTGGTGAAAAAATCCAATGATGACGGCTATTTAGTAGGGTCCCGCGGTTCGGTAGGTTCTTCTTTTGTCGCCAATATGACAGGAATTACAGAAGTAAATTCTCTGCCGCCTCATTATCGTTGTCCAAAATGCTATAATACAATTTTCAAAGATGATGGCACATACAGTGCCGGTGCCGATATGCCAGACTCTGTTTGTGAAATCTGTGGTACGCCTATGATTAAGGATGGACATGATATTCCTTTTGAAACTTTTTTGGGCTTTAAGGGAGATAAAGTACCGGACATTGACTTAAACTTTTCTGGGGTGTATCAACCTAGGGCACATGCCTATACAGAAGAATTATTTGGCAAAGACAATGTTTTCCGGGCAGGCACTTTTCAAACTTTTGCAGAGAAAACAGCGCAAGGATATGTAGTTAATTATTTATCGGAGCGCAATTTGCACCGTAAACAGGCGGAAATCGAACGTCTGGCTTTGGGCTTCACAGGAGTACGCCGTACTACAGGACAGCATCCTGGCGGCTTAATGGTAATTCCCAAAGGTGTTGATGTACATGACTTCACACCATTGCAAATTCCGGCTGATGATCCTACTAAGGGGACAGTAACTACCCATTTTACTTATGAACAAATCCATGATCGTTTGGTAAAATTAGATATTCTGGGACACGATAATCCGACTATTATTCGTATGTTGGAGGACATTACCGGCTGTGACTACAAAGATATTCCCTTAGATGAAAAGAAAACATTATCTTTATTTTCCAGTACAGAAGCATTGGGTGTGACACCTGAGCAAATCGGTTCAGAGGTGGGGACTTATGGAATTCCTGAATTCGGCACAAAATTTACAAGACAAATGCTGGTGGATGTACAGCCGAAAACGTTTTCCGATTTAGTTCGAATCAGTGGTTTTTCCCATGGTACTGATGTTTGGTTGGGAAATGCACAGGATTTAATTTTAAGCGGAACTGCAACTGCTTCTGAGGTAATCGGCTGTCGTGATGATATTATGATTTATCTGATTCATAAAGGATTGGAAGCAGGAAGGGCTTTTAAAATTATGGAGGGTGTGCGCAAGGGGAAAGGACTAAAGCCGGAAGAAGAGGAATATATGCGGGAAAATAATGTACCTGAGTGGTACATTTCATCTTGTAAAAAAGTAAAATATCTGTTTCCAAAAGCACATGCTGTGGCATATGTTATGATGGCTTTCCGCATAGCATGGTTTATCATCCTTTGGCTTTTTATGCAGCGGCCTTTACAGTGCGTACTGATGACTTTGATGCGGATATAATTTGCAAAGGACTTCCTGAAATAGAAAATCAGTTAAAGAATATCAAAGCGATGGGCAATGATGCAACAGATAAAGACAAAAAATTTCAAATTATTTTGGAAATGTGTTTAGAGATGTATCAGAGGGGATATTGTTGTGAGCGCGTGAGTTTGACAGAATCTGATGCGGATGTGTTTCGCGTCGTGGATGGACGTTTAATTCCTCCTTTTACTGCATTGCAGGGACTGGGACAATCGGTGGCCTGTGCTATTGTGGAAGCGCGCAAGGAAGCTCCCTTTACCTCGATTGAAGATTTATCGAAACGAGGTAAAGTCGGTAAGGCAATCATTGAAACATTACAAGGTCATGGTGTGCTGAATAACCTGCCAGAATCGGACCAATTACAATTATTTTGATTTATAAATGACCGTCTGGGATGGAACTCAGACGGTTTTTTTATATTGTTTTGAAAGACTTTCAACGATTTTGGAAAAACTTGTTCGCCTGAATGCAGGACTTTTCAAAGTAAGGTGGAATAGAGAAATTAGACTCGGGTTTAAATGGGCAGGCTATTTTGCGAGTTGGTTTGATGTAGCCTACGACAATCAAAAAATTATCTTTATCATGTTTTTGCACAGGATTACACAGAATTTGCATAAAATAAAGAATAAGATTATGTAAGGAACTTGACAATTGGTGTTAGTAACATATAATATAAAATTAATTCCATCCATCTTGGAGGTGGTACGTGATGAAGTTTAATTTAGTAAATGATGACAAATTGCAGATTATTATTAGTAAAGAGGATTTGGAGCGTCGAGAGATGCGAAAGTGGGATTTAATGCCTAATAATCCAGAGGCTCAACGAATGTTTCAGGAAATCTTAGAAGAAGCAAGAGATGTTTGCGGATTCGATGTAGGACAGAACACGCAATTGATGATTGAAGCTTATCCAATGACAGGAGAAAGTATGTTAATCACTGTGACAAAAGTGAACGGAAAATCAAAACTACCTTTCGGTCTTGACTTGGAAAGCGTTGGGCAGTCTTTGCTTGAAGATCTTTTGGATGAGGAAGACTATCCAGATGTTTCCTTCGAGGAATCTGTTTATCGTTTTGCTAATTTAGAGGATCTTATTCAAGCTGCATCGTTGATTCAGCCTTTTTATGATGGAGAAAGTCAACTAGTACGCTATAAAGATGCCTATTATTTAATTCTTTGGGAAACAGAATGGCTTGCCGACGGCGGTGCAGCGGTCCTAAGTGAATTTAGTGATTTTGTGCATATTACAGGATCCTTCTTTCAAGAGCATGGAGAAATGCTCATGCCGGAAAATGCCTTGGCAATTTTGGCAAAATTGTAACAAAACAAGGGCGGTTGGCATTCTGGTCTGACTGCTCTATTTTTGCGTTTCAGGCGGTGAGTTGCTATGACGGAAAATCAACGGCTGATATTGGCCGCATTAAAAGAAATTTATAAAAATATTGGTACTGCGCTACGTTTTCAAAATCCATATGAATTATTGGTGGCAACAATTTTGTCAGCACAGTCTACGGATAAACAAGTGAATAAAGTGACAAAAAAACTTTTTGAAAAGTATCCTGATGCACAGGCAATTGCGGCATTAACACCGGAGGAGCTTTCAGAAGAAATCAAAAGTATCGGGTTATATAAAGCGAAAAGTAAAAACATTGTAGCGACCAGTCGTATTTTAGTGGAGCAATACGACGGACAAGTACCGGAGACATTAGAACAGTTGGTTACTTTGCCAGGAGTGGGAAGAAAGACGGCAAATGTTGTGTTAAGCAACGCTTTTGGCGTTCCAGCACTGGCTGTGGATACCCATGTATTTCGTGTGGCGAACCGGTTGAAATTAACAGATAGCAAAGATGTATTGACCAGTGAACGACAACTGATGGCACTAATTCCAGCGGAAGATTGGTCCTCTGCCCATCATTGGCTGATTTGGCATGGGCGTCTGTTCTGTAAAGCGCGAAAACCTGACTGCCAGCGCTGTAAACTTCACGAACTGTGCTTATCAGAAGAAAATAGCTATAAAATGATAGAATAATCACAAAGTGTGATGCATAAAAATTGCAAAGAACAACAGAATAACAACATGAAAGGATACTGCCATGAGAGAAGAAACTATCTGGACGGTACTTCACAAAGCCTGGGACTGCAGCAGCAAAAGCGGACGACTTATGCGGCAATTGCAAATGCAAGTAAGCGGGCAACAGCTTTGGGAGATGGAAAAGGGTGAATTGGAGCAACAATTTCCACAAGTACCAGAAGTATTGTGGGAACGTTATTTTTCCCAAAGAAAACAGACAGATCTCAATCGTGTAGAAGCGTATCTCAATCATAATAAGATTCATGTTTTACTATTTACCAGTTCATCCTATCCATCGCTTTTAAAAGAGATCTATCAGCCTCCGGCGATCCTTTACTATAAAGGAAATTTTGCGCCGACTGGTTTGAATATTGCCATAGTGGGCAGCCGTAAAGCGGACCACTATGGTTTGAATGTAGCAGAACAATTGGGAAGCCAATTGAGTGGCGCCCAGGCTTGCATTGTCAGCGGCTTGGCCAGAGGAATTGACGCCAAAGCACATCAGGGCGCTCTGGATGGCACTGCTGGTACCATTGCTGTACAGGGCTGCGGAATGGACCAGATTTATCCTCGAGACAATAAAAAATTGGCTGAGCAAATTCTTGCTCATGAAAAGGGCTGCATTTTATCCGAATTCCCACTGGGAAGTTTGCCGGAGGCTTGGCACTTTCCGCAACGCAATCGTATCATCAGCGGACTTTGCCAGGGTGTTGTGATTGTACAGGCAACAGTAAAAAGCGGTGCCTGTATCACAGTGGAAAGTGCTTTGGAGCAGGGCAGAGATGTATTCGCCGTACCAGGGCAAATTCAGAATCCTTTATCGGCAGGCCCTCATCGTTTTTTACAGGAAGGGGCCCGTCTTGTAACCTGCGGTGCAGATATTTTAGAGGAGTATGGGCGAGGAACGCTTTTTGTTCCAGAAAAAAGGACAACGAACAAAGTAGCTGTTTCCGTTTGCTCGCCAGAATTAACAAAAGAAGAAGAAAGGGTTCTTCAGGTGATTACCGCAGAGCCTATCACAATAGAAGAAATTGCATATCTGTCTAAATTATCTATAGCTGAACTGATGCCTATTTTGAGTATGCTGGAGCTATATGATTGCATTCAACAGATGATCGGCAGAAAATATATCAGAGTAGGTTGAGGTGTTTATTTTGGGAAAAACGCTTGTAATCGTGGAGTCCCCATCAAAGGCAAAAACAATAGAAAAGTTTTTAGGGAAAAATAAATATGAGGTGCTGGCATCTTTAGGACATGTACGGGATATGCCCAAAAGCCAATTTGCCATTGATATCGAAAATGATTTTGCGATTAAATATATCACAATTCGCGGAAAAGGTGAAAAAATCAAAGAACTAAAAAAAGCAGCAGGAAAAGCAGACCGTGTTCTGCTGGCGCCCGACCCGGACCGCGAAGGAGAAGCAATTGCATGGCATTTAATGGAAATTTTAAAAATTGACGAGACTGAGCCATGCCGAATTGAATTTAACGAAATTACAAAAGATGCAGTAAAAAATGCCGTGAAAAATCCACGACAGCTCAACTATAATCGCGTGAATTCCCAACAGGCCCGTCGTGCATTGGATAGAATTATCGGGTATCAGCTGAGTCCGTTATTGTGGCGCAAGGTTAAAAAGGGACTCAGCGCTGGCCGTGTCCAGTCAGTCACAGTGCGTCTGATTTGTGAGAGGGAAGAAGAGATCAACAGTTTTATTCCAGAGGAATACTGGACTCTAGACAATCATTTTCAAATCGGCAGTCACTCAATGATTGGAAAATTAAACAAAATCGACGAAAAAAAAGCAGAGATTAGCTCAAAAGAACAAATGGATTCCATTTTGCATGAGTTAGAGCAGGCAGAATATGTGGTTTCTGATTTGAAAGTGCAAAAAAAATCGAAAAACCCTGCTGCACCATTTATCACCAGTAGTATGCAGCAAGATGCCTATCGCAAATTAAATTTTACAGCAAAAAAAACCATGCGGGTGGCACAGCAGCTTTATGAAGGCATTTCTCTGGGCAAGGAAGGCTCAATCGGCTTGATCACGTATATGAGAACAGATTCTACCCGCATTGCAGATGTGGCAAAGGCAGATACAGCGGCGTTTATCAAGGAACATTACGGGGAACAGTATGTGCCAAAAGAACAGAAGGAATATAAAAATAAAAATAATGCGCAAAACGCCCATGAAGCGATTCGTCCTACCTACGTAAATAAAACGCCTGAATCAATTAAGGAGTATTTATCCAACGAACAGTATAAATTGTACAAATTGATTTGGGAGCGTTTTGTAGCCAGTCAAATGGCTTCTGCGCAAATGGAACAGACCACTGTAATTACCCGTTCTGGAAGATATGATTTTACTACCAGCGGCACAGTAATCATCTTTAAAGGATATATGGAAGTTTACGAAGAAGGTAAAGACGAAGAGAAGGAAGAAAATCAGACTCTAATACCGGTAGAGAAAGGACAGCAGCTGGACTCTAAGAAGCTAGTGCCTAAACAGCACTTTACTCAGCCGCCAGCTCGTTATACAGAAGCGACATTGATTAAAACGTTGGAAGAAAAAGGAATCGGACGTCCCAGCACCTATGCACCTACCGTAGAGACTGTCTTGGCGCGCAATTATGTTGTGCGGGAAGCGAAACAGTTTTATCCTACAGAGTTGGGCATTTTAGTAGTGGACTTATTAAAAGAGCATTTTCCAGATATTATTGATGTCAATTTTACCGCAGGGCTGGAAAATAAATTGGATGGCATAGAAGAGGGGGCTTATTACTGGAAAGATATCCTGCGGGGTTTCTATAGTCCTTTTGAAAAAGAATTGGCTGCCGCAGAAGAAAAAATTGGTCCGGTAAAGATAGAAGATGAAGTCTCTGAAGAGATTTGTGAGAAATGCGGCCGCAATATGGTCATCAAAATGGGACGTTTCGGAAAATTTTTGGCTTGTCCCGGATTCCCTGAATGCAGTAATGCCAAACCGCTGCTGGAAAAAATCAACGTGACCTGTCCACAGTGCCATAATGGTGAGGTTGTGCTGCGCCGCAGCAAAAAAGGCAGAACCTTTTACGGCTGCAGTGATTATCCAGAATGCAGCTTTGTGAGCTGGGACCGGCCTACAGGAGAACGGTGTCCTAAATGCGATGGGATCATGGTAGAACGCAATACCAAAAAAGGAAAGTTGATTATTTGTAGTAATAAGGAGTGTAACTTTGAACCAGTTGAACAAACAAGCAAGGAAAGTTAATGTTGTAGGTGCAGGCTTAGCAGGCTCAGAAGCGGCCTGGCAGTTAGCACAACGCGGTATTTCTGTGCGATTATATGAGATGCGCCCTCACAAATATTCACCGGCCCATCATACCGATATGTTCGGCGAGTTGGTGTGCAGCAATTCTTTGCGGGCAAATAATATAGAAAACGCCGTAGGATTACTGAAGGAAGAACTGCGCTGCTGCGATTCTCTGATTATGCGTTGCGCTGATGACAATCAGGTGCCGGCAGGGGGCGCGCTGGCAGTGGACAGAGAGAAGTTTTCAGCGCAAATTACCAAAACACTGACAAACCATCCACTCATTGAAGTAATTCATGAAGAGGTTGTTGCTGTACCGGAAGAAGAAATTACTATTCTGGCCACCGGTCCGTTGACCGATGGTGCTATGGCGGAATATATCAAGCAAGTGACATCCCAGGATGATTTATATTTTTATGATGCTGCTGCCCCAATCGTGACAGCGGAGTCTATAAACTATGAGAAAGCTTTTTGGGCCTCCCGTTATGATAAGGGAGACGCTGACTATTTAAATTGTCCTATGACTGAAGAAGAATATAACCGATTTTATGATGCTTTGATGAGTGCTGAACTCATCGCCACCAAAGAGTTTGAAAAAGAGAAATTTTTTGAAGGTTGCATGCCCATTGAAGCAATGGCTAGCCGTGGTCGTCAAACGCTGCTGTTCGGTCCGATGAAACCGGTAGGATTGGTGGATAAACGCACAGGGCAGCCTTCTTATGCAGTGGTGCAGCTGCGCAAGGATAATCAGGAAGGAACGCTGTTTAATATTGTCGGTTTTCAGACTCGCATGAAGTGGGGCGAGCAGAAACGGATTTTGCAAATGATTCCCGGCTTGGAAAATGCAGAAATTGTGCGTTATGGCGTGATGCACCGCAACACTTTCGTAAATGCTCCGTTGTCTTTGGAAGCGACAGGACGGATTAAAAGTTGTTCTCATGTCTTTCTTGCTGGACAAATTACCGGTGTGGAGGGTTATGTAGAGTCCACCGCCAGCGGTCTGGTGGCGGGGATAAACGCAGCACGCATGTATCAGGCGCAAGATCTGGTGCAATTTCCGTTGACTACAGCGATAGGTGGGCTGATGAACTACATTGTTACTGCGGATAGGAAACACTTTCAGCCTATGAATGTGAATTTTAGTCTGATACCTGGTTTGGGACGGAAAATTCGCAACAAGAAAGAAAAAAACGCTTTGCTAGCGCAGCGAGCTTTAACCGATTTGGATTTATTTTTGCAGAATCAAATATATAAGAAAGAATCTTGAGATGAAAATGGTCTTTCGCAACAGAGAAAGGAGCGTGGTTTTTATGACACATCCTTATGCATTTTATCAGCAGGAATTTTTGAACTGGCTGCAGAACGAAAAAGGAAGCTCTGCACATACTATTCGGGCTTATCAGGAAGATTTGGCACAGTTTGGAGAATATTTGAAAGCGCAAAGAATTCCACTGGAACAGTTGGAGTATCATGATCTGCGTTATTATATGGCGAGCCTGCAACAAAAGCAACAATTAAAAAAGACAACATTAAGCCGAAAAACATCGACCCTGAAAAGTTTTTGCAAATTTCTCCACCGCGAGGGAATGTTGGAGCATAATCCCGCTGACTTGCTTTCTACTCCTAAAAAGGAAAAAAGGTTGCCGACTGTCATCAATGAAGTGGATATGACAGCGTTTTTGGATGACTTTTTGGCGGGAGAAGAACCTCTACAGCTGCGCAATAAGGCTATTTTTGAATTGCTGTACAGTTCTGGTCTGCGCGTCTCTGAATTGGTGCAGTTGGATGTAGAGAATGTGCAAAAGCAAAAGGGAATGTTGCGTATATTGGGGAAAGGAAGTAAAGAGCGTATCGTGCCAGTAGGAGAACGGGCACAATTTGCCATAGCCTACTACTTGGAGCACGGTCGTCCCCTTTTGGTCAAGGAAGAAGTGCAGGCATTATTTCTTAATCGGCAGGGAAAACGTTTGACAACACGGGGTGTGGAATATATTCTGGAGCAATATGTGAAGCAGGGCGCGTTAAAATATAAAGTAACGCCCCATGCCTTTCGGCATTCTTTTGCGACTCATCTTTTAGATAATGGTGCGGATTTACGTGTGATTCAGGAACTGCTGGGACATGAAAGTCTCTCCACCACACAAATCTATACAGAGGTTTCTGCCTCTCATTTGCAGCAGATCTACAGGAAGGCGCATCCCAGAGCCTAGACATTGTTTCTAAGGAGGAACATCATGACAACCATATTGGCAGTAAAAAAAGATAATCAGGTAGCCATAGCCGGCGACGGTCAGGTTACGTTAGGTGAAAAAGTGATTATGAAACATTCAGCTAAAAAAGTACGCAC
>OFGO01001898.1_pt1 | contig 13537 bp, 9 predicted proteins | sample 1521761 | NCBI WGS metagenome assembly OFGO01 (sample SAMEA3504128, study PRJEB24116) | mouse gut metagenome | biome: mouse gut; feature: mouse-associated habitat; material: faeces | place: Denmark | collected 2011
TCACTATTCTTCCAAAGTTGCACAAAAGTAATGCTTTTATTCCGCTTTTGCAACCTTTAAGGCTGAAAAAAATCAGTCAGACAGCCACATGCGTGGCGTTCAAGGAGCGGTGGGATCAGAGGAAGAATGTCGCGGTGAAGGTCCAGAGATGATCTTTGTAGGATGTCTTGAACTGATCGGAGGGCGCTATCGTGTAGGAGCGTGAGAGGGGTATGGCGTAGTTGGCACGCAGCTGCAGACGGCGGAGCAGTTCGATGCCGCAGCCGAGATTCCACGACCAGATGCGCTTGTTGTCGTAATCCTCGCGGTGACCGACAAGCAGCGCTATCGAGGGTCCGGTGGCGATGAATGGCTTCAGAACGTCGCCGAAGAGAGGGAGACCGAGCTTCCACTTAATGTTCAGGGGGATGGTGATATAGCTGCGGGAACGGGGACGTCCGAATGTGGGATTCGTAGAGCATATCTCGTCAGGCACGAAATGTGCATAATCGTCGAACTTCACCTTGCGGCGCTCATAGAGCATGGAGAGGTCGAACCCGAAACCGAGCATAGGCATGTTAGCCTCGAATGTGGCTCCACCGGTAAATGCGGCACCGCTGCGCATGCGTGCATAGTCGAACTTGTCGCTTACGCTGTTGAGGGCGGCTCCTGCGGTGATACCGACGCGGAATGTCTGTGCGGAGGCGGCGAATGCAGCTGATATCAGCAGGACGAGGAGAAGTGTGTGTATTCTTTTCATTGCTGTGATAATTTGGTGCAAATTACGGAAATTTTTTCCGGATGGGGAAGAGTTGAGGATATAAGGGAGAATTTTTAGGAGAAAATAGGGAGGATAGGGCGAATAGAGCGGGTAGGGTGAATGGAGAAAGAAGAAGGGGCAGTGCCGCGGATGCGACACTGCCACTGTATGATTGTTGATCCGGAATGCTCCGGAGGGATTATGCTTCGGGGTTGACAGGCACTTCGTCGATGATCTCGGCATCGTCGGCGAGGACGCTATCCATATCATCCTTGTTGCAGACGATGAGACGCTCGTACTCGCGGAGTCCGGTACCTGCGGGGATCAGATGACCGCAGATGACGTTCTCTTTGAGGTTCTCCAAGGGGTCGGTCTTGGCCTGAATGGCGGCCTCGTTGAGCACCTTCGTAGTCTCCTGGAACGATGCGGCCGAGATGAAGCTCGACGTCTGCAACGCGGCACGCGTGATACCCTGCAACACCTGATTCGATGTAGCCGGCACGATAGGACGAGTCTCGACAGGAGCCATGTCGCGGCGTTTGAGAGCCGAGTTCTCGTCGCGCAGCTTGCGCATCGAGATGATCTGGCCGGCCTGCACGTTCGTCGAATCGCCTGCCGACGTCACGACGACCTTGTCGTAAAGCTCGTCGTTGACATCCATGAAGTCCCACTTGTCGACCACCTGATCCTCGAAGAATCGCGTGTCGCCCGGATCCTCGATCTGCACCTTCGACATCATCTGACGTACTATGACCTCGAAGTGCTTGTCGTTGATCTTCACACCCTGCATGCGGTATACCTCCTGCACCTCGTTGACGATATACTCCTGTACCTTCGTCGGACCGAGGATGCGCAGGATGTCGCTCGGAGTGATCGCACCGTCCGACAGAGCCATGCCGGCACGCACGTAGTCGTTCTCCTGAACGATGATCTGACGCGACAGCGGCACCAGATAGCGCTTCACGTCGCCGTCCTTGGATGTGATGATGATCTCGCGGTTACCGCGCTTGATCTTGCCGAACGATACCTCGCCGTCGATCTCCGAAACGATAGCCGGGTTAGACGGGTTGCGAGCCTCGAACAGCTCGGTAACGCGCGGCAGACCACCGGTGATATCGCCGCCGGTCTTACCCACGGCACGCGGGATCTTGATAAGGATATCGCCGCCGTGTATCTTGGCGTTGTCCTTGACCATGATATGGGCACCCACGGGAAGGTTGTATGCCTTGACCTCGATGCCGCTCTTGTCGACGATCTTGATGACGGGGTTCTTCGTCTTGTCTTTCGACTCGACGACGACCCGCTCGGCCAGACCCGTCTGCTCGTCGCGCTCCTCGCGGTACGTGACACCCTCGATGACGCTCTCGTAGACGATACGTCCCTCGCTCTCGGCGATGATAACGGCATTGTAGGGGTCCCACTCGCAGATCATGTCGCCCTTCTTGACCTCGGCGCCGTCCTTGACGAACAGCGTAGCGCCGTAGGGCAGGTTATGCGTATAGAGGACGATATCGGTCTTGGGGTCGACGATGCGGAACTCCGACTGTCGCGACATGACGATATCGATAGCCTCGCCCTGTGCGTTCTTGCCCTTGATAGTGCGCAGCTCGTCGATCTCCAAACGACCCTCGTACTTCGAGACGACATTGGTCTCGACGGCCGAACCGCCGGCAACACCACCGACGTGGAACGTTCGCAGGGTAAGCTGCGTGCCCGGCTCGCCGATCGACTGCGCCGCGATGACGCCGACGACCTCGCCCTTCTGCACCATGCGCGCCGTAGCGAGATTGCGGCCGTAGCACTTCGCACAGACGCCGTGACGCGCCTCGCACGTGAGCACCGAACGGATCTCGACAGACTCCAACGGCGACTTCTCGATAGCCTCGGCTATATCCTCGGTAATCTCCTCGCCGGCCTTGCACAGCACCTCGTTGGTGATGGGGTGGATCACGTCGTTCAGAGCCGTGCGACCCAGAATGCGGTCGTAGAGCGTCTGCACGACATCCTCGTTGCGCTTGATAGCCGTAGCCGTCAGACCGCGCAGCGTGCCGCAATCCTCCTCGTTGATGATGACGTCCTGCGCGACGTCCACCAGACGACGCGTCAGGTAACCGGCATCGGCCGTCTTCAAGGCGGTATCGGCAAGACCCTTACGGGCACCGTGGGTAGAGATGAAGTACTCCAACACCGAAAGGCCCTCCTTGAAGTTCGAGAGGATCGGGTTCTCGATGACCTGCTGACCGCCCTCGACACCCGATTTCTGCGGCTTGGCCATAAGACCACGCATACCCGAGAGCTGACGAATCTGCTCCTTAGAACCACGGGCACCCGAGTCGAGCATCATGTATACGGGGTTGAAGCCGTCCTGATCGCTTTTCAGGGTCGTGATAACCGAGTTGGTCAGCTTGTTATTGATATTCGTCCAGATATCGACTATCTGGTTATAACGCTCGTTGTTCGTGATAAGACCCATGTTGTAGTCGCCTATCACGGCATCGGCCGAGGCATAGCCCTCGTCGATGAGCTTCTGCTTCTCCCCGGGGATGACCACAGCATCGAGGTTGAACGACAGACCGCCCTGGAATGCCATGCGGTAACCCATGTTCTTGATATCGTCGAGGAACGCGGCCACCTTGTCGGCACCGGCCTTCTTCATGACCACGGCGATGATGTCGCGCAGCGAGCGCTTCGTAAGCACCTCGTTGATATATCCCACCTCCTCGGGTACGACCTGATTGAAGAGGATACGGCCGATCGTAGTCTCCTTCAACACCTGTACGGGCTGTCCGTTCTCGTCCAGATCGCGCACCATGCACTTAACGACGGCATGCAGGTCGGCACGCTTCTCGTTGTAGGCGATGATCGCCTCCTCGGGGCCGTAGAACACATGACCTGTGCCCTTGACTCCGGGACGCGGCTTGGTAATATAGTACAGACCGAGGACCATATCCTGCGACGGCACGGTAATAGGCGCACCGTTGGCGGGGTTGAGGACGTTGTGCGAACCGAGCATAAGCAGCTGAGCCTCCAATATGGCGGCATTGCCCAGCGGCAAGTGCACGGCCATCTGGTCGCCGTCGAAGTCGGCGTTGAACGCCGTACATGCCAGCGGGTGGAGCTGCATTGCCTTACCCTCGATCAGCTTGGGCTGGAAAGCCTGAATACCCAGACGGTGAAGGGTCGGGGCACGGTTCATAAGTACCGGATGACCCTTGATGACATTCTCCAATATGCCCCAGATGACGGGGTCCTTGCGGTCGATGATCTTCTTGGCCGACTTGACCGTCTTGACGATACCGCGCTCGATGAGCTTACGTATGACGAACGGCTTGTAGAGCTCGGCCGCCATATCCTTCGGGATACCCATCTCGTGCATCTTCAACTCGGGACCTACGACGATGACCGAACGCGCCGAGTAGTCGACACGCTTACCCAGAAGGTTCTGGCGGAAACGTCCCTGCTTACCTTTGAGCGAGTCCGAGAGCGACTTCAACGGACGGTTAGACTCGTTCTTGACGGCATTGCTCTTGCGCGAGTTGTCGAACAGCGAGTCGACGGCCTCCTGCAACATACGCTTCTCGTTGCGCAGGATGACTTCGGGAGCCTTGATCTCGATAAGACGCTTCAAGCGGTTGTTGCGGATGATGACGCGACGGTAGAGGTCGTTAAGATCCGACGTCGCGAAACGGCCGCCGTCCAGCGGCACCAGCGGGCGCAGCTCGGGCGGGATGACCGGAATATCGGTCAGCACCATCCACTCGGGTTTGTTCTTGCCGTTAGAGGCGCGGAACGACTCGATGACGTTCAGGCACTTCAACGCCTCGCTCTTACGCTGCTGCGACGACTCTTTCGAAGCCTTGTCGCGCAGGGCATATGACATCGAGTCGAGGTCGACCTGCTTCAACAGCGTGAGTATGGCCTCGCCGCCCATCATGGCTACGAACTTGTCGGGATCGCTGTCGTCGAGCGACTGGTTGCCCTTGGGCAGAGCGGCCAGAATATCGAGATACTCCTTCTCGGCCAGCGTCTGCAAACGCTCGACGCCCTGCTCGGCCGCAGCACCGGGATTGACCACCACGTAACGTTCGTAATAGACGATCGCTTCGAGCTTCTTAGAGGGTATGCCCAGCAGGTAACCTATCTTCGAAGGCAGCGAACGGAAATACCATATATGTACTACCGGCACCACCAGCGAGATATGTCCCATGCGCTCGCGGCGCACCTTCTTCTCGGTAACCTCGACACCGCAGCGGTCGCAGACGATACCCTTGTAACGGATACGCTTGTACTTTCCGCAGTGGCACTCGTAGTCCTTCACTGGACCGAATATGCGCTCGCAGAACAGACCGTCGCGCTCGGGCTTGTAGGTACGGTAGTTTATGGTTTCGGGTTTAAGCACCTCGCCGCTCGACTGGGCACGGATCTCCTCGGGGGATGCCAGACCGATCGAAATGCGGCTGTAAGCGCTTGCTTGTTTATTATCTCTTATGATTGACATAATGTCTCTTCGTTTTTGAATCCAGATTATAACCTACATGACAACTATTCGAGCTTAACCGACAGAGCCAGACCGCGCAACTCGTGCAGCAGCACGTTCATCGCCTCCGGAACACCCGGCTTGGGCAGGTTGTCGCCCTTGACGATAGCCTCGTATGCCTTGGCACGGCCCACCACGTCGTCCGACTTTATGGTCAGAATCTCCTGCAAGATGTTGGCGGCGCCGAAGCCCTCCAATGCCCAGACCTCCATCTCACCGAAACGCTGACCGCCGAACTGCGCCTTACCGCCGAGCGGCTGCTGCGTGATGAGTGAGTAGGGGCCGATCGAACGGGCGTGCATCTTGTCGTCGATCATGTGGCCCAGCTTGAGCATGTAGATCACACCCACGGTCGCCGGCTGGTCGAACTTCTCGCCCGTGCCGCCGTCGTACAGATAGGTGCGGCCGCTGCGCGGAATACCCGCCTTGGCCGTGTACTCGTTGATCTGGTCGAGCGACGCGCCGTCGAAGATCGGCGTGGCGAACTTCACGCCCAGCTCGCGGCCGGCCCAGCCCAGCACCGTCTCGTAGATCTGGCCGAGGTTCATTCGCGAAGGCACGCCCAGCGGGTTCAGACAGATATCGACGATCGTGCCGTCCTCCAGGAAAGGCATGTCCTCGTCGCGCACCACGCGGGCCACGATGCCCTTGTTGCCGTGGCGGCCGGCCATCTTGTCGCCCACCTTGAGCTTGCGCTTCTTGGCGATGTAGACCTTGGCCATCTGGATCACGCCCGTCTGCGGCAGCTCGTCGCCGTTCGTGAGGTTGTACTTCTCGCGCTTGATGGCGGCGTCGGCCTTCTTCCACTCGATCGTATAGTTGTTGATCGTGGCCTCGATCAGCGCATCGGTGTGCTCGTCGCCCGTCCAGCGGCAGGTACCCAGGTTGAGGTAGCCCATCGCCACGCCGGTCTTCTCGTCCGACGACTTGCGGGCGATCTCCTCCAGCAGCTTCTGCGAGAACTTCGTGCCGGCCGGATAGAGCTCCAGTCCGAAGTAGTCGGTGATGCCGCACGAGGTCTTGCCCTGAAGCAGCGACCACAGCTTGGCCACCAGGCGCTTCGTGAGTTCGGCGATCTGTCCCGCGAACTTCTCGTCGAGTTGCTCCAGTGCGGCGCGCTCGGCGCTCTTGCTCTTCTTGGCCTCCTTGCCCGCACGGCTGTAAAGCTTGGTGTCGATCACCACGCCGTGCAGCGAGGGCTGCGCCTTCATCGAGGCGTCCTTCACGTCGCCGGCCTTGTCGCCGAAGATGGCGCGCAGCAGCTTCTCCTCGGGCGAAGGATCGCTCTCGCCCTTCGGGGTGATCTTGCCGATCAGGATGTCGCCCGGATGCACGTTGGCGCCGATGCGGATGATGCCGTTGGCGTCGAGATCCTTGGTCGCCTCCTCGCTCACGTTCGGAATATCCGACGTGAGCTCCTCGACGCCGCGCTTCGTGTCGCGCACCTCCATGATGTACTCATCGACGTGCACCGACGTGAAGATGTCCTCGCGCTGGATGCGCTCCGAAATCACGATGGCATCCTCGAAGTTGTAACCCTTCCAGGGCATGAACGCCACCTTCAGGTTGCGGCCCAGGGCCAGCTCGCCGTTCTGCGTCGAGTAGCCCTCGGTCAGGATCTGTCCGCGCGTCACCTTCTCGCCCGTCAGCACGATGGGCTTGAGCGTGATCGACGTATTCTGGTTCGTACGGCGGTAGCGCGGCAGCACGTAGGTCGTGACCTCGGGTGCGAACGAGGTGAGGATCTCATCCTCCGTACGTTCGTAGCGGATCTCGATCTTCGAGGCGTCGGCGAAGACCACCTCGCCGTCGCCCTCGGCGACGATCTGGATGCGGCTGTCCGAAATCATGTCCTTCTCGATGCCCGTACCCACGATCGGCGACTCGCACGTCACGAGGGGCACGGCCTGGCGCATCATGTTCGAACCCATCAGCGCACGGTTGGCATCGTCGTGCTCCAGGAACGGAATGAGGCTGGCGGCGATCGAAGCGATCTGGTTCGGCGCCACGTCCATCAGGTCCACCTCCTTGTCCGTCACCACGGGGAAGTCGGCACCCTCGCGCGCCTTGATGCGGTCGGGCTGGAGGAAGTGACCCTCCTCGTCGATGGGCACGTTCGACTGCGCCACGACCTTGCCCTCCTCCTCTTCGGCCGAGTAATATTTGATGTGCGCGTTGTCCATGTCGATCACGCCGTTCTCCACCGTGCGGTAGGGGGTCTCGATGAATCCCATGGGCGAAATCTTCGCATAGACGCACAGCGACGAAATCAGACCGATGTTCGGGCCTTCCGGCGACTCGATCGGGCACAGACGGCCGTAGTGCGTGTAGTGCACGTCGCGCACCTCGAAGCCGGCGCGGTCGCGCGACAGACCGCCGGGACCGAGGGCCGACAGGCGGCGCTTGTGCGTGATCTCGGCCAGGGGGTTGATCTGGTCCATGAACTGCGAGAGCTGCGAGGTGCCGAAGAACGAGTTGATCACGCTCGACAGCGTCTTGGCGTTGATCAGGTCCACCGGCGTGAACACCTCGTTGTCGCGCACGTTCATGCGCTCGCGGATCGTGCGGGCCATGCGCACGAAGCCTACCGAGAACTGGTTCGAAAGCTGCTCGCCCACCGTGCGGACACGACGGTTCGAGAGGTGGTCGATGTCGTCCACCTCGGCTTTCGAGTTGATGAGCTGGATCAGGTACTTGATGATGGCGATGATGTCCTCGCGCGTAAGCGTGCGGATCGCCGGATCGGTATCCATGCCGAGCTTCTTGTTGATGCGGAAACGGCCCACGTCGCCCAGGTCGTAGCGCTTGTCCGAGAAGAAGAGCTTCTCGATCACGTCGCGCGCCGTAGCCTCATCGGGCGGCTCCGAAGCGCGCAGCTGCCTGTAGATGTACACCACGGCCTCCTTCTCGGAGTTGCACGGGTCTTTCTGCAACGTATTGTATATGATGGAAAAGTCGATGCCCGAGGGATTCTCCTTGTGCAGCAGAATCGTCTTGGCACCGCTCTCGATGATCTGATCTATGTGCTCCTCCTCGAGTACGGTCTCGCGGTCCACGATCACGTTGTTGCGCTCGATGGACACCACCTCGCCCGTATCCTCGTCCACGAAGTCCTCGACCCACGTCGAGAGCACGCGCGCCGCCAGCTTGCGGCCTACGGCCTTCTTGAGCGCCGTCTTCGTCACCTTCACCTCGTCCGCAAGGTCGAAGATTTCGAGAATCTGCTGGTCGGCCTCGTAGCCGATGGCGCGCAACAGGGTCGTGACCGGAAGCTTTTTCTTACGGTCGATGTAGGCGTACATCACGTTGTTGATGTCCGTGGCGAACTCGATCCACGAACCCTTGAACGGGATGATGCGGGCCGAATAGAGCTTCGTGCCGTTTGTATGCATGCTCTGACCGAAGAATACGCCGGGCGAACGGTGCAGCTGCGAGACGATCACGCGCTCGGCACCGTTGATGACGAACGTACCGCGCTCGGTCATGTAGGGAATCGTACCGAAATAAACGTCCTGCACCGGAACGCCGAAATCTTCGTGTTCGTCGTCCGTGCAGTAGAGTTTGAGCTTCGCTTTCAGAGGCACGCTGTACGTGAGGCCGCGTTCGAGGCACTCTTCGATCGAATAGCGGGGCGGGTCGATATAGTAGTCGATAAACTCCAGAACGAAGTTGTTCCGGGTATCGGTAATGGGGAAATTCTCCTGAAACACCTTGTACAGCCCCTCGTTCTTACGATTCTCGGCCGTCGTGTCCATCTGGAAAAAGTCACGGAATGATTTGAGCTGTACCTCCAGCAGGTCGGGATAGGGAACCCGGTTCCTCACTGTCGAAAAGCTGACTCTTTGTTGTGTTTTTGTTGCGGACATCGGTAAAATCCAAATTAAGTTGAAGTCTAAGTACTCGCGGGTGATGTTACGCTCCCAAGAAACGGGACCTTTTTATCCCGCTAATGCCCCCGGTGTAAACACATTACACCCCGAGAGCATCCGAAACGCCAAAGATCAGACACAGCTCCTTCCGGCACTTCTGATCTTTAGACCAAGAAAGGCATAGAGCTTACGCTTGCCGTAAGCCCTATACCTGCATTGTCTGAAACGTAATAAGCAGCAGAACTACTTAACTTCAACTTCAGCACCTGCCTCCTCGAGCTGACCCTTGATCGACTCAGCCTCCTCCTTGGAAACACCTTCCTTGATGGCCTTCGGAGCGCCGTCTACCAGAGCCTTAGCGTCGCCCAGCGACAGACCTGCGAGCTCCTTGACAACCTTGATCACCTGGAGCTTGGCCTGACCTGCGCTCTTCAGAATCACGTCAAACGACGTCTTCTCGGCAGCAGCAGCCTCGCCAGCACCGGCTGCGGGAGCAGCAACTGCAACAGCTGCGGCAGCGGGTTCAATGCCGTACTCCTCCTTGAGGACGGTAGCCAATTCGTTTACCTCCTTAACCGTCAAATTTACCAGTTCTTCAGCCAGTTTCTTTACATCTGCCATAGTTGTAATCTTTATTAATTTTGTTTTGATTCTTAAGTTAATTGTTACGTGTTTCGAGCGTCTTCACGAGGCCCGCAATCTTTTGGCCTGCATTACCCTGCAGAGCGGAAATAACATTCTTCGCCGGGGATTGCAGCAACAGCACGATATCGCCGATAAGCTCCTCCTTGCTCTTGATGCTGCACAGGGTGTCGAGCTGATTGTCGCCTACGTATACGCTGCCCTCTACGAATGCCGCCTTCAGTACGGGTTTCTCCGACGTCTTGCGGAACTCCTTGATGAGCTGCGCGGGGGCCTTGGCCACCTCCGTAAACATGATCGAGGTCGAACCCTCCAATACTTTCACCAGATCAGCATCCGCTTTCTCGGCCTTCTCAAGTGCCTTGCACAACAAGGTGTTCTTGACGACCACCAGCTTCACGCTGCTCTCGAAGCACTTGCGGCGCAGAGCCGCCGTCTGCTCCGCATTGAGCGTCGCGATGTCGGTCAGATAGAAGTGGGGATACTCGTTGAGCAGAGCGGCAAGGTTGTCGATTACAACCAGTTTTTCTTCCTTTGTCATTCTCTAAGTTCCTCCCTCTATTTAGTTTCTACTGATTTGGAATCAATCTGCACGCCGGGGCTCATCGTGGTCGAGAGATAGATGCTCTTCACGTAAGCGCCCTTGGCAGCAGCCGGTTTCAGCTTGAGAATCATGCTCAGCACCTCGTTCGCATTGTCTGCGATCTGATCTGCCGAGAACGAAATTTTACCGACCGAAGTGTGGATGATACCGAACTTATCGACCTTGAAGTCGATCTTACCCGATTTCACCTCAGTGACAGCCTTGCCGACCTCCATGGTCACCGTACCCGTCTTGGGGTTCGGCATCAGACCGCGGGGACCGAGAATACGGCCCAGCGCGCCGACCTTGCCCATGACGTTGGGGGTCGTGATGATCACATCGACATCCGTCCAGCCGCCTTTGATCTTCTCCACATACTCGTCCAGACCTACGAAGTCGGCACCTGCGGCTTTCGCCTCGGCCTCCTTCTCGGGAGTACAGAGCACCAGCACGCGCACGGTCTTACCCGTTCCGTGGGGAAGGGTCACCACGCCGCGAACCATCTGGTTGGCCTTGCGGGGATCGACGCCCAAACGCACGTCGATATCGACCGAAGCATCGAACTTCGTGAAAGTGATTTCCTTCAGAAGAGCGGCGGCCTCCGTAAGTCTGTAAGCCTTCTGGGCATCCACCTTCGCGTAGGCAACTTTTTGATTTTTCGTCAATTTACTCATCTCTGTAATCTCAATTACATGTTAGGAAATTCACCCACCACGTTGATACCCATGCTGCGGGCCGTACCCGCAACCATGCGCATGGCGGCTTCGATGGTGAAGCAGTTCAGGTCGGGCATCTTGTCCTGAGCGATCTCGCGGACCTGATCCCACGTTACCTGGCCGACCTTATCGCGGTTGGGCTGTGCCGAACCCGACTTGATCTTGGCCGCTTCCTTCAGCTGAATGGCTACGGGCGGCTGTTTAACAACGAAGTCGAACGACTTATCGCTATAAACTGTGATGATGACCGGAAGAACCTTTCCTGCCTTGTCCTGCGTGCGGGCATTGAACTGTTTGCAGAAGTCCATGATATTGACTCCTTTCGAACCCAATGCCGGACCGACCGGGGGAGAAGGGTTGGCAGCACCACCTTTGATCTGCAATTTGATAAATGCAGCAACCTCTTTTGCCATAATTTTCCTTGGTTTATTATTCTTTTTCTACTTGTGTGAAACTCAACTCCATGGGAGTCTTGCGCCCGAATATCTTCACCGATACCGTGAGTTTCTTGCGCTCGTTATCGACAGTCTCAATGGTACCTTGGAAGCTTGAGAAAGGACCGTCCGTAACTTTGACGGTCTCGCCGATAAAGAAGGGTATTTCGTTCTCTTCCTCCACCGAGCTCAGCTCATCGACACGGCCCAAAATGCGGCTCACCTCCTGCGGACGCAGCGGGGTGGCGATCATCTTGCGGCTGTCTTCCTTCGTATCGCCGAGGAATCCGAGCACGTTGGGGGTATTACGAATGATCATGGGAATCTGTCCGACGAATGCGGCCTCGATCAACACGTAGCCGGGATAAGAGACCTTCTCTTTCGAGATTTTCTTACCGTTGCGGATGGTGTAAACCTTCTCCGTGGGGATCAGAACCTGGGAAATGTAATCCTCAAGGTGGTTGTGTCGGATTTCGGACTCGATATACTCTTTGACCTTGTTCTCCTTACCGCCCACCGCACGGATCACATACCATTGTTTGGCTACTTCACTCATTACTCGCTACACAAATTAACGGCCTACACTGGCAAGGAACTTGTAGACTTGGGCGAGGATCGTCTCGAACGACATATCCATCACCAGCACTACAAGAGCGAAGATGACCGACGCCACCATCACGACGACCGTGGAGTTCTGCAACTGGCCGAAAGTAGGCCACGTCACCTTGTTTACAAGCTCGTTGTAAGACTCTTTAATGTAGTTGAACATAATTACCTGTTTTATTTAGCAGGAGCAGAGAGATTCGAACTCCCATCAACGGTTTTGGAGACCGCTATTCTACCCTTGAACTATGCTCCTTTATTGGGAAGCGCCGCCCGGAAGTGACGCTTCCCGTTGTTCGGATCGACTCCGATTACTTCACGATCTTCAGGATCTGACCTGCACCGACCGTACGACCGCCCTCGCGGATTGCGAAACGCAGACCCTCGTTCAGAGCGACAGGGTAGATCAGCTGAACCTTGATCGTCACGTGGTCGCCCGGCATCACCATGTCTACGCCATCGGGCAGGTGAACCTCACCGGTAACGTCCATCGTACGCAGGTAGAACTGGGGACGATACTTGTTGTGGAACGGCGTGTGACGGCCACCCTCTTCCTTCTTCAGGATGTAGACCTCAGCCTCGAACTCGGTGTGCGGGGTGATCGAACCCGGCTTGGCCACTACCATACCGCGCTTAACCTCTTTCTTGTCGATACCGCGGAGCAGCAGACCTACGTTGTCGCCGGCCTCGCCCTCGTCGAGCAGCTTGCGGAACATCTCGACACCCGTGCAGGTCGAAGTCAGCGTCTTCTCCTCGAGACCTACGATCTCGACGGGATCGCCTACGTGAACGATACCGGTCTCGATACGACCCGTAACCACGGTACCGCGGCCGGTGATCGAGAACACGTCCTCGACAGGCATCAGGAACGGCTTCTCGTTCTCACGCTGCGGGATGGGCACGTACTCGTCTACGGCAGCCATCAGCTCCATGATCTTCTCCTCCCAAGCAGCCTCGCCGTTCAGACCGCCGAGAGCCGAGCCGCGGATGATGGGGCAGTTATCGCCATCGAACTCATATTTGTTCAGCAGGTCGCGAACCTCCATCTCGACCAGGTCGAGCATCTCGGGGTCATCGACCATATCGCACTTGTTCAGGAACACGACGATACGGGGAACGTTCACCTGACGGGCGAGCAGCACGTGCTCGTTGGTCTGGGGCATCGGACCGTCGGTTGCGGCAACTACGAGAATCGCACCGTCCATCTGAGCGGCACCCGTAACCATGTTCTTCACATAGTCGGCGTGGCCCGGGCAGTCTACGTGCGCATAGTGGCGGTTGGCCGTCTGATACTCGACATGCGAGGTGTTGATCGTAATACCGCGCTCCTTCTCCTCGGGGGCGTTGTCGATCGAATCGAACGAACGGAGCTCCGAAAGACCATTCTTAGCCAAAACGGTCGTAATAGCGGCGG
>OFGO01001903.1_pt1 | contig 13503 bp, 14 predicted proteins | sample 1521761 | NCBI WGS metagenome assembly OFGO01 (sample SAMEA3504128, study PRJEB24116) | mouse gut metagenome | biome: mouse gut; feature: mouse-associated habitat; material: faeces | place: Denmark | collected 2011
GGTCCGTGACCTGGACCATCGGGCGGGCGGCTATTGCCGCCGCGCCGGTCCAGAGCGGGAGCCTGACTTACACAGGCCAGGAACAGACCCCCAGCTGGAGCAACTACAACACGGCCCAGCTGACCATCGGCGGCACCACCAGCGCCACCGAGGCCGGGAGCCACAGCGCCATGTTTACCCCCACAGCGAACTATCAATGGAGCGATGGCAGCGCGGCAGCCCGGTCTATCTCCTGGACTATCGGGCGGGCTGTCATCGCCAACACCCCGGCGCAGAGCGGGAGCCTGACCTATACCGGCAGCACACAGACCCCCAGCTGGAGCAACTACAACAGCGCCCAGCTGACCATCGGCGGCACGGCCAGCGCCACCAATGCCGGGACCTACTCGGCCTCCTTTACCCCCACCGCCAATTATCAGTGGGCTGACGGGAAAACCGCCGCGAAGTCGGTAAACTGGACCATCGCCAAGGCGGCTGGCAGCTTATCTCTGAACAAGACCAGCATGACCCTGAACGGCTCCACAAAATCCAGCACTATCGCGGTGACACGGGCCGGGGACGGCGCGGTGAGCGCCACCTCCAGCAATACCAGCGTGGCCACCGTCAGCGTATCCGGCACCACCGTTACTGTCACCGGGAAAGCCTACGGCACGGTGACCATCACGGTCAAGGTGGCTGCGGGGACCAACCACACGGCCCCGGCAGATAAGACCTGCAGCGTGACAGTGAACGTGTTTAACACCTCTATCGCCAGCAACAGTTGGGCCGCGATCAAAGCCGCCAGCGATGCCGGGGAGGGTGCCAACTTCTGGAGCGTGGGCGACACCAAGCCCATCGTCATCAACGGGAAGGTGGGCAATTACACCTTCTCCAACCTGACCATTAACCCCTTTATCTTGGGTTTCAACCACAACAGCGCCAAGGAGGGGACCAAGCGCATCCACTGGTTGATCGGGAAAATCAGCGGCAAGATGGTGGGCCTGTGCGATGATAAATATGGAAGTTACGTATCTGGCGAGGGCTACTTCCACATGAATACCAGCAACACCAACGTGGGCGGCTGGAAGGACAGCTATATGCGCAAGACGCTACTGGGCAACAGCAACGCGCCCACCAGCCCGCTGGCCAACAGTCTGATGGCCGCCCTACCCTCCGACCTGCGGGCCGTCATGAAAGCGGTGACCAAGTACACGGACAACGTGGGCAACAATACCGGCCATACCGCAGGCAATGTGACCAGCACCAGCGATTACCTGTTCCTGCTGTCGAACTATGAAGTACAAGGTAACGATGGCTATGCAAATAGCTATGAGAAGAACTCTCAGGCTCAGTACGACTATTTTAAAGCAGGTAACAGCAAGGTGGCGTATAGGCACAGCGCCATAGGTACAGCCGTGTGGTGGTGGCTGCGGTCCCCCTATTACTACACCTACACTCGCTTCTGCAATGTCTACATGGACGGCAGCTACAACAACAGCAACGCTTACTACTCGGCTGGGCTGCTGCCCGGCTTTGCTGTCTAATCCTCCGCAGAGTATCCAGCCCCCATCCCACCCGCGCAAGCGGGTGGCCCACCAGGGCCACGCCCACCGGCCCGCAGGGCCGGAACATGGAGGGCGCGTAAGCGCCCGACGCGATTTTTGAAAATCGACCCTATGTTTTAAACCCCGTTTATGATATACTCAGGCGAGAGATTATAGCGAAAGGGGTGAAAATATGTCGGTGCTGAAAAATCGGCGCATCACCAGCAAGGCCGAGTTTGTGAACACAGCCAGCGAGATTTACGATGATGTCATCGAATTTCTAACGAGGCTGTCTACCCGGTATTCCCGCCTGATGGCAGAGCCGATTGCAAAGCTGGCTGGAGAGGTGGAAGATCATGCGGAAAAGGCAAACAGCATTTTTCCCTCAGACCCCCAGCGGATCGACCTGCGCATAGGGCATCTTCTGGAGGCCAGGGCCTCCCTGATGGCGCTGGATGTGCGGCTCGGAAAATGCTATCGTATTATGAACAAAAACCCGGAGGGGTGCTACACCACCTCCAAGGGCCGGACGTTGGACGCCAAGGAGGCGTCGGAGCGGCTGGAGGCGATGGCAGATAATCTTGGGGCCAAGATTGACCGCGAGAATGATCTGCTGAAAGGCCAGATCGAGTCAACGAGTAAGCGCCGGAGGAAATAAGGATCGCTTGGGTGTACTTCTGATAATTTACTGCGAGCCGTGTGGTGGTGGCTGCGGTCCCCCTATTACAACAACAACAATAACTTCTGCAATGTCAACACGGACGGCAACTACAACAACAACAACGCTTACTACTCGGCTGGGCTGCTGCCCGGATTTTACGAAAATACGAGGTCAAACGGAGTAACGATTGTGAAAGACGACCTTCGTAAAAGGAGAAGTACTTCCCTGGGTTTTAATCCCTAAAACTGCCCTTTGATGCCCCTGCACGGACGCTTCTTGCATGGCGTGGGATGTGCCTGACCACGTTTCATGTGCCGGGGCAACGCAGATTTAGACGGCACCCGACAAGACAACTGTACGGAGGGCGAATACTTTATTATGACCAGCCAGGAGCGCCGGGAGGCGCGATACCAACGCCGCAAAGCAAAGCGGCAGGCCAGGAGGGAAGCCAGGTGTGCGGCCCTCGGCCCCATCGACAAGGTGTTTTCCTATCGGAAAATGTTCTTTTACGGACACCGTTGCTGCAATGGTGTCAACTGGAAGCAGTCAACTCAGAACTTCAAATTGCACCTGTTTTCCGGCACCGCAAGACGCCGGAGGGAGGTGCTGGAGGGCCGCTGGAAGCCCAAGAAATGCACCCACTTTACCTTGTGTGAGCGGGGTAAGGTGCGGCCCATCGACGCCCCGCACATCACAGACCGGCAGGTGCATAAGACACACTGCAACGAGGTCCTGATCCCCCTCTACACCCCCAGCATGATCTACGACAACGGGGCCAGCCAGCGGGGCAAGGGCCTGCACTGGCATTTTCGGCGCATCAAAGACCAGCTGCACTGGCACTTTCGCCGGTGGGGCCGGGAGGGCGCTGTTGGGCTGATAGACCTGAAAGGCTTCTTTCCCAATGCTCCGCGCTGGAGCATCTATCAGCGGCACCAGCTGCTGATCACGAATCCTGACCTGCGCTGGCTGGCTGATACGGTGGTCCAATACGCTCCCAGCACCGCGCCGGAGCGGGGGATGCCCCTGGGCGTGGAGCCGTCCCAGCAGGAGATGGTGGCCCTGCCCAGCGCGGTGGATAACTGGCTGAAGTGCCAGAAGGGCATCCATTGCGCTGGGCATTACATGGATGACTATTACATCATCATGCCCGATGTGGAGCAGCTGAAGGCGGTGATCCGGGAGATGGTGCGCCGGTTCGAGACCATGGGTATCCGGGTGAACAAGCGCAAGTGCCGGATCATCCCTCTTACAAAGCCCTTCCGCTGGTGTAAGGCCCGGTTCACCCTGACGGAGACCGGGAAGATCAAGGTCAACGGAAGCCGGGACGGGATCAAACGGGCGCGGCGCAAGCTGAAGTTGTTTTATCGGGAGTTCAAGGCTGGCAAGCGTCCCCTAAAGGACGTGGAGCAATACATGAACTGCCAGAGCGCGTATTATAAGAACTTCAACGACCATGGGAGGCTGCTGCGCCTGCAGCGGCTGTATCATGCAATCTTTTTCGGAGGTGGACAATGTTCAGGATCACAAAAAACGGGGCCAGCGTCGGCATGACCGAGGCCCCGACCTACATCAAACAACACAGCAATGGCAGCTTTGTCCTTTGCCCGGAGCCGGAGGCTTCGGGCATTGCCTTTGCCGGTTCAGTTTATCATTTGCTGGGCCGGGAGCCGCTGGAGGGGGCCGAGTCCGTCATGCTGGAGGAGGTTGACGCTGGCACCGAGATCGCCAGGGCCAACGAAACCAACGGCATTGTATTTGTGACCCTGGCCGAGTCCGGGGGCATCGACGCTGCCACGGCAGCGGAACACGCTGACCTGTTTGCCGAGTGGGCCTATCCCATCAAGTACAAGGAGGGGCAAATCCGCAGGTATGGCGGGGCGCTTTATAAGTGCGTTCAGGAACATACCTCACAGGCCGACTGGACGCCCGACAACGCCTCCAGCCTGTGGGCGGGTACATCCGACCCTGCCGAGGAATGGCCCACCTGGAGCGCCCCTGTGGGGGCGCACGACGCCTATTCTGCCGGGGCCAAGGTAAGCCATGGGGAGAAGCACTGGATCAGCGACCAGGACGGCAACGTGTGGGAACCGGGCGTCTATGGCTGGACCGAGGCCGTGGAGGAGCCTGGCGATGGAGCATAACAGCTATATCGCCAGGAGGCGGGCCAGATTCTCAGGTATTGGCGGCATCCTGGTGAATATCCCCTATGGGACGGCGCTGGAAGCCAGGGAGGGCTTCATCCTTTTTAAGGGGCGGCCCGTATGCGCGGTCACCAGCCAGAACGCCTACGACCATTTCAGCCAGAACGACGATGGCTGTGGCCGGGAGCGCGGGACGCTGGTGGCCACAATTATCTCCTGCCTGGAACGGCGGGATGATGGCTACCAGGCCCGCTGGGATAAGGTGTGGGGCGATCCCCTGTGCCAGAAATACAGAAGGCCGGAGCATGAGGACTTCTGGCTGTGGAACTATGATTTTTTCAATGCGCCGGTGGTGGACCTCTACCACATCGCCCGGCTGATCGGGGCGCGGGCGCAGTAAGTTCAGATAGAAAGGCTGCTCACAGAGCGGCCTTTTTATATTGCCTTTAAAAGCCGTTTGAAAGGAGGCGGTGGCCTATGTCCCACTGATGGTTGACGGGTGCTGGAGCGGGGACGGCGCGGCTTCAGCGCAGCCCAGGGAGCGCCGAGAACAACGAAAGGAAGATGCACATGGAAATCTATGAGATCATCGGTAAGCTGCTGGCCGCCTTTGTGGTGGGCCTGGTTGCCTACCTGGTGCCGAAAGCCAGGGCCTGGTTTGTGGCCAACACTGACAAGACCGCCCAAGAGCGGATCAACCAGCTGGTCACCGCTTTCGCCAGGGCAGCGGAGCAGCTGTTCCACGACACGGACCCCTCCGGGGCCAAGCGCCAGCAGTTTGTCAGGGAACAGCTGTCTGCCTTGGGCATTGAGATCACCGAGGCCGTTATTAACATGATCGAGGGCGCAGTGTGGGAAATCAACACGGAAACCAAGAAAGCCCAGGTGCAGACCAAGGAGATCGTTTCCGCAAATGTGGACGCCCTGGCAGAGGCGGTGACGCAGGAGGTGCTTGCCCGACTGCCGGGGCAGACACATGAATAAACGGCCTGTTTCCTATCTCCAGACCGACTCCCGGTGGGCCAAGAAGCCCTACCGAGTGCCGGGGGAGAGCAGCACCATCGGGGACTCCGGGTGCGGCCCCACCGCCGCCGCCATGCTGATCGAAACGCTGACTGGCAAGACCTACACCCCGGAGGACGCCTGTGCCTGGTCTGTCGCCCATGGGTATAAGGCCCTGAAGGCGGGGACCTATTACAACTACTTCGCCCCGCAGTTCGCGGAGTTTGGCATCAAGTGCTGGCAGCTGTCCTGGACCAACGGCTACCACAACCCCAAGGCCAAGGTCCACGACCAGGCCCTGGAGTATCTGAAGCAGGGCTACTATCTGATCGCCCTGATGAAGAAAGGCACCTGGACTGGCGGCGGCCACTTCGTGGTGGTTTGGTGGGCAGATAATAAAATCCGCATCAATGACCCGGCCAGCACCAGGGACAAGCGCCTGAACGGGGACCCGGCAACCTTCCGCAACGAGGCCGCCTATTATTGGGTGGTGGATGCCAGGGCCTACAACAATGGCGGCGGGGCTTCTCCCGCAGTGCCGGAGTACAGCACTTATACTGTGAAGGCCGGGGACAGCCTGTCGGCCATTGGGGCCAAGACGGGGGTGGACTGGAAAACCATCGCCGCCCTGAACGGTATCAGCAGCCCATACACCATCCACCCCGGCCAGGTGCTGAAGCTGGCCGAGAAGCCCAAGGAGGACGATAACATGGACCAGGATAAGTTCAATAAGATGTTTGAAACGGCGATGCAGCAGTACCGCCAGAGCCTGCGGGATAACGACTGCGGCGAGTGGAGCCGGGCGGCCCGGCAGTTCGCCGTGGACCAGGGCATTTTCGCCGGGAGCGGCACCATGGCCCCGGATGGCCAGCCCAACATGATGTGGGAGGACCTTCTGACCCGTGAGCAGTGCGCCCAGGTGCTTTACCGCTTCGCTCAGAAGTTCAACCTGGTATGACCATCACCGTAGGCGGTAAGAGGTCCCGGAGCCGCAAGAAAACCAAGCGCACCGACTACTCCAAACAGATGATCACCGATATCCGGGCGCTGCTTTGGGTGGTGACGGTGGGTGGGCTGCTGCTGGCCGCCTACTGCATCCGCACAGGTTACACCGGGGCGCTGCCCTGGTTGAGTGCCATGGTGGGGCTGCCCTGGACCGCTCACGGTGTGGTCTGCTCTAACTATCTCAGCATGGCCAAGTCTGACCACAGGCGGGGCGGGATCACCTTTGAGAGCGCGAAGGCCAAGGACTTCTCCCAAGTGGCCGAGGAGGGCGAAAACAGCCCCCCAATTTAACAACATAGGGGTGCGGGTAGGCCGCACCCCTCCTGTGATTTATCCGAGGATAATGCCCCTTTAATCATTATCAGAAAGGGTAGATCACATGGAAAGCTGTATTGGATGGATCGGCGGCAAACGGCTGCTGCGGAAAGCCATCCTGGAGCGGTTCCCCACCGATGAAGTGGGGCGCTATATCGAGGTGTTTGGCGGGGCCGGATGGGTGTTGTTCGCCAAGGAGAAAAAATCCGGTCAGTTGGAAGTTTATAATGACATCAACGGGGATCTGGTGAATCTGTTCCGCTGCGTGAAATATCACTGCGGCGAAGTACAGAAGGAACTGGACTGGCTGCTGACCTCCAGGGAGCAGTTCTTTGACTGCCTGGCACAGCTGGACACTCGCGGCCTGACCGACATTCAGCGGGCGGCTCGGTTCTTCTATACGGTTAAAATCAGCTTCGGCTGTGACCAGCGCACCTATGCCACCAGTTCAAAAACGATTGACACCGCATCAGCGTATCTGGAAAAGATTAAAGAGCGCCTGCGGGGAGTCAACATCGAGCATAAGGACTTTGCTGACCTGATCCGGGTATATGACCGCAAGAACGCTCTGTTCTACCTTGACCCGCCCTATGTTGGCACGGAGGGGTATTACGACAGCCCATTTAAGACGGATGACCACCAGCGTTTAAAGGCCGTTTTGGAGGGCATCAAGGGCCGTTTCATTTTGTCCTATAACGACTGCCCGATGATCCGGGAATTGTATTCCGAGTATCGCATTGAGGGTGTGAGCAGAAAAACCACGCTGGCAGGCAACGGAGACAATAACCAGCTTTTTGCCGAGGTTATCATCCGCAATTTCTAACCGTTTTCGTTGCGTTCTCACAAAATAATCACAGATATACACCTTGCTGGTAGAATGTCCCTAAAGGGGCATTTGTGATGATTAAAAACCATCTATCGCGCATCCTCGGAGAACGCAGGATGAAGCAAGCAGACCTTGCCAGGATCACGGGCATCAGGCCGACCACAATCAGCGAACTATACAACGAAGTCGCTGAACGTGTCAGCTTCGACCACCTGGATAAGATTTGCGAAGCCTTAAACTGCACCCTGAACGAACTGCTGGAATACATACCAAACCAGCATCGCCGGACAGGGAAAGACCTGATCCTGGAGGAGCATGGAAACCGCAAGAAAAAACCACGCTAATCTGGGCAAAAGAAAAGGCGTTTAAGAGGTCTTAAAAGGACCGCTTAAACGCTTTTTCTTTTTTGCAGATTATGTGCAAGGTTTTCGCAGCTTGTGCGCAAAGCTACAGTCAGCTACGCCAAATGGGGATATATTTTTATCCTCCCCTTCTTTTTAAGCTATGCCATCTTCTCGCTCATCCCGCTGGCGGACACCATCCGCAACAGCTTCTATGAGTACTACGCCTTCGGCCTGAAGACCGTGGGCCCCAACTGGACCGGGCTGTCCAACTACACCTCCTTGCTCTCCTCCGACCTGCCCAAGTACGCCTGGAACACCTTTGTCATGTGGATTCTGGGCTTTGTGCCCCAGATTATCGTGGCGCTGGTGCTGGCCTCCTGGTTTACTGACGCCCGGCTGAAAATCCGGGGCAAGCAGTTCTTCAAGGTGGTCATCTACCTGCCCAACCTGATTATGGCCTCCGCCTTCGCCATGCTGTTCTTCGCCCTGTTCTCCAACGCCGGGCCTGTCAACAGCATCCTGCTGCGCATGGGTGTGGTGGGAGAGGCCATCCGGTTTATGGAGTCCACCCTGGGGGCCCGCACCCTGGTAGGGCTGATGAACTTCCTCATGTGGTTCGGCAACACCACCATTATGCTGATGGCGGCGATTATGGGCATCAATCCCTCCATCTTTGAGGCGGCGGAGCTGGACGGCTGCACCCACCTCCAGAAATTTTTCAAGATTACCCTCCCCCAGATCAAGCCCCTGCTGACCTACACCCTGATTACCTCCCTCATCGGCGGCCTGCAGATGTTCGACGTGCCCCAGATCCTCACCGGCGGCAAGGGCGCCCCTGACCGCACCACCATGACGCTGATTATGTACCTGAATAAACACCTCCAGGCCAAAAACTACGGCATCGCCGGCGCGCTGTCCGTCTTCCTGTTTATTATCAGCGCCATTCTCTGCTGGTTCGTCTTTAAGATGAACACCGACTCCGACCCGGACGGCTCCAAGTCCGCGGCCAAGCGCGCCAAGAAAGGGGGCAAAGCGTAATGGAGAACAAAAAATCCAGCGGACGAACCATTCTGGCCCATGTGGTGCTGATTATCCTGGCGTTTCTGTGCCTGTTCTTCTTCTACATCCTGATTGTCAACGCCACCCGCTCCCACGCACAGCTCCAGCTGGGCTTCTCCGCCCTGCCCGGCTCCAGCCTGCTCACCAACTTCAAAAGCGTCATCAACGACCCGGCTATCCCCATCCTGAAGGGCATCCAGAACAGTTTGATTGTCTCCGGCTGCTGCGCCGCCATCGTGACCTACTTCTCCGCCCTGACGGCCTACGGCATCTACGCCTACGACTTCAAGCTGAAGCGCGCCGCCTTCACCTTCATCATGGCCATCCTGGTCATGCCCACCCAGGTGACGGCCCTGGGCTTCCTGCGGCTGATTACCGGCATGGGGCTGGACGACTCCCTGATTCCCTTGATTATCCCCTCCATCGCCTCCCCCGCCGTGTTCTACTTTATGCACAGCTATATGCAGTCCTCCCTGCCCAAGGAGCTGATTGAGGCGGCCCGGATTGACGGCTCTCAGGAGTTCGGCACCTTCAACCGCATTGTCCTGCCCATTATGAAGCCCGCCATCGCGGTGCAGGCTATCTTCACCTTTGTGGGCTCCTGGAACAACTACTTCATCCCCGCTCTGGTAATTACCTCCAAGAGCAAGCAGACCCTGCCCATCATGATCGCCACCCTCCGGGGCGCGGACTACATGAATTTTGATATGGGCAAAATTTACATGATGATTACCATCGCCATTGTACCGATCATTGTTATTTACCTGCTCCTGTCCAAGTTTATTGTGGAGGGCGTCACCCTGGGCGGCGTCAAGGAATAAATCAGAAAGCGCCGTCGGCCGACGGCGCTTTTTTCAAGGAGGAATTTTTATGGAAAAATGGATTCGTGCCCGTTATCAGCCCAATCTGCCCCTGGAAGGCGATCGTCGTGTGACAGCCAGCCCGGAGCATATCGCCCTGTCCCGCCGGGCTGCCCAGGAGGGGGCGGTGCTGCTGAAAAACAACGGGGACCTGCTGCCCCTGGCCCCGGATACCCGGGTGGCCCTGTTTGGGAAAGGAAGCTTCGACTATGTGAAGGGCGGCGGCGGCAGCGGGGATGTCACCGTGGCCTATGTCAAGAACCTGTACGACGGTTTGAAGGAGGAGGGCGTACCCCTCTACGAGCCTCTGTCTGACTTCTACCGGGACTATGTGGAGAAGCGGTATGAGGCAGGGGACGTCCCCGGCCTGATGGCCGAGCCGGCGCTGCCCCAGAGTCTGGTTGAGTCCGCAAAAAAGGACGCGGATATAGCGGTGATTGTCCTCAGCCGCTTCTCCGGGGAGGGCTGGGACCGGGAGCCGGTCTTTTATCAGGAGCCGGACTACCCCTGGCCCGATGAGCTGAATATGCCCCGCAAAGCCAAGGCTGTCTTCCCCAGGGGGGACTACTACCTCACCGAGGAGGAGCGGGCCATGGTGGAACAGGTCTGCGCCGCCTTTGACAAGGTGGCTGTGGTGCTCAACGTGGGCGGCGTGGTGGATGTCTCCTGGTTCTGGGAGGACGACCGCATCTCCTCCGCCCTCCTGGCCTATCAGGGCGGGATAGAGGGAGGCGCGGCCATGGCTGCTCTCCTCACCGGCAAGGCCAACCCCTGCGGCAAGCTGCCCGACACCTTCGCCCGGGATTTGAGCGACTACCCCTCCACGGAGTACTTCCACGACTCCCCCCACTATGTGGAGTACACCGAGGATATCTACGTGGGCTACCGGTATTTTGAGACCATTCCTGGGGCGGCGGAGCGGGTGTGTTATCCCTTCGGCTACGGCCTGTCCTACACCAACTTCGCCTTGGAGACGGTGAACGCTGGTGCGGAGGACAACCGGTTCAGGGTGTCCGTCAGGGTGACCAACACCGGAAACCGGGAGGGGAGAGAGGTGGTCCAGCTCTATTACGCCGCTCCCTGGGGCCTGCTCCAGAAGCCGAAGCGCTGTCTGGCCGCCTTCCAAAAGACCAAGCTGCTGGAGCCCGGGGAGAGCGAGACGGTAGAGCTGACTTTCGCTGTGTCCGACATGGCCAGCTTCGACGACCTGGGCAAAATCGCCCCCTCCGCCTGGGTGCTGGAGCAGGGGCGGTATCCCCTGTATGTGGGGACCTCTGTGCGGGACGCGGTAGAACTGGACTGGGCCTGGGAGCAGGGGGAGACGGAGGTGATCTGCCAGCTCAGCGCCAGCCTGGCCCCCTCCCACCTGGAAAAGCGCTTGCTGGGAGACGGAAGCTACGAGGCCCTGTCCGCCACTCCGGCGGCGGATACGAACGCCAATCTGTTCCAGCCCCTCACCACCGCTCAGGCGGAGGGGGTAGCCCCCGCCACGCCCGGCCGGGGACGCTGGATGCTTACCCAGCCTTTCGCTGAGGGAGTACAGCCCCTGTCCGCTGTGGCCGAGGGCAGGCTGACCCTGGACGAGTTTATGACCCAGCTCAGCGACGGCGACCTGATCCACCTCCTGGGCGGCCAGCCCAATGTGGGGGTGTCCAATACCTTCGGCCTGGGCAGCCTCCCGGAGTACGGCGTCCCCAACCTCACCACCGCCGACGGCCCCGCGGGTCTGCGCATCCAGCCCGAGGTGGGGGTGTGTACTACCGCCTGGCCCTGCGCCACCTTGCTGGCGGCCTCCTGGGACCCGGATCTGACCGCCCAAGTGGGAGCCGCTGCTGCTGCGGAGGTGAAGGAGAACAACATCTCTGTCTGGCTGGCCCCGGCGGTGAACATCCACCGCTCCCCCCTGTGCGGCAGGAATTTTGAGTACTACTCCGAGGACCCCCTGCTCACCGGAAAGCTAGCCGGAGCCATGGTCCGGGGAATCCAGTCCCGAAATGTCGCCGCTACCGTTAAGCACTTCGCCTGCAACAACAAGGAGACCAACCGGAAGTACAGCGACTCCCGGCTGTCCCAGCGGGCCCTACGGGAGATTTACCTGCGGGCCTTTGAGATCATCATCCGGGAGGAGGGGCCCTGGGCCATCATGAGCTCCTACAATGTCATCAACGGCCGCCGGGCCTCGGAGAGCCGGGAGCTGCTTACCACCATCCTCCGGGAGGAGTGGGGCTATGCCGGCCTGGTGATGTCCGACTGGTGGACCCGCGGAGAGCACTACAAGGAGCTCCTGGCAGGCAACGACCTGAAAATGGCCAACGGCTACCCGGAGCGGGTCCAGCAGGCCATGGACCTGGGACTGGTGTCCCGGGAGGACCTGGAGACCTGCGCGCGGCGAGTCCTGGAACTGATTTTGAAGATTGACTGACGAAGGAGGAACCTTACTTATGGCAACTTTGAATTTGAAAGGGATCACCAAGATCTATCCCCACAGCGGCGGACAGAAGAAGCCCAAAAAGGGTGCGCCTGAGAAGAAGACCAACCTCCAGGTGACGGACAAGGGCGTTGTGGCGGTCCAGCAGTTCGACTTGGACATCAGGGATAAGGAGTTCATCGTTCTGGTTGGCCCCTCCGGCTGCGGCAAGTCCACCACGCTGCGGATGGTTGCCGGCCTGGAGGAGATCTCCGGCGGCGAGCTGTACATCGACGGGCAGCTGATGAACAATGTGGAGCCCAAGGACCGGGACATCGCCATGGTGTTCCAGAGCTATGCCCTGTACCCCAACATGACGGTGTACGAGAACATGGCCTTCCCCCTGAAGCTGAAGAAGACCCCCAAGGATGAAATTGACCGCCGGGTCAAGGAAGCCGCCGAGATTCTGGACATCACCCAGTACCTGGACCGCAAGCCCAAGGCCCTTTCCGGCGGCCAGCGGCAGCGTGTCGCCATCGGCCGTGCCATCGTCCGGGAGCCCAAGGTGCTGCTGATGGATGAGCCCCTCAGTAACCTGGACGCCAAGCTCCGTAACCAGATGCGCGCCGAAATCATCAAGCTCCGCCAGCGCATCAACACCACCTTTATGTACGTCACCCACGACCAGACCGAGGCCATGACCCTGGGTGACCGCATCGTCATCATGAAGGATGGCTTCATCCAGCAGATCGGCACCCCCCAGGAGGTCTTCGACCATCCCGCAAACCTCTTTGTGGCCGGCTTTATCGGCACTCCCCAAATGAACCTCTTCGACGCCAAGCTGGTGAAGGAGCAGGATCAGTACATGGTGGAGGTGGGCGCTCTCCGGGTGGCCCTCTCCGAGCAGAAGCAGAAGGCATTGGCTGCCAAGAATGTGGCCCCTCAGGCTGTCACTCTGGGCGTCCGTCCCAGCCACATCGTCCTGAGCAGCGCCGACAACGCCATCGAGGCCACCGTAGAAGTCTCTGAGATGATGGGCAGCGAGGTCTACCTCCACGCCAACGCCAACGGCAAGGATGTGGTCATCATCGTCCCCACCATGGACCTTTCCGGCAACCACCGGGACACCTTCGGCATCGGGGCGAAAATCTGCTTCACCTTCGGCGGCAACGTCTGCCATGTCTTCGATAAGGACGGCAAGAACCTGGAGATGTAATCCAAATACACCAGCCTGCACACCAAGGGCGCCGGGAAAACCGGCGCCTTTTTCTTTGCCGGAGGCGCAGGGGGAGGGGCTGAAGACCGCAGGGCGACAGCATTTAACTTTTTGTCGGAACGTGGTAAAATAAAGACATGGAAA
>OFGO01001904.1_pt1 | contig 13485 bp, 10 predicted proteins | sample 1521761 | NCBI WGS metagenome assembly OFGO01 (sample SAMEA3504128, study PRJEB24116) | mouse gut metagenome | biome: mouse gut; feature: mouse-associated habitat; material: faeces | place: Denmark | collected 2011
TGCCGCAGCCGGACTTTCCCATGATCCCCACGAATTCATTCTGTTCGATCACAAAATCAAGCCCCTTGAGAACCTTTATCGTATCCTCCTCCGCATTCGGCAGCTTATAATTCCGTATCAGTTTCTCTGCTCTTAACACACTTTCCATATCTATGCCTCCCTCGTCTTTTTCTCAACCTGCCGGATGTTCCACTCCGTGAGCACCCACATTAAGATCCCAAGCGCCGCAAGCTCTGATACCCCGAAAGGCAGAAGTTTTGCCGAGATCATCTTTATATCCTCCGCCGTGTAGATCCGCGCGTGGAATGTAGTCAATAAAAGAGCTGTGCTAAGCCCAGCGGAGCATAGCGCCACTATAGAATAGTACACGCCCATCTCCCACCGGACGAGCTTTCTCCTTTCTTTCTTCCTCATGCCCATGCAATTTAGAAATTCCGTCCGCCTTACATTCATCTTCTTCTCCGTCATCATCTTGATTCCAAGGAGCAAAAGCTCTGCCGCAAAGAAGATGAAGATGAGGAGCTTTGCCATCGTCTTTTGCATGTTAAGCTCCGCGTCCATGCGGAACATAACATCTTTTTTCAGATAATAACTCTTTACTTTCGCGTCATACGCCTCTTCACTCCTGTGGCGCTGACGGAAAGCGTCAAGATCCGGCTTTAAGCTCTCAATCGCCGCATCATCCGCTTTAGCCACAATCAGCCTGGTCGGGCCCTGATTGAGGACTTCGGCATATTCCGCCCGCTCCTCCGGCTTAAGCACCTCCCCGTCGTAGGGATTCGTCTCTTTCCATATATCCTTTGCCTTCTCAAAATATGTATCGGAAAATACTACAAGGTTCTCCCTCTCTCCCTGGCAGAGCGCCCCAATAAGCCCCGACACTTCCTCCCCCGCAATCCTGCGGCGTGAAAAGGATGTCCTTGGAGAATACTCGTCAACTCCGATGCACACCGGCCCCGTGTAGAGATAGGGGGTGGAGCGCAGCGACTTGTAGTCAATGGGTCTCGCCTTCGTCGCCTTATTCTGCTGGTGGACGATGTAGATACTTTCCCCCTCGTCATCCAATCCCAAAGACTTCTCTATGTAATCCGGATCCTGCGCTTTTTTCAGGGCATGGAATGTGGATTCTGAAATCCCGATATTCTGGCTGCGTATCGCCGACATCTCATTATTTTCCGACCGCTCCGTAGCATCCGTTCCCGACACCCGAAACATGGGATAATCCAGGGTTTCAACCCCTGCCGTCTGCCGCATCTTTTCAAGAAGTTCCATATCCTCTCCGTCCTCTGCGCTGGCGCACATCACCAGGTCATAAGGAAAGAGGGCGTCCTTGTCCGTCACCAGCGAGACGGAAAACAACTGTACGGAAAATACAGCCAGTATGCACACCTGCAGCACGCACAGGCCGAACATATACCACACCGCGCTGCGGGATTTATGGTAAAACGGGTGCTGGCGCAAAAGCTTTGAGAGCGCCCCTTTTTTCTTTCTCACATGGACAAGATACCCGGATATGCCAAATCTCAGCACTAAATACAGCCCCGCCAGGCATCCGCCAAGAATCTGTATATTTTCAAAATTCCCGTTCATCCCGTACCAGTAGACCATGAGAGCGCAAAGGCCCAGACCCGCCGCCGTGACTACGATATGAAACTTCCGCGGCATCCGCTCTTTCATCACCTGTAAGTCCAGAGAGCTCCCCATGCGGAATCCCACAAACAAGTCATGGGTCACGAAAAAGGTCACCAGGTAGATGACAAGCATCACTGCCACCGCCTTCAAAAGAAGGAGCGGCGATAAGAAACTGCCCTCGATGCCCCCGATATTTTTCTGGAACACCGCAATAAGGACCGTACCGGCCACGCCCCCTATGACCAGAGACAGTATGGTTCCGATGCCAAGCTCAAGCCCCATGCAGAAGTACATCGTCTTCCTTCGGATTCCAAGCGTCTTGAACACCCCGTACTCCGGAATCCGTTTCCGCAGGTAATAAAGGAGCAGAAGGACGAGCATAAATAATCCTACCGCCCCAAGCTCCACAATACTCTTAAGAAGAACCTCCCCTGCCCCGGAAGGGATGCCTGACTGCGGGAGCTCTTTTGCCCCTCCCTCTACGGTCACTTCCCACTCTCCCAAATCCGTCATCGTCATCTTAGCAGTTGTTCCCTCCTGTGACGTCAATTTCTGCATCCCAAAGCCGGTCAGCACAAATCCGAACACAAGAGCGTTGCACACAAGCAGCACCGTGTAGTCCTTAAGATTTCGCCGGAAATTCTTCCAGATCACCCGGTAGAAAAGCTTTTTGTACTTTCCCGGGAAATAAAGCCTTTCTTTGCGCTCTTCCTTTTCCCGCCGCTCCTTTTCATGGTATTCATCCGCCTCGGTGACTGTCACATCCCAGTTCTCAATCACCTTCCGCCCGATGAACTCCACCGCCGCAACTACCATAAAAGCGCCAATGCAAAGTATGCCCTCTGTATAGTTGCTGCAAAAGTCCAGCATCATATAGGGCGTTGTCCCAGCATAAAGAACCGCTATGGCAGTAAGGAGCGACATAATATTGATATTCCAGTTCTTCCGGGCAAACACTGTGGCCAGATAAAAAATCCCAACCAGCACAAAGAAAGCAAAAATCCCCAGATTGACCTTCACTCCTATCTCATAAAGGACATTTGGCTCAATCCCTGCCTGCTGCACCAGAGCGTCAATCCCGTCCCTTTTAAACTTCAGGGCAAAAGTCACTACAGAATACTTCTTCTCCCCCACCATCATCCACGGGCAGCCAAGCGCCGCAAACTCCAGCATGTACAAAACGACCGAGAACCTTCTCTGTATTCTCGAAAGACGTTCTGTGGACTCACCCTGTGCCTTTCTTTTTTTCCCCATTTTGTTCCACCTCCGTATGCATTCCCCTGACTATTATACCTTACTAATCCCGGCCTTCCAACACTATTTTCCTGCCAAAAAAGCGCCTTATCTCTGCCCCTACCTATAAGAGTGAAAAAATACATTTTCGTTACAAAATTTTTTAAAGTTTTTTTCTTCTCCCCGCCCCCCCTGCCGATTTGCAAATTGCTGCCAATATTTTGTACTTTAGTCTATAAATATTTCCAACAAAGTGTTATAATTTTTCTATAATCATGTTAGGAGGTTTTTTATTATGAATGTAACAGAAAGAATTCAGAGGCTCCGCTCCCTCATGGCAGAGAAGGGGATCGACGCCTACGTTGTCCCCACGGCACCAGAGCGAGTATGTAGGGGAACATTTTAAAGCCCGGAAATTCATCACCGGGTTCAGCGGCTCTTACGGAACCGCAGTGATCACGAAGGATGACGGCGGCCTCTGGACAGACGGAAGGGATTTCTTCCAGGCAGAGAACCAGCTTTCCGGCAGCGGCATCCGCCTCATGAAGATGTTCGTGGGCGATACCCCGTCCATCACTGAATACTTGCAGGCAAATATCCCGGAAGGCGGCGCTGTGGGCTTTGACGGCCGCGTCCTCTCCATGGGCGAGGGCCAGGAGTACGAGGAGGCGCTGTCTGCAAAAAATATCCGCATCCATTACTCGGACGACCTTATCGACGCCATCTGGGAAGACCGCCCCTCACTGTCAAAGAAACCGGCCTTCTTTTTAGAGGAGAAATACTCCGGCGAAAGCTCCGCCTCAAAGCTTGCCCGGGTGAGAAAAGCCATGGCAGAAAAGGGCGCAGACTCCCACATCATCGCCTCTCTGGACGATGTGTGCTGGCTCCTTAACATCCGCGGGGATGACGTGGACTTCTTCCCGCTCCTTCTGTCCTACGCCGTCGTTACCATGGACAAGGCAGAGCTTTACGTGGACAGCTCCAAGCTGGATGACAGAATCCGTGAGGAGCTTTCGAAAAACAATGTATCTGTCCACCCCTACAACGACATTTACGAGGACATCAAGAGCTTAAGCCCGGACAGCACCACCATGATCGACCCTATGAAGATGAACTACGCCCTCTATAAGAACATCCCATGCAAGATCGTGGAGGCTGCCAACCCGACGATTCTTATGAAAGCCATGAAAAATGACGTGGAGCTTGAGAATGTCAAAGAGGCTCACATTAAGGACGGCATCGCCATCACGAAATTCATGTACTGGATAAAGAACCGCTACGACAAAGAACCTATCACCGAGCTAAGCTCCGCCGCTAAATTAACAGAACTGCGCTCTGCCCAGGAAGGCTACATCAGCGACAGCTTTGAACCGCTCTGCGCTTTCGCAGACCATGCGGCCATGATGCATTACTCCCCCTCCGAGGAGACAGACGTGCAGTTAAAGTCCGGCGCATTTTTCTTGAACGACACCGGCGGCGGATACTATGAAGGCTCCACAGACATTACCAGAACTTTCGTCTTAGGCTCCGTAGACCAGCAGATGAAGAAATATTTTACCGCCGTTGTGCGCGCTATGATGCGCCTATCCCGGGCAAGGTTCCTCTACGGCTGCTACGGCTACAACCTTGACGTGCTGGCAAGAGGCCCCATCTGGGATCTTGACCTTGACTACCAGTGCGGCACCGGACACGGCGTCGGGTACTTAGGGAACATCCATGAGGCTCCCACCGGATTCCGCTGGTACGTTGTTCCAAGCAAGAACGAGCACCATCAGCTTGAGGAAGGCATGGTCATCACCGACGAGCCGGGCATCTACGAGGACGGCCAGTTCGGCATCCGTATCGAAAATGAGTTTATCGTGCGGAAAGGCACAAAGAACAAATACGGCCAGTTCATGTACTTCGAGACCGTGACCTTCGCCCCCATCGACCTTGACGGCATCGACCCGGAGGAGATGAGCCGCGACGAGAGGGAATGGCTGAATAACTATCACAAAGACGTGTATGAAAAGATCGGCCCGCACCTTACCGATGAGGAAAGAGAGTGGCTTAAGGGCTATACACGGGCAATTTAATTGTCAGGCAGGGCAGCTTTTGAGGATTTTTCGGGGCTGCCTTTTTTTTCGAATTCCTCTGCAAAATATTTTGAAAACCGCCCGAACCGGGCATTGATACAAGTTAATACATGACATAGAAGGCAAATACCCTGTCTGAGGATATCTGCCGTTTGATACTTCTGATTCGATTGATTCTTCTGATTCAGTTAATTCTTATAGATTGCTGTACAATTACTGCATCTGTTCCATAAACTGGTGGATGGACTCGGCCTTTGCCGCCGCTTTGAGCCATGATCTGAGCTTGCTTAGAGATGTTTCTTCTTCAATCATAACCCTTAAATCATCCGGCACTTCTCCTAAATCTTCCAGCAGATCAAGAATGCCTTCCATCTTTCCTTCTGCCTTTCCCTCATTGCGTTCCGTCTTCAGCAGTTCTTCCAACAGCATATAGCGTTCCTCCATCTTCCTGCTTTCCTTAACTTTCCTGACATTCTCCTGAAGTCTTTTTACAAAATCATCCTCAAAGTCTTCTGTACTTTTATTAAGGTCTGCTTTTACATACTTTAAAAACTTCACCAGTTCTTTTGGAACTTCATCATTGTTCTTCCCTTCGGTACTCAGATATACGGTACAGCTCCCGTCTCCAAGCTCCAGCGGCAGATCTTCTCTGCAATAGTTGCTGAAACTGTACCGATACTTTTTTCTCCCGCAGGGGTCATAGTCACAGATAAAGATAACATAACTGTCCGGCAGCTCGGAATAACTAATATTGCTTAACAGCAGCTCCATGTCAATCTGGCTGTGGTAGTACCGGCTCCTCCTGGGAAGGCTGTCATCCTTGCTCACCTGCATCTCTACATTGTAGCGGGTGTGGCTGTCATCCTTCGCATAGACATCAAGACGGACTCCCCGGTATTCCGGATTGTAGATCAGGCTGTGCTCCTTGCTGACCCTGACTTTCTCAATAGGAAATCCAAGTACCATCTCCAAAAATTCCCGGCACATTTCCTCATCGGCCATCACTGCGCCGAACATAAAGTTATCCTTGATAGTAAGTTCCTGTAATCGTTTCTTTCTTCTCATCTCGTTCCTCCGTTTCTTACAGAGGAATTCTAAAACAAGTATAACACACCCCGATTTTACTTTCAATCAAATTTTCAGCGGACTCCTTGAATCTTCGCCTCATTCTCACTGCTGCTGCCGGAACCGACTGCCATATTTCCACTTCCGCCCTCACCTTCCCCGTCGGAAATGCCCGGCACTTCGCCTCCGCTGCCCTTCCCGGCTGCATCCTGGGGCCCGCCCGCCCCTGACTGCCCGGCATTTTTCTGCAGGATACGCAATAGCCACCGCCCGGAATCGCTTAAGTCATCCTCCGTAAAGCCCGATGCCTTTTCTACCCCGCTGCCGATGACCGCAGAGGTTTCTTCCTTATTAGACAGATTCCACGCCACGTAGCTTACCTTATACTGGTCCATAAGCTGCACCCACGCCTTGGCCTGCACCTTATCGAGTCCGCCGTTTCCGCTGGCGTCGCAGATGCCGTACTCCGAGACAAACACCGGAAGTCCTGCGTCGATGGCCTTTGCCATAGTATTTCTCAGCGCGCCCGTATGAGTCGCCGCGTAAAAATGCAGCGTGTACATCACATTGCCGTATCCGGCGATCGGGTCTGCCGCCGCCTGCCCTGCCTCCTGGCACCAGTTCGGCGTTCCCACCAGGATCACCGCATCCGGGGCGCCGGCGCGGATAACCGGGATGACTTCCTCGGCGTAAGCCTTAATCTCGCCCCAGGACGTGCCGCCGTTTGGCTCATTGCATATCTCGTAGAGTACATTTTCATAGTCTGAAAGCTCCCTTGACATCTCCCCGAAAAAGGAAAGCGCCTCTTCTTTATACTGATTCGGGTTATTGTCCGATAAGATATGCCAGTCCACAATAACATAAAGGTCCTGCGCCGCCGCGTAGCTGACGCCCCTTTTTACCAGCTCCTTTAAGCTCTCCTTGTCACCGTCCGTACAGTACCCGCCTGACTCCGCCGTGTACATGGCAAGGCGGACGACGTTGGCTTTCCACTCCTGCCTAAGCTCCCTGAAAAGATCCTCATTGACATACTGAGGAAACCATGCAAGGCCGTGGGTGCTGACACCCCTTAGCTGCACAGCATTTCCATTTTTATCCACAAGCTGAGTGCCCTTAACGGAAAGCTTACCGCAGACGGACGGAGCGGCGATACCTTCCTCCGCCCTGTTTCCGGTGCCTTCGCCCGGCTGGCTGCTCATGCCATCTTCCCTTAAAGCATTATCACCCGAAGTTTTGCCGTCAGGCATCTGGCCCTCCGAAGAGCCATCGTCCTTAGACTGGCCACCTGAACCCCCGTCCGGCCTTTCCGTAAAACTCCCGCTTTGCTCCTGCCCACCGGATTTCCCGCAGGCAGAAAGGCAAAGGATATTCAGCAATAACAGACAACCCGCTGTCAAAATTATTTTCCCATATTTCTTCATTCTTCTCCACCAATTCACGATTTTCTGCCGGATATCATTTTTTCCTAAGCTCCATCTCATCACCCATCTGCGTAAAGCCGTATTTCTCATACAGCGACCGCCCCATCCGTGTCGCCTCCAAAGAAATGGCGTCAATGCCTCTGTCCGCTGCATCCCTCACAAGCAGATCCAGCATATGATAAGCGATTCCTCTCCTCCTATACTCCGGCCTCGTATACATATTCATAATATACGCCTTATTGCCGCTGGGATTGTGGTATGTAGGCATAACCTGGAAATAGCTGACGCCGCCTGCCCCTGCAAATTGCTCCCCGTCCAACGCCAGGTATGCCGTATGGGTACCCTCACATAATGCCCTTTGATAGTAACGGTACGACTGTTCCCTGACTTCGCTCATGTCCGCATCCCCGGACAGACAGTTCGCCGCCCGTAGCACTTCAACTCTCGTCTCCGTCAACAGCTCCAGATCCTCAATAGACGCTTTCCGATAAGTCAGCGCTTTCTCCTTTCCCTCACCGGATATCATACACGCTCCTCACTTTCACGCCCTCTGCCTTACCCGATACAATCTTCACCCGTTTTTCCCCTCCGTTTAAGTCAAAATAGTTATCGGACAGAACAAAATCCTCCGCCTCATTTTGTATCTCCACGCTTTTTGCGTAAGCCGCCGCCGACACGACGATCTCATCGCCTTCTGTCCGCCAGGAAAGCTCAGGGTCTTCATACCGGAAATATTTCGGATAGGAAAAGATGACCGTTCCCTCAGAGACAACCTCCCCTTCCTTCTTAAGCTCATAGCTTACGTACTCGGAAAACACATCAATTTCCGACAGCATCACTTTGTCAAGCCACACGCTTGTAAGCGCCGGAACACAAAGTTCCGTTACGCCTCCGTGGTGGAGGACTTTCGCCTTCCCGTTCCGGACAGCCCAGGACACCTGCACCTTCTGCTCCTCTCTCGTTTCGTTTGCCACGTTCAGGCGGATGGATTTTTCAAACGTAAAATGCTCCCGGTTCATATCCGCCTCCTGGGTCATCATCCCCTCCTCCTCGCAGGAGAGAAGTAGAGGCGCGAAAAACCGTTTCTCTGCGTAGTGCAGCGCCTTCCACCTGCCGCAGTAGTCGATGGACGACCAGGAGATTACCGGCCAGCAGTCATTGAGCTGCCAGACGATGGCGCCCATGCACCGCCCCCTGTTCCTGCGGAAATGCTCCACCCCGTACCGGATGGCGTCCGCCTGCAAAAGCTGAGACGCATAGATTAAAGTGTCAAAATCCGTCGGGTAGAGGTAGACTTGCTGCAGGTAATTCATGATCTTGCCGTTGGCGCCGTACTGCCTCTGGTGCTTTTCCATCACATAGGAAAAAAGGTTCATATCCTTTGGGTCATCCGTAAAAGTCTCGATGGTCTTCTTCGCCGGCAGCGACTGGAACCCGAATTCCGACGCGTAGCGGAAGAAATATTTCCGGTACACGGAAAAGGGACGGTTGCCATGCCACACTTCCCAGTAATGCACATCGCCCCGGTCAGGGCTGTTAGGCTCGTCGAAAGCACCGCCGGAAGACGGGCTCGCCGGCCAGTAAAAGGTCTGGGGGTCGTGTTCAGCCAGGACCTCCGGGATCAGCTGCTCATACATCAGAATATAATCCCGCACCTCCGTTTTCTTCGTCACCCAGTGGTGCCCCTCCTCCACAAACATCTCCATCTCATTGTTGCCGCACCAGAGGGCTAAGGATGCGTGGTGGCGCAGGCGCTTTATATTGTCGATAAATTCCTGCCGGATGTTCGCCTTAAACTCCGGCGTCAGCTCATAGACCGCGCAGGCGAACATAAAACCCTGCCACACCATAAGCCCAAGCTCGTCGCAGATATCATAAAACCAGTCGTCCGGGTAATATCCCCCGCCCCACACACGGACGGCATTGTAGTTGGCCGCCACGCACTGGGTAAGAAGTTTCCTCGTAGTCTCCGGCGCCACCCTTCCCAATAAATGGTCCTCCGGGATATAATCCGCCCCCATGGCAAACACCGGCACGCCGTTTACTTCGTGGGCAAAGCTCTCCCCCCACTCATCTTTCTCTGCTCTTACCGTCATCCTCCGAAGGCCGATTCTTTTCTCCCACACGTCAAGGCGCTCCCCGCCCAGGAAAAGCTCCACCTTCACAGTATAAAGCGGCTGCTCCCCGTAGCCGTTGGGCCACCAGAGCATCGGATCCTCGACGGTAATCTCCCTGGGGGAATCCGCATACCGGCAGACCGCCCCGTCAGGAGCCGTGATTTCCACCGTATAATATCTCTTCTCAGGCTCGGGCACTTCCGTCTCTCCACCGCCATACGGGCTGTATGAAGTTGCATCCCTTTCTTCCACCTCTATCTGAAGGGTGCACTTCCCCTCCTCATGCTCCTGCCGGATATAGACGCTGTCTATCCGCGCCCCTTTTACCCCAAGGAGAGATACCTCCCGGAAGATTCCCGCGTCGGGAAGGTGCGCCCCCCAGTCCCAGCCGAACATGCAGTGGGCTTTCCGCATATGCACGAACCCGTCCATAGCGTCCTCCGACCCAAGAGTGCGGCATTTGGCGAACTCTTCCCGGATATGCTTAAGGGGCGAGTAAAGCACTGCTTTAAGCAGGTTTCCCTTCTCTCTCAAGGCTCCGGTCACATCATACTCCCAGACACGGTGCATATTGTCCGCCTTTCCGATGCACTTTCCGTTTAAAAATATATCCGCGATGGTGTCGATTCCGTCAAAATGCAGCAGCACCTTATCCTGGGAAAAAAGCTCTGCCTCCGCGTCAAAGACAGTCTCATACTCGTAATCCTCCTCCATGAGGGGAAGGGCGCGTATCTCATTGTCCTTCCAGAAGGGATCCTCCATCTCCCCGTTCCGCAGCAAATCCGTATACACCGTTCCCGGCACTACCGCCGGACGGGCGGCCTTATCGCCCGCCCGTCTCATCTGCCAGTTTTCCTTTAATATCTGCCGAATCATCCTTATCTTCCTCCTTATCTTTCCGGTTCCTCCGCCTTCGGGTACTCGTTGCAGAGCAGCCGGTAAGGCTCTTCGTCCTCCTCAATCTCCGGAAACCGCCCAATCAGCTCATAGAAACGGTTGTCGTGCTCATCGTCGTTGCACATGGACACTTCCCCCAAAAGCACGTCGCCGCTCCCCTCCTCCACGTGGAAATCGTGGTACATGTACGGGTATATGGTGATGCTCTCCCCCGGCGTCAGCTTTACTTTCGTACCCGCCGGTGCGGTAAACTCCCGCCCGTCGCAGTTCACCGTCACGTCCGTGTCGGCAAATTCGCCGTCCTTCGTGGAATTGTAGACCGTGATCAGCACGTTGCCGCCGCCTCTGTTGATGATGTCCTCCATCTTATTCCAATGGAAATGCATGGGCGCCATCTGCCCTTCCTTCACAAGAAGGAGCTTTTCCGCGTAAGTCTTTGTGTACTTATCCATCTTAAGGTTCCCGTTCCGGATGGTGATGAGGGAAAATCCAACCTCGTCAAATTTCCCTAAGCCGTAATCCGTAATATCCCATCCAAGCATATTATCCCGGATCTCATCGTACTGCGCGCCCTTGCTCTCCCAGTCTTTTGCCGTCCACTTGCAAAAGGGCGGTATCTCAAAGCCATGGGCCTTTATCATCTCTTCCATATGCCGAATCTCTGCATTAATCTTTGACCGTTTCATCCTGATTCTCTCCTTCTTCTTTTAGCAAATCCTCTGCCTCTTTCTTCACCCCGTCAAGCTCCGCGCCTGTAAGGAAAGTAAGCTTAAGCCTCTTTACCTCCTCAGAAAACGGCTCCATCCGGTGAAGGTCACCCTTCTCCCGGTGGTAAGCCCTCCCATAGACGCTTGCATTGGCAGGCTCAAGGCCCGCCACATAATCTCCCGCCGCGATAGATTTCCACTGCATAAAGTAAGGCAGCTCCCTCACATTATAATCAATCTTAAGGCCGATGCCAAGCCCGGGATTTATAATCGCACCGAAAGTATTGCCCCTTTTATCCGCCGCCATCTCGTGGAGGAAGACATACTCCGGCTCCTCCTTTGCCGCGATGAGATAGGGTCGCATCTGAGCCGCCGAATCCCTGAGCCACATAGCAGGAATGTCTCCGGTCACCACGTATGCCGTTCCGTCCGGCATGCGCTTTACCGTCCTGTCCAGCGTATTTGTGTAGCAGTTCTCAAAAATCCTGGCAAGCCTCTCCTCCCCCTTAAGCTTTTCCTTCACTGTCTGCAAGATCCTTTCTATCGAATCATACTGCCGTCTTCGTTCCATGTTAAAATCCCTCCGCTGGTTTTCGTTTTCTGAGATTGTAACATTTCTAAAGCCCCAGTTACAACCGGGTTTGGAACAAAGAAAGAATATGTCCAGCAAAACGAGAATAGTTACGTATCGTAGGAAACTCTAAAAGCAATCGCGAAAAAGCGCAGACAGATAGAGCGAAAGCTTTATCAAAAGCCTCCGCTTTTAATGGAATAAAAATTTTGAAAAGAGCTGCCGGCCAATCCCGGCAGCTTATTTTTACATAAACATATTGCTGGTTCCGACATACCGGACCCCGTCCTCAAACACACGTTTTCCGCCCATGGTCACAAGCTTTACGTCATTTAAGCACTTGATATCTTTGCTCAGGTCGCCGCCCACAACTAAAATATCCGCGTCAAGCCCTTCTTTTATCAGCCCTCTCTCCGCCTCGGCGCCAAGCACCTTCGCCGGGTTGGATGTAGCAGTCTGGATAGCCTGTACCGGAGTGATGCCGTACTCTACCATATACTGAAGTTCCCGGTTCAGCGGCAGGAACGGCGACTGGTACATCACCATGTCCGTTCCGGCGATAACCGTCACGCCGGTATCGTAAAATGCCTTGAAATTATCCCGGTAAGCCTTGTACGCCGGCTCAAAATACTGATAATCGTTAATCTCTTTCTGCATCACCGGGTCATTCACCGGCGCGCCTGCATGGCTTTCCATTTTCTCCCTGCAAATGTCATATAACAGCGTGTACGCCATAATGGTCGGCGTCCAGGCAATTCCCTTCTCCGCCATCTGCTTTGCGTGGTCAACGGTCATGAAGGTCGCATGCTCAATGGTGTCAAACCCTGCGTCGATGCACATCTGGATGCCCGGATTCGTTCCCGCGTGGACGCCGCACTTGATGCCTCTCCTGTGGCACTCATCCACCGCCGCGTCAAGCTCCTCCTGGGTAAACTCCGGGATGTGGGAGCGGTGCGTCGTGAGAATCTTCACCCAGTCCGCCCCGTCGCGCACCTGCCTGCGGATTTCCTTCCGGATCTCCCACGGCCCGTCCACTTCCGCCGCCTCATCCCACGCATGGCCGCCGGTCATGCACATCCCCGCGTCCGTGTGGGTAATCCTCGGCACTGTCACAAATCCCTTCTCCGCCGCCAGCTTTAAGTTCTTGCAGACCCCGCGGGCAGAGCACATATCCCGCACTGACGTAATGCCCCGCTCAAAAGCTGCCTGAGCGTGCTGCAGCGCATAGAGCATAATAAGCTGCGGCCCGTAGTTAAAGCTGTCGGGCTGGGAATAGTAATATCCCAGATGGGCGTGCATGTCGCAAAGCCCCGGCAGGATGGTGGCATCGCCGTAATCCTTTACCTCCTCCTCGGGGAATTCGGCAGTCAGCTCCTCCTTTGGGCCGATTTTCTTAATCTTTCCGTCTGCTCCTGTCAGGACAGCCTTGTCCTCAAGAACTGTCTTTCCGTCGCCTGTCATAAGATGGCTTGCACAAATAATCATATCTTTGTACCTCCTGAAAAATGTTGTATGAGCCAAAATGTATAAATATGGTATGCAAAATGCATTGATACACCAGGACGGCATCCCATCGCCCCTTTTACGTCCGAGTGAGGAAACAGGGCGATGGGATGCCTGGGTATAGCTGGGATTTATGTTTGCATTAGCATATTTTATATATTTTGGCTTGGGATGATTTGTGAATATTATAGCACTTTTTATTAGACTATGGTACGGAAATATTGAGATTGCATATTGCGGCATCCAACGGCCGATTTTGCGGAG
>OFGO01001909.1_pt1 | contig 13439 bp, 23 predicted proteins | sample 1521761 | NCBI WGS metagenome assembly OFGO01 (sample SAMEA3504128, study PRJEB24116) | mouse gut metagenome | biome: mouse gut; feature: mouse-associated habitat; material: faeces | place: Denmark | collected 2011
TGGTTCAGAAAATAATAAGTTGGAAAGCGGGGAAATCAGAGTTAATATGCTTACACGGCGGTTTGCGTTTCTCTATATCAGATATATGCTATATTAAAAATTTCTCTCACGGGGAATGGTGTTGTTATAGTGGAAAATAAAAAATGAAAATGCTATAATCAGATTGTTTGTAAAGACGATGTGGAATACGGAGAAAATATACTTATGGAGACTAAAATGATATATAGACCGCTGACGGCGACACCTTTCAAATATAATCCCACCTATAATGAAACAGAGCCATGCAGGATGTTGCAGTCTTATGTCAGATGCTTTTGGGGTGGGGAATATGACTGCCCTGATACAGAGACGGATGGGTATTCTGAAATAGTGATTCCAGATACCTGTGTTGATATTATTTACCGTATAGATGATGCGGGCAATATCATTACATCTGATTTTATGGGGATAAATGACAGAAGTTTTTGTGCCCAGGGCAATGAAAAAAGCGGACACAGGATTTCGGTGTTTGCCATTCGGTTTTATGCCTGGGGAGCCTATGCTTTCTCAGAGGATTCGTTTATTGGAACAGTGAACGGGAGATATGATGTCCGGGAAAGATTTGGCTGGCTGGACAGGGAACTGCGCAGCCGTTTGTCGGAACCGGGGAATCTGGCGGATTGGATTCGATTGGCAGAAACGCTGCTTTTGAAAAAGCTGGAAACAGCGAGGGAGAACGTGATAGTAGACAAGGTAATGCAGGACATTCTCCGGTATCGCGGCGGGTTGGGGATCAGCCAGTTATCAAAAGAAAATCTTATAAGCAGCAGACAGATGGAACGGCTGTTTCATGAATATATTGGAATGACGCCCAAAAAACTGAGTAATCTGGTGCGCTACCAATGCTTATGGAGAGATATTGTATACGAAAGTCATTTTAATATGATGGATGCTGTCCAAAGATATGGATATACGGATGCGTCACATTTGATACGGGAATTTGAACGCTATCATTCCATGAATATCCGGAGCGCTCTGGAAATGGCTTTACGGTAAGAATAGAAACTTTCACATTTTTATGGACAGAAACACTCCCAAAAGAGAAAATAACTGTTGAGGGTATAGAGGTGTCGGAAATATACAATACAACCGTTCATATATGCTGTATAATAGAAAAGATTAAAGTGCGTTTTCACCGTTTAAGAAAAAACGGCACACCGCATTTTCGGATTTTTATTACTCAAAGGAGGCATTTACATGAACACAAAAGAAACCATTTTAGCCCGCGCTGCTGAGATTATCGCTCAGCGTACCGTGCGTCAGGACAAGGACGGCTTCGGCACCTTGATCACTATTGATCCGGACGGTTCTCCTGTACCTACTACCATCAGTCCTTCCCGCAGCGATGGAATACGTTGGATTACTTTCTGCACAGGCAGAGGCGCTCCAAGCCCTGTACGCCTTGACCAGAACAACAAGGCTGCCGTGTGCCTGAATTCTCCAACCTATCATATTTCCCTCACCGGAACGGCACAGGTCTGTACCGACCCAGAAACCTGCCGGGAGATGTGGTATGAGGGCTTATCAAACCATTTTTCCGGTCCCGATGATCCCAATCTCTGTGTAATTCGCTTTACGACACAGCGTTATAGCCTGTTTATAGACTGGGAATCGGCGAAAGGGGAAATAGACGGATAGTTGCAAAGGGGCACATATTTGAACTGATGATTGATAAAAGAAATTTCAAATACATATTGGCATATTCTGTAGGCTTCACCTACAGAATGGAGAGAGAGGAAAAAATGAATAAAAATATTGAAGTGATACCATATCTGTCGTTTAAGGGGAACTGTGAAGAAGCAGTCAGTGTTTATATAAATGCTTTTGGCGGAGAGATTATCTGGATGTCACATTGGACTGAAAAAAACTATGAAACGCCAGCGCAGATTGGTAAGGTCATGCATGTGGAGTTTAATCTTGGCAGCACGCGCATGGCGGGAGGAGACAGCGTTGACGGCGGCGAAGTGAAGACGGATATCAGTCTGATGATTCACATGGATTCCGAAGCGGAGGCGTTGCGTGCCATATCGGTACTGGCGGAGAGCGGAACCATCCTTTCGCCCTTAAAGCCGCACCCGGAACCGGATGACGGCGGCTGCGGTTCTCTGACTAAAGACCGGTTTGGTTATACATGGATTATTACATGCCCGAATCCGGCGAAGCAGTAAGAAGTTATTGAAAATATATCTTCAATGGGTGAACGTTGAGTGAGAGGAGAAGTAACATGATAACAGAAGCTTTTGACAACCAGTCCCCGGCAATCATCAATCCACAGATGAAGGAGGACGCACCGCAGGTTGATGCGTGTATTCTGACTTTTTCCCATGTGATTGAGAAATTTGTCCTGGAAAATTATGACTGCAGGCAGATTGCCTCGTTTTGGTTCGCAACGGGCAATACGCCAATTTATGAATTGAAGTATAAAGGGAAAAAATTTGCCTTTTATAAAACCTATGTGGGTGCGCCTGCCTGTGTCGGCACGGTGGAGGATACGCTGTCGGAAATAATGACGGATAAGTATGTTGTATTTGGCGCTGCGGGCTGTCTGAATAAGGAAATTGCCCGTGGAAAAGTCATGATACCGACACAAGCCTACCGGGATGAAGGCACTTCTTATCATTATGCGCCGGCATCGGATTATGTTACTGTAGGAAATGCGGACATTGTTGCCGTTTTTATGGAGGAAAACGGGATTCCCTATGTGAAAGGGAAAACCTGGACTACTGATTCTTTCTACAGGGAAACCGTCAATAACTTTGAGAAGCATAAGGCGGACGGCTGCATTTCAGTAGAAATGGAATGCGCTGCCTTGCAGGCAATGTGTGATTTCCGGGGGCTGAAGCTGTACACATTTTTCACAAGTGGCGATTTGCTTGACGCCCCTAAATGGGATGCCAGACGGAAGGAAGGGCAGACCAAAGGCACCCAGCATGATGTGGGGCATTTCGATATTGCATTGGAACTGGCGAGATATGTGGCGGAATAATACAAGGTAGGAGGAGATAATCATGTTAATACCCCACTTACATTTTTGCGGAGATTGCGAAAAAGCAATCGCTCTATATGAAAAAGCGTTTCATACAAAGGCAGAAAATGTTGTACGCAATTGTGATTATGCGCCTGATGAATGTCAGGATGATAACAACATAGCCCATGCGGTGATGCACATCCACGGGCAAAAGATTTTTTTGAATGACAGATTTGGAAACAAAGAGAAATCATTGAATTGCGCCGTTCATTTGATTGTTATGTTTCCAACGGTTGAAGAACTGCTTGCCTGTTATGATTTTTTCAAAGAAGGAAGTACCGTCATAGATCCTTTCACAGAATTGCCATATAGCAAATTAGCAGGTAATTTTATTGATGAATTTGGCGTACAATGGGGGTTTATGGCAGAGCAATAAGGAGTATGCAAAATGCGAAATCTTGATAACTTTGGTCATTTGAAAAATATATGCGTTATAAAGAACGAGCAGGTGATATTTGAATATATAAGAGAAAATGAAGAAGGGACATTGCTGTTTCCCATAGGCTGTATCTTCAAATCCTTTTTATCCGTTCTTGTTGGCATCGCCATATATGAAGGCAGGATAGGGAGTATAGACGATTGTGAGATTGATTATATTTCTCATGAAATAATTGCAGACAGGAACTGGTACAGACTAAAAATAAAGCATGCCCTGTCTAAAACGACAGGAATCACATGGCCAGGGCCGCAAGAGCCGCTTCCCATAAATATGAGGGAAGTAATGGAATTGAAATTTGAAAGTGAACCCGGCGTATCTTTTCAGTACAAGCCTGACCCGCAAATCATTGTATATTTATTGGAAGAAATATACGGACTAGGAATCACGAAATTGTTTCATGCAAAAGTCATTTCAAACTTTGTCAACAAGGATTATAAATGGGATAAAGATGATATACAAGGTATGGAAGTCTCCCCTTTCATGTTAAATGAATTAGGACAACTCATGTTGAACAAGGGAGAGATTAACGGAAAGCGTTTGTTCTCTGAAGAATATTATAACCAAAGTATCTGCGAGTATTCCTGCGGTGGTATTCCGGAGTGTACACCGTATGGCTTAGGCTGGTGGATCGGAAAAGATTTGGAGATTCCATATTTTTTTGCAAGTGGTTTCGGAGGACAATATTTGACTATTATTCCACGTGAAAAAATGACCATTAGCATTTTATCAGATATGGACAGGCCACATCCTGAAAACAAGTCCATAATTGAAAAGGCACTACAATTATAATCTCCAATTATTCAAAGGTTGGACATTAAGTGAGGGACAAAACAAATGTCAGAAAAGAAAAATGAAATATCATTATTGAAAAAGGTGTTATATTTAGTCGGAGTATTATTGCTGTTTGGTTTACTGTTATTATTAGGCACTGGTATAGCACAATTAGTTATTGCAGTAATTGGCAAACAGATGAATTTAGAAATAACAGATGAACAGTTATTTAGTATTAGCGGAAGTTTTGGGATTATCGTTACTTCAACGCTTTATGCGATACACGCAAAGGGGAAAAAATATACTCTTTCAAAGTTGAAAGGATTTCATATCTTAGCGGGAATAAGTTATATTTTGCCAAGTATTTGTATCTGAAGATTTTAATAGAATCTCTATCCGCAATTTTGTTTGCGAAAATACTTCCTGTTTCTCCGGTACAGTCTGTTCACTTGACTTGGATTGATGTTTTTATGGGAATTATAATATCTCCGATATTTGAAGAATTGTTATTTAGATTTGGATTATATCATTTAATCAACAGGAAGTTCAGCAAAAAGGTTTCTATGGTTGTCTGTACGATATTATTTTCTGTTTTGCACCTTTATAACATACAAGGTTTTCTTTCCTATTTTGGAGCGGGTATTGTGTTTTCCCTTATTTATATAAAAACAGGACATATTGGTTACAGCATTTTAGCCCATATCGGTTGTAATGCATTTTCTGCTATTATGAATGTTTTAGAAAACAGTAATGTAAAGCTTTTTAATATTCCGCTTCAATATGAAATGAACGGGTATAATATGTTTCATCCAATGTTTATAGTTGCAGCAATGCTTATTGTAGGAATTTACCTGAGAGGAAGCCTTAAAAATGGGTTTTCAAGAACTGGCAGTTAAGAGATATTCTATGCGTGATTTCGAGCCAACACTGATTCCAAAGGCAGCAATAGAGCAGATTTTAATAGCGGGGAATACTGCTTCGACAGCCCAAAATAATCAGCAGCAGGAAGTCATTGTGGTTCAATCATGGGAGTGGCTTGAGATTTAGTAATATATAGATTGGAGAGAACTGATGATAAAACTTGCAGAAATGACAGACCTGGAAAAGGTTTTACAGATCACCCATGACACCATTTCGGAGATATATTCCCATTATTATGCAGAAGGAGTAGTACAATTTTTCCTGGAGCATCACAGCAGGGAAAATGTTTTATCCGATATTGAAGACGGAATCGTATGGCTGCTGGAAGAAGGTGACAGCATGATAGGAACAGTGACAGTCAAAGAAAATGCGGTAAATCGCCTTTTTGTCCTGCCAGGATATCAGTCCCATGGATATGGTAGCCAGCTTATGGACTTTGCGGAGAGAAAAATAGCGGAACGATTCACGCATGCTTCCATAGATTCCTCATTGGCAGCAAAGGAAATGTATGTGAAGCGTGGGTATCAACAGAAGAGAACCTGTAGAATCCCGGCAGGTAATGGCGATATCCTTATCTATGATGAAATGGAAAAACGGGTTGATAGGCAGTGGAAGGGAATCAATTATGACGGCAGGATTTTTATACCGCAAAGTAACACTGAAAATGGGGAAGTTGATGAAAAAACAATATTCTGCTATTTTCAGGAGAATGATTTGTTTTGGGCAGAGTATCGCGGAGGGGATGTGTTAAAGGGACACATGATTGGCATTGTGGGTGAAAATGGAGTATTGGATTTTCATTACCAACATTTGAACAAAGATAGGCAGATCAGGATTGGAAAGTGCCACAGCATTCCCAGCATCATGGAAAATGGGAAAATTGCTTTACAGGAGAAATGGCAATGGCTGAATGGAGATTTATCAAGTGGAGAATCTGTGGTGGTCGAGAAATAGAAAACGAATTCATTGGAGAATACCGTTGTAATTATGGGTTTCATGAAGCATATCGCAGAGTATTTCAAAACAGTGATATGATTATAGCCATAGTTGAAACGAAAAATGGATATTTGAGAGGATTCGAATTGAAAGATCATCCATTTTTTGTTGGAACTCTTCTCATTCCCCAATTAGATTTCAGGGGGGATAGTTCTTATCGGATTATTAAGTCGTTTGTAAAGGCCGAAAAAATATCCCTTTGAAGATTTCCTGAGAGTAAGGAAGTTGGTCTGTCGCAATGCAAGACCCCTTGATTATACCAAATGGAAATACCTCTTGGAAAATACGATGGAGACATTATGTTAAAAAAATGTAAGTATGTGCCAGTCTTAGAAACGAAGCGGCTGATTATGAGGGAACCTATTCCTGATGATGCGGGTGACTTAAAAGAATGGTTTGGCTTAGAGGAAGTTTATCAATACTGGGGCAATCCTCCCGGAAAGGGGGAGAAGAACCCGGAGATGCTTTTTGTTGACCCAAGGCCGAAGGTCATTGTATGGAAACAGATAGATGGGAAATCGGGGACGGAGTTTTACCTTTTTTCCAATAGCTTCCACCAGTTAGATTATTATGGAAAATAGGGAATAAGTACAGCCTGAATGCAGGCAATAAAAGGGGAATTATAAATATCGGTACCACTTGCTGAAACTTAAAACGTAACAACCAATAGGCATGGTAAGAAAGTTTTCATAGGACATAATCCAGAAAAGCCAGCAGCACAGATACCAGTCTGAACTGCTGGTTTTTCTTTTTTCGACATACTAAGTCTGTCCAATCTCGGCAGTGCGAGGGGCGGTACTTTTTGTCAGGGCAGAAGCTTTAGCTACCAGGACGGATAGGCTCCTTTCATCACAGAGTGAGAGCAGCCTTAAAAGCTCCTGATATGTAGAGCCGGTCCTGTCATGGCTGTCCTGAAAGATACAGTCATCTGCAGATATATCGAGCGTCCTGCAGATATAGTAGAAATTTTCAATGCTTGGGGAACAGCGGCAGCGCTCCAGATCTTTTTGGAAAGATACCGAATGGTCAAGCAACTCTGCACACTGCGCCTGGGTCAGATGCTTTTTCTTCCTGGCTTTCTTCAGGGCGGTACTGAAGACCTGGGCATCATTGATGGATAAAGACATTGTGGTCACCTCCTATAAGTAGTGTATTGCCATACTCTATAAAAGTAAAAATGGCATGAACACTCTAAAAAGTAGAGTAACAAACTACTAAGCACCCGGACATCTGGTGAACAAAAAAACATGGTTCATCAGGGTCTTGTTTGGGTGCCTTTTTGCGGCCATGAAGAAAGGATACATGGCTCGCTTTGGGGAATGGCGTAAGCCTGGTATTGACAGGGGAATTTCATTAAAAAAATCATAAGCTTCCAGAGGGTGTTCCGCACCCAGTATAGTAGTCTGACACACTACTTTTTGGAGGAAGACATAAATTTATGGGAAAAGGGCGTCTATCCGTGCTTTCGGGCGGATAAATGCTCTTTTATTTTTGCGACTGTAACCTATATAGGTCGTTTTATCAGAGGGCCTCCGGTCCTGCGGTTCACAGGGAAACGTGGAACAAAGACTGGAGGCGAAAGGATGAAAGAAAAACATACAGATTCGGTACAGAACCGATTTACGGCATACCTGATGGCGGCTGTGGCAAATAAGCGAATCAGCTATTTTGAACAAAGGAACCGGTATAAAGAAAAAGAATACATACAGGTGGATCTGCTGGAGAAAAACCATGTGGATTTCGAGGCACAATATCGTACTTATCTGGCAGAACAGTCGCTCCTACGCTATTTTGGATATGGGGATAGTCTGGAATGCATACCGGAGATTGACAGCATACAGCTTGCGAAGTGTATCAGCCGCTTAAAGGACCGAGAACGCAGGATATTGTTCACGCGGGTATTCGGGGAACTGGATTTCACGGAGCTTGGGGAGAAGTTTGGAATGGAGACAAAGCAGGTGGAGATGGCGTATTACTATATAATCCGCAAGCTGCGCAAAGGAATGGGGGTTAGGAAAGGTGAATTTTGAAATGCTGCTTGAGAGGGCAAAGGCAGGGGATAGGGAAGCAAGGGAAGAAATCTTCCGGATGTACCGTCCGCTGCTGATCAAGAACTCGATGGATTGGAACGTGTTTGACGAAGATCTGTACCAGGAGCTGTCGGCTACGCTGTTAAACTGCATCCAGAAGTTTCGGATATAGAAGCCCTTTGGCTGGGATGGGAGGAAAATTGTTGTAATCTGGCAGTCCTTTGCGTATAAAATGATGTGTCGCAAAAGGTATGGAGTATTGCCTGCGATGTCGCAAAAAAGATTTAGAACCTTTTGCGACAGTAATTCAGGAGAAAAACCAGTAAGTTTATCATATCTCCAAAGGTATACCTTTTGCGATACGGATTTTTACGGAAGGAGGGCTGTCATGGCAACAAAGAAGTTCGGATATGTGCGCGTATCCACCCGTGAGCAGAACCCGGAGCGGCAGATCCACATCCTGCGGGACGAGGAGGGCATCGACGAGCGCGACATCTATGTAGAGAAAGAATCCGGGAGACAGTTTGAGCGCCCGGTGTACCGCTCCCTGGTGGACAACATCCTGCGGGAAGGGGACCTGCTGGTGGTGACGGAGCTGAAGCGGTTCGGGAGGAACTACGGCGAGATCTATAAGGAGTGGTTCCACATCACAAAGGAGATCGGCGCTGACATCAAAGTGACGTCCATGCCCATACTGGATACCACCCAGTCAAAGGAACTGGTAGGACAGCTGATCACGGATGTGGTGCTGGCGGTATTTGCGTATGTGGCGGATAGAGGACAAACCCAACTTCGTTGGGTTGACGGAGCGCCATGAGCTGCAGCGCCAGGGCATCGAGGCGGCAAAGGCAGGCGGGAAGCACCTGGGCAGGCCGAGGGTGGAGTACCCGGAGAACTGGGAGGACTGCTACGGGAGATGGAAAAGCGGCGTGATCTCGGCAAAGGAGGCCATGACGCTCACTGGACTCAAGAAAGACAGCTTCTACCGGCTGGCAAAGAAATATGAGTCGGAGCTGAAGGGTGCAGAGGAGAAAGAGCCATGAACAGATATTTTGTAAAAGAATTTGCGAAAAAATTCAAGAAAATGGAAGAAAGGGACTCTTTATTATATAGAAACATATTTTAAGAAGGAGGACATTTATGAAGCAGGGAACATTATTTTATGACAGGGAAAGCGGCAGGTACAATTTCCATTACACGGATGAGGACGGTGACAGGCGTGATTACGGCGGCATCCATTGCGGGGAAGTTTTTGAGTTCAAGCTGAATGATGTCTGGATTCCCGCCCGCATGGAGATGGGGGATGACAGGAAGTGGTATCTGGTAGGGCTGCCGGGGCTGAAGCTGGACGGGCTGGAGGTGAGGCAGAGATAGGGACAGGAGGGCATCCATAAAATTATATTATCAGTATAATGACAAATCCGGGAATCGGTGTTATAGTGGTTACAGTAGAAAACGAAGAGGACGGATAAGTCCGGAAAGGAAACAATCATGACAACAGTTAATTTCGCCGCGAAAGGCTTCGCAACAACTCCGGTTGTTTATTATCTGCATAGCGAACATTATGAGGCACTGTTCAGTAAAGAAAAAGAACAGAGTCTGGTTAAGATGCGCTCATGTAAGATAAGGAAAAGGCGAAAAACTGTGTGACGTCTGAAGGCAGGTCTTTTAAAAGGCTGCCGGGAACAGACCATAGATTTCAAGTACCGCTTATCTTAAGATGAGGAAATCTCTTCAAGATTGGCGGTATTTTTTATGCTCCATTAGCTCAGATGGGAGGAGCACAAGGGATAAAGAACATCCCTGACTTTTAATCGAGGAGTCATGGGTTCAAGGTCTCCGTTCCACTTCGGTCCGTGCTGAACGTGGTCCACCGGACCACAGCACCCCATATGGAGCATTGCCGCCTGATATTGAGTTTGATAACAGGAGGTGAGGATCATGGTGAATCTGCCGGTTATAGATATGATAGGAACAGGGCAGAACATAGCAAGGCTGCGGAAGCAGGCAGGGCTATCGGTAAGGGATCTGCAGGATGTTTTCGGCTTTGCCACGCCGCAGGCCATCTACAAGTGGCAGCAGGGTGTTGCCCTGCCGACAATAGACAATCTGGTGGTGCTTGCAGCGGTTCTGCAGGTACGCCTGGATGATATTCTGGTTACGGATAAAGCGGCGCAGATACAGATAAGCGCATGAATGGAAGATAAGAAAGAGAAACAATAAGATAACAGCAGGCTGGAAAATGCCTGCAGCAAGGTCCCCTGGTCTAAAGGTAAAGGAACTTTAGTTCCTTGGACACACGGCCTTTCAAGCCGGAGGTATTGGGTTCAAGTCCCATGGGGATCATCATGGCTCCTTAGTCTAAAGGTAAAGGAACTTTAGTTCCTTGGACGCACGGCCTCTCAAGCCGGAAATGACGGGTTCAAGTCCCGCAGGAGCTACTGTGGCCATAGGATAATGGAAATCCGGCAGATTGTGGCTCTGCATACGGGGGTTCGATTCCCCCTGGTCACCCCACGGATGGGTATGCCTAGCGGCGAGGGCAGCGGACTGTAAATCCGTCACACTTAAAACACCGCAGGTTCGAGTCCTGCCCCATCCACTTTCCGTTTGCGTGTCCGAGAGGTCTATGGTGCCACCCTGCTAAGGTGGTGTGCGGCAACGCACCGAAGGTTCAAATCCTTCCGCAAACGCTTCAGAGCCGGGATGAAATGCCCGGCTTTGTCAGTCTATATCCTCCGGCACCAATGTCTGTGCGGAATCCTTTGAAGACAGCCTGGCGCAGGGAGTTCTTTGTGTTCGGCATATATTCCACGGTACATACCTGATCCGGATATACTCAGACGGCATTTTCATTGCCTGCACCTGCAGGGACTGCTATGAACGGCATTGTACCGCATTCCTTAAGCTGGCTGATGGCCGCTTTGGTAACACCAAGAGTCACATGGCCTTTGTAGAGGTAACAATCTCATGCGACGTATGGTATAATAATTTTGAAAAAATTTGAGATTAGATGTAGTATTCGCCGCTGAAACCGTAGTATATAGGTGAAGCCGGAAAGGAGGCGGTGTGATGATAGAAGATGAAAAAATCATTGAAATGTTTTTTGGGCGTTCAGAACAGGGCATACGGGAGCTGGATATAAAATACGGTAAAGTTTGCCACAAGTTATCGTATAACATTGTAAACAGCAGGCAGGACGCGGAGGAGTGCGTCAATGACGCTTACTTAGGGGCGTGGAACGCAATCCCCCCAGCGAAGCCAAACCCGCTTTTGACCTATATCTGTAAAATCGTTCGGAACATTTCACTGAAAATCTATTACAGAAAGGAAGCAGCCAAACGCAGCAGCACTTACACGATTGCTATGGAGGAAATCGAAGCCTGTATAGCAGACCCGAACACAGTGGAAGCCGAGATTGAAGCCAGAGAGTTAGCCCGTATCATTGAAAGTTTTCTGGACACGCTGACCGTTGAAAACCGCGTTATCTTCATGCGCCGCTATTGGTTTTCCGATAGTTGCAAGGATATAGCCGAGTTTGTAGGGCTTTCGGAGAAAAATATCTCCGTCCGGCTGACCCGTATCCGTCAGAAAATGAAAAACTATTTAGCAGAAAGAGAGGTATTCGTATGAACACAAAAAAGTTTTCAGAAGCAATGGGCGAAATCGACGACAAGTATGTTGAGGAAGCTATTCGTTATAGAGCAACAAAGAAAGCAAAAGGATTATCGTCCAAATGGATTAAGCGCGGCGCCATCGCAGCTTGTTTATGCGTTGCTTTGGTAGCTGGGGTACTTTTCAAGACTTCTGCTCCCGATGTGGTTATTGCGCCGGGCTTTTTGACAGTCACAGCGTATGCCGCTTCATCAGATGAAGAAATAACCATGCAGGAAGGTATAGAGTTGCCAACAGATTATAAGTGGAGCCTTGCTATGAGCAGCCGACCGGGACTTCCATTGAAACTATCCGCTACGGAATACGACGATTTAAGTTTTGAAGTATCAGTTGATGGCGGGACATTGCTTTTTTGGGAGGGTAACAAAATAACATATTTAGGCTCGTCGTTCAACACTGGAAATGATACTACTGTATATTGGACTAACCTATCTCAAACAGGCGAGAACGATTTTGAACGGTATATGGGAACTACGGCATATATCAATATCGTAATTCACGAAGAAGAAAACATTGTTGGATATGCTGTTGTTGAAATATCCACAAACGACCTTGAAAATGAACCTGCACAGACTTACTCTATTAAGTTGCTCAAGTCAATATCTTTCCCAAAAGTTAATGGGGAATATCAAAAGATAACTGCTGAATATGTGGCAGCGGAAATGGAACAAATCAAAAGCGAAACACAAGCTGGACAAAGGTAAAACAACGACGATTTACCGAGCCACACATTAAAAGCCAAGTGCCATTTTAGGAGGGCAGCCAAAGTTAATTCGACTGCCCTTTTTCTATGCCACCGAGCAGAAAGGAGGTATAGCTATGAATGAGTTAAAGTTTGCACCCATTAGCAAAAAAATGCTTAATGTGGAAGTCACAGGTCAGGCTTGCAAGCCTGAAGGAAATTGCTTGACAGACTGTGAAAGAAAAGTGTGGGAAGGCAATTCCAGTTCTTCAATTTCAGGCTGTAAAAAGGTAACCCTAACTGATTCGCATTGGAGTCAATGCAGATAAAATCAAATTATGGAATAAACTAGAAAGGAGACCAGAAATGAGTTTAAAATTTGGACCGATATCCAAAAAGATGGAAAAAGTAGAAATAACAGGACAGTGTGTTCCGGGAGATGGCTGTGATGCTGACTGCGTCAGAGAGTATTGGGAAGGTGACTCAAAGAGCACAACAGACGGATGCAGTAAGAAACATCATACAGATTCTCATTGGAGCAAGTGCCATTAAAAAGCAGGAAAGCGGAAGGAAAGGAGGTTTCCTCCATCCTTCCGTTTCTTATGTTATAAATTAGCACAAGATATTATTTTAATGAGAGGTATGATGTGAAGATTGCTATAATAGATTCCGGTATAAATTTAGAATATAATGATTTTAAACATTCAAAATTTGAAATAATTGATTTCATAAAAACTAAGGAGACTGATATCTGTGGACATGGAACTTCGTGTTGCGGGGAAATAGTAAATTGGAAAAATAATGCTGATTTTTTAATTTTAAAGGTATTGGACGGAAATAATAGGGCTTCTTTAGATA
>OFGO01001911.1_pt1 | contig 13429 bp, 9 predicted proteins | sample 1521761 | NCBI WGS metagenome assembly OFGO01 (sample SAMEA3504128, study PRJEB24116) | mouse gut metagenome | biome: mouse gut; feature: mouse-associated habitat; material: faeces | place: Denmark | collected 2011
TTGCCCGCATGCCGCCTACGCTCCGATGACCCTTCAGATTTACGAATCCTGCGGCGGATGCTTCTTTGATAAACTTCGCATCCAGTTCTTCACTGCCTGTCACAAAGGGGACATTCATAAGCGACCTATCTTCTTTTCTCACCGTTCCCTTGAACAGACTGCTCTCATCAAGAAAATCATACAATATGGCGGCTTTCTTCTCATTCAGAGCTTTCATTGCTTCCAGGCCTCCGTTCTTAAGAAGCCATTTAAACACCTTGCCGCATATATAGATTCCGTAACAGGGCGGTGTGTTGTATAAAGAATCATTATCGGCGTGGATCTTATATTTCATCATTGTCGGCGTTCCCGGGAGTACATCATCTGTGAGAAGATTTTCTCGGATGATCACCACCTGTGTTCCCGCCGGGCCTACATTCTTCTGCACGCCGGCGTATACCATACCGTATGCAGAGATATCCATCGGTTCAGATAAAAAGCAGGAAGAAGCATCGGATACCAGGATCTTACCTTTCGTATCGGGCAATTTATGGAATTTCGTGCCATAGATCGTATTGTTCTCGCAGATATAGACATAATCCATATCCTCCGTGATCGGCAAATCGGAACAATCGGGAATATAAGAAAAGGTCTTATCTGCCGAAGAGGCAAGTTCTACGGCCTCCCCATAGATCTTGGCTTCTGCAAACGCTTTCTTCGCCCATTGTCCGGTCAATATGTAGCCTGCTTTGCGGTTCTTCATCAAGTTCATCGGTACGGAAGCAAATACCAGGCTGGCGCCGCCCTGTAGAAACAATACCTTATAATTCTCGGGAATCGCAAGCAGACTGCGCAGATCCGCCTCCGCTTCTTTGATGATCGTGTCATAGGCTTTGGAGCGATGGCTCATCTCCATAACCGACATACCAGTTCCCCTGTAGTCTAGCATCTCCTCCGCGGCTTCTTTCAGGACTTCCTCCGGCAGCACTGCAGGACCTGCTGAAAAATTGTATACTCTGGCCATTTTCTCTCCTCTCGCTTTCCTTACATAGTTGAAACAAACCCCATTGTACCCTCTCAAAACACTTTAGTCAATTACTACGTCAAAATTTTTTCACCTGTGGAATTTTTTGAGTTTGCGGCCGGTCTGGACATGAACATGTCAGCACACTAGTAAAACATTACGACCGGCGTTCCCACTTCTACACTGTCATACAATTCTACCATCACATCCCGCGGCGTATTGATGCAGCCATGGGAACCGTTCGTCTGGTAGATCGTTCCGCCGTACTTGCTCCTCCAGGATGCGTCATGTATCCCGATCCCGCCTTTGACAGGCATCCAGAAATCAACCGGCGAAGCGTAGCCCGGACCTCGCAGCACACGGTTCTTCTGTTTCAGATAGACATAATTGACACCGGAAGGCGTTCCCATCCTGCGGGAAGTATTGCCCGTCACAACAGGTGTCTTGAGCTTTAACATACCGTCCACATAGTAGTACATCATCTGCTTCCCCATATCGACTTCCACATAAGTATCGCCAATATCGTCTTTTCCCTGTCTCCATGCTTTCTGTGTATATGCCGGTTCGTGGGTCTCTTTTCTGCCGCTTAAGAATGCATCGGTGAGATAGGATATCTCCGCCTTCTTATCCAGCTTATTGCCGTATATGCCACCTTCAATGGTGACGATCTCTCCTCTTGTCGCTCTGAACCTCCTGCTGGCACCCACGGTATCATATTCCTTGGCCAGCGCATCGATAAATTCCTCCACAGCGTTATCCCGCAGCTTCAGATTCCCTTGGTCATCCAACGCGAAGCTGCCGTCCTCCTGCAATTCGATCCAATCACAGACAACCGAAGCGTCCACGGGAATCTGTTCCTCACCCATCTGATAGATGATGCCACACTGTTGGAAAGCATTTACTTTGTCCCAAAGCTTCAAAGTGTCTTCCATCTGCATGGACAGTTCAAGATCGTGATAGCAGCCTTCTTCCTCTAAGTAAACCTCCGGCCGGGATTCTGCCACGGCACATAAGATCGCGGCTTCTGCCTCTGACAGAGACAAAACATCCGTTCTTTCATTTAACAGTTCATATCCCTGTTTTGTTTTGATGATCGCTATCCTTCTCTCTTCTTCCGACTGCTCTCCTGCTTCCGAAAGAAAAGGAATTTCGTTTAAAATATCTTTAAGCACCTGTCTGTCAAAGGTTACCACCGGCATAAGTTCTACATTCTCACTGTGGAACAGACTGTCAATCCAAACCCATGCGTTCTGCTGCTGCAGGTAGATCTCCAGTGCTCTCGCGAAATCATACCGATAGTCGATGTCCTCTGCGGATATCTGCCAGGTATTGCCGTCCTTATCGTAGATCACAATACCGTCATAGGAAAATCCTTTTGCCAGTTCTTCATTCACATCGTTAATGCTTCTCCCGGTACAATACACACCGTTGATCCATGTACCATATGCAAAAGCATTATGGTAGTAAATGGCCAGTCCGATATAAGTTCCCATCAGACTGACCAGAATAATGCACATAATAATCAATAAATGCTTTATGAATCTTTTCCCCATAAGACGTTTCCAGTCACCTTAAATTCAGTTTATCTTCCGTTCTCTGTACCGGGCACTGATATCTTACGCTTTCTTCTGCTTCAGATCCAGTGCATCAAAAGCGTCCGTGATCGGAGCGCCTGCAGGTACCATCGGGAATACTTTGTCATCTTCCGGAATCAGGCATTCGATCAACACCGGTCCCTTCAAAGCGATCGCTTTCTCAATGGCAGGAGCGACCTCATCCATTTTCGTCACACGGATGGCTTCACAGCCCAATCCTTCCGCAACTTTACAGAAATCTACGCCGTCGTTCAACACGGTCTGAGAATATCTCTTGCCATAGAAAAGAGTCTGCCACTGTCTGACCATACCGAGTACATGATTGTTGATCACTACCTGGATGATCGGAATATGGTAACGGCTTGCCGTCGCCAGTTCGTTCATATTCATTCTGAAACAGCCGTCACCCGCGATGTTAATACAGATCTTATCCGGACGCCCCATTTTTGCGCCCAGACACGCACCCAGACCGTATCCCATCGTGCCGAGACCGCCGGATGTCAGAAGCGTCCGCGGCATGGAATATTTGTAATACTGAGCCGCCCACATCTGATGCTGTCCAACATCCGTCGTGATCACTGCATCGCCGCCGGTGATTCTGTCAATTTCCTCTATAATGTACGGACAAGATAGTGCCGAATGATCATAATTGAGCGGGAACTTTTCCTGCAGGTCAGCAATGTGCTGCATCCACGCCGTATGTTCCTGCTGTTCCAGCTCTTTATTGATCCTGTTGAGCACTTCCTTTAGGTCGCCTACCAGAGAAACATCTGTCCTGATATTCTTATTGATCTCAGCCGCATCGATATCAATCTGCAGTACTTTCGCGTTCTGGGCAAATTTCTGAGGATTTCCCACTACACGATCCGAAAATCTTGCGCCCAACGCGATCAGCACGTCGCATTCACTGACACCAAAGTTGGAGGTCTTCGTGCCATGCATTCCGATCATACCGGTATAGCGCGGATCGTGTCCGTCCATCACTCCTTTACCCATAAGAGTATCACAGACAGGCGTATCCATGATCTGCGCAAATTCTCTGACTTCCTTGTAGGCACCGGAGATCACTGCGCCGCCGCCCACATAGACAAAGGGCTTCTTCGCATTGCGCAGCAAAGACAACGCTTCCTGCAGTTCTTCCTCGGTATAGCAGGACGGCTGACTTGGCATTTGCGGCTCTTTTCTCTCATATGCACAGCTGTTAGAAGTCACATCCTTCGTGATATCTACCAGCACCGGACCCGGCCGGCCACTTCCCGCAATAGCGAAAGCCCGGCGAAGCGTGTCAGCCAGGATTGTCACATCTTTTACGATATAATTATGTTTTGTGATCGGCATGGTGACACCGGCGATGTCTACCTCCTGAAAGGAATCCTTGCCAAGCGACGGAAGCACGACATTACAAGTAATTGCCACCATCGGTACTGAATCCATATAGGCAGTCGCGATACCGGTCACCAGATTCGTGGCTCCCGGGCCACTTGTTGCCAAACATACGCCCACCTTACCTGTCGCCCTGGCATATCCGTCTGCCGCATGTGCCGCCCCTTGCTCATGGGACGTAAGAATATGATTTATTTCATTACTATGTTGGTATAAAGCGTCATATACATTAAGAATCGTTCCTCCCGGATACCCAAATACAGTATCTACTCCCTGCTCTTTCAGGCATTCCACAACGATTTCTGCCCCTGTCAATATCATATTATCCTCCATTCCGAAGCGTTATGCCGATTATCTCGAAATCTCTAAAATAGCGCCTCTGTTGCCACTGGTCACCAGTTCACGGTATCTTGCCAGATAGCCGCTCGTAATCTTCGGTTCTCTTGGCTGCCATCTTTCTTTTCTGGCTGCCATCTCTTCCTCTGATACCTTGACATCCAGTTTCATATTCGGAATATCTATGCAGATGATATCCCCCTCCTCGATCAACGCGATCGGGCCGCCTACGGCTGCTTCCGGAGATACATGCCCGATAGATGCACCACGGGAAGCACCGGAAAATCTTCCATCTGTGATCAATGCAACACTGGAGCCCAATCCCATACCGGCAATAGCCGACGTAGGATTTAACATTTCCCGCATACCGGGTCCTCCCTTTGGTCCTTCATACCGGATGACCACCACATCACCGGCTACGATCTTACCGCTCTTGATCGCCGCGATCGCATCTTCTTCACATTCAAATACGCGTGCCGGCCCTTCATGGACCATCATTTCCTCCACCACGGCTGAGCGTTTCACCACACTGCCGTCCGGAGCCAGATTTCCCTTGAGCACTGCAAGGCCACCGGTCCTGCTGTACGGATCATCCACCGTTCTGATGACCTCTGTATTCTTGTTGACTGCATCCTTAATATTCTCTCCCAGCGTATTGCCGGTCACTGTCATACAGTCCGTATGTAACAGACCGATATCTGCCAACTCTTTCATGACCGCATAGACACCGCCCGCCTCATTCAGGTCTTCCATATAGGTAGGACCTGCCGGAGCAAGATGACATACATTCGGCGTTTTCTCACTGATCTCATTGGCAAAGGCAATATCAAAATCAAAGCCGATCTCATGGGCGATCGCCGGAAGATGCAGCATGGAATTTGTCGAGCATCCGAGAGCCATGTCAACCGTCAATGCATTTAAGACAGCTTCCTTGGTCATGATATCTCTCGGGCGGATGTCTTTCTTCCACAACTCCATGACTGCCATGCCTGCATGTTTTGCCAGTTTGATCCTTTCCGAATAGACTGCCGGGATCGTTCCGTTGCCGCGCAGACCCATGCCCAAAACTTCTGTCAGGCAGTTCATGGAATTAGCGGTATACATCCCGGAACAGGAACCGCAGGTGGGGCAGGTCTTCTCTTCAAATTCCCGCAGCTCTTCATCACTCATGGTGCCTGCCGCATGGGAGCCCACTGCCTCAAACATGGAGGAAAGGCTTCTTTTCTGCCCTTTTACGTGTCCGGCCAACATGGGGCCGCCTGACACGAATACGGTGGGTACATTGATCCGCGCTGCCGCCATCAAAAGCCCCGGCACATTCTTATCACAGTTAGGCACCATCACCAGAGCGTCAAACTGGTGGGCCAGCGCCATACATTCCGTAGAGTCCGCGATCAGGTCTCTCGTTACCAGAGAATATTTCATACCGATATGTCCCATGGCAATACCATCGCACACCGCGATCGCCGGAAAGACTACCGGCACACCGCCTGCCTGTGCCACGCCAAGCTTCACGGCATCAACGATCTTATCCAGGTTCATATGGCCCGGAACGATCTCATTGTAGGAACTTACGATGCCGACCATCGGTTTTGTCATCTCTTCTTCCGTAAAGCCGAGTGCATTGAATAAACTTCTGTGAGGCGCCTGTTGAATACCGGCCTTAACATTATCACTTCTCATATTCCTTCTCCTTTATCTTAAAATATAGTACTTCGTCATCATCTTCTCCCGGAATGCACGGGCAATGCACACTCCTCGTTGTACAAAATGTACATTATTCATACAAGATAAATCTGTCATTTTCATAGACCGCTGACAAATCGGCTTCTTCCAGGAACCGCGTAAATTCCGTTTCTGACAAATACAGCTTCCATGCATCCCCTGTAGGATCAAAACCTGTGTCATTCATTTCTGCCCCAAGCAAAAGGTATTTATCGGCCAATACGATATCTGCCTCCTTGGGTTGCTGCGTAATGCGTTCCGGTCCGATATCATTTAAGAATAACAGAAGATATTCCTGGTCACAATCCGTAACTGCTACCCGACCGACGTGTCTCCAGTCTATCTGCGAATAGGCATCCTCTATCGCAGCTTCCCTGTCGCTGTATTGGGCCATGTAAGAAGCGGAAAATAACAACGTCACACACAGTATACCACACAGAACAGATACTGTTCCGGGAAGATACTTCCACATACTCCGCCATCTGTCTGTCCGTCCGCCAAGCCCGTGCGGCAGGTATTCTGCCAGATATTTGACCAGCCATGCAGCGGCAAACGCCAATATGACGCCTGCAAAAGAAAAGACCCGGTAATAGGGCAGCGAACATTGTAGGAACAGCATAAACGGTATGCAGAGAAAACTTACTATGAGGAAGATCTCCATCATCTTTCCATGATCCTGCACTGTCTTCTCCGGCATATATACACCATGCCTCAGATCACGCCAGAGCCGAAGCAGTAAAATCATCACACATAGAGCCGACAGCATCGCCAGTAGGACTGCACCGCCCATATAATATTCATTCAGCATATTCCGTTGCCAGTCTATAAATTTATGCACAAAGCCTTCTCTGCCGACACTCTGTATATATGGTGTCGCCAACATATATTCTATGCCGGCTCCCAGCGCATCAAAGGGCGCCTGCAGCAGAACTGAGACATGTCCCATACCATAATGACTGCTTCCTTCCGTCTTCACGAGCAGATTGGAGCCGATCGCCAGCCAGACGATTCCATAGAGACCCAGGGTACAGACGGCGCTTGCCAAAGATGTAAGAATAAGCCGTACAAGGCTGCTATATTTCCTTAGGATAACCAGGATGACGCCGCCGGCCAGACAAACAGGCAGCACCGCGTACACACTGCTTGGTATGGCATATAGCATCAGGATAAGACTGCCTCCAAAAAGCAGATGATTCCTGAGCAGTGCCCGTTGCCCCGATATAATGTGGAATAACGCATGGACAGATAACAAATAACAAAATGCTACCAGGGCGTATCCCCGGCCCTGCACGGCCAACTGATTTACGATTTTCATCCCAGCATAGATAAATACAGGAATAAGTGCTATCCCCCGACCAAAGCATTTCCTGCTGATCATAAAAAGCAGTACCAGACTCCCCAGCGAAGACAGATAAGATATTCCCCGCAGTGCAATGACCGGATTGCCAAAAAAGTCGAGAAATGCCGACAATACCGAATACCCGATATGATTATTCGGCAGGGGCCAGTGAATCGCTGCATAGACAGGCCCCCTGCTTATAAAGTAGTAATAAGTATACAGCTCATCATACCAGGGTGTCAGCGCAAACATCCGCCATCCATAATAACATGCCATAAAGGCGAGAAACAGGATGAATCCCCACTTCTCTATATCAATTTTGTGTCGCTCACAGCATTGTTCCATAGCAACATTAAATCCTCTCTGCAAGAAGATCTCCCATCTGTCTGCAGCCTACCAGCGTACATCCCTCTGACATGATATCCGATGTGCGGTAGCCGTCTTTCAATACCTGCTTCACTGCTTTCTCGACATCGTTCGCCTCCGCGTCAAGGTCAAAGCTGTAACGCAACATCATAGCTGCCGAAAGCACCGTAGCGATCGGATTCGCAATATCCTTCCCGGCTATATCGGGTGCCGAACCGTGACTTGGTTCATAAAGCCCAAATTTCGTGTCGTTTAAGGAGGCGGAAGCCAGCATACCAATGGAGCCGGTTACCATGCTTGCCTCGTCGGACAAGATATCACCAAACATATTCTCCGTTAAGATCACATCAAACTGTGCCGGATCCTTCACAAGCTGCATCGCACAATTATCCACCAGCATATGCTCCAGCGTCACTTCCGGATAGTCTTTGGCGACTTCCTCGACAACCTGACGCCACAGACGGGAAGAATCCAGTACATTGGCCTTATCAACACTGGTCACTTTCCCACGTCTCTTTCTGGCGATCTCAAAGCCTTTGACGGCAATCCTTCTGATTTCATTTTCATTATAGACCAGTGTATCGACTGCCGTCTTCACGCCGTCTGACTCAGTCGTTTGACGTTTACCAAAATAAAGTCCGCCGGTCAGTTCTCTCATGATCATCATATCAAACCCGGCTGCGGATATCTCTTCCTTCAGAGGACAAGCCCCTACCAATTCATCATACAGCACAGCCGGACGCAGATTGGCGAACAGATTCAGTGCCTTCCGGATCGCAAGGAGTCCGGCTTCCGGACGAAGATCTGGTGGCAGTTTATACCATGGGGATGTGGAGGCATCTCCTCCGATGGAACCCATGAGAACCGCATCCGCACTCTTCGCCGCAGCGACTGCTTCCTCAGTCAGGGGAACGCCGCAGGCATCGATCGATGCGCCGCCCATCAAGATATCCGTATAATGTATCACATGTCCGTATTTCCTGGCAACAACATCTAAGATCTTTCTGGCTTCTCCCACGATCTCCGGCCCGATGCCGTCGCCGGGAATACAAGTAATCTTTAATTCCATAATCTCCTCCATTCCGAAGCGCTCTGCTCTGAGAACACGAGCAAAATTTCAGATTCTGCTCCGCGATCAATAGAATCTGTGGCGCTTCGACACAAACTCCCAGATGAATAAATTGTTTATTTTAGTAATAATTGCTGTATAAAAATTCACATTTACGTCGTTTTCCATCTATAAATATTCATTTTATACACGCGTTACAGGAAACCAAAATATCACTTATCTATCATAGTCTATTCTCACTCAAATTTCAAGAGAAAGAACAGCTCGAAACACAGAACAAAATTAGGAAATTCATCGAAATTTCCTATATGTAAAAAAGAGACAGACCGTCAATGATCTGTCTCTCTGTACTGTTTTACATTCTTATCTGTCGTAAGATCCTACTTTTCTGTTCAAGCTATTACTGTGCTGTGAAAGATCTCTCTGCCAGTACATTGCTATCGGGATCCAAGTAACGTACTGTGTATGTGCATGTACCAGCATCTGCGCTCACTGCCTGATCCAGAGATCCAGCCAGAACTTCAAAACTTGCAGCGGCATCATCCAAACCAGCCTCAAGCTGCTCTGCAGCACCATCCTGTATCAAAGAGCTGTCTGTGATCATTAAAGATAGGATCAATTCGTTTCCTTTAGCTTCAACTGTAACAGACATACCCTGCTCTTCATAAGAAGCAACACCTTCTTCAAACTGAGCCATTACTGCCGGATCGCTCAAAAGGCTTTCTACCGTTAAATCTGAAGATTCTGTTGTCTCAGCCTCTGCTTCTTCATCCGCTGTTTCATCCGCAACTTCAGTTTCTTCATCCGCTGCTTCATCTGCAACTTCAGTAGTCTCCTCTGTCTCAGCAGCAGGTGCCGTCTCATCAGATCCGCCACAAGCTGTAACGGACAGTGTCATTGCCATGATCGCTGCACATGCAATAAGTTTTAAAGATTTTCTTTTCATAAGTACTTCTCCTCCTTTTACTTAATATGATAAGAGCATATCACGCAAACATATCACTGTATACAATATGTCAAGCATAGTGCTCCTTCACACAATCAGTGATTATACAAGACCACAATTTTTTTGTCAATATCCAAATATCGCCTTTATATATTTTTAATATTTTCTCCGTTGCTGCGTTACAGTCATTGTTTTGGCCATACAGTTCACAGCAACAAGCTCTTTCCTAGAAACAAGAAAAAAGAGCTTCAACCCTTCAGGCAAGCTCTTTGTACAAAACACATGCGCTTCTTTGTTAATTCGTCTCGGCTTTCTCAATCTGCGCAACCGCTGACTTCTGCATCGGAATACGACAATTCTTGTTATTGCCAAACTCTACAATGATCGTATCGTCAGTAATATCGATCACGATTCCGTAGAACCCACCCGTTGTAAGGACACAATCACCAACACTCATATCTGCCAGCATCGCAGCAACTCTCTTCTGCTCCTTCTTCTGCGGACGAATCATGATAAAATACATAAAAGCTACAATGACCACGATATACAAGATCATTATGATACCGCCACCCGCAGCAGCGACCGGTTCAGCCGTCATTAAAAGTCCCATATTATTTCCTCCAATGTTATAAATATATTGTTGTAAACAATCTACTGCATACTATACACTTAATATTTACTAAAAACAAGCTTTTTTCACTTTTATTTTCTTTTTGGCTGTAGTTTAGTGTTGCCTGGTCTTTGTCTTTCTCGCTACAGCAAATCGTTTCTATGAGCAGACATGCCGGCCAGCTTTTGTTTCTTGTAAGCGGCAAACCTTCCTTTCTCCAATGCCTCCCTGATCTCCTCCATCATCGTGTTGTAGAAATATAGATTATGAAGGACACACAATCGCATACCAAGCATTTCTTTTGCCTTCAGAAGGTGTCTGATATATGCTCTGGAATATCTTGCACATGCCGGACAACTGCACCCTTCTTCGATCGGACGTGCATCCAGCTCGTATTTGGCATTAAAAAGGTTGATCTTGCCTGAATTTGTATATAGATGACCATGCCTGCCGTTTCTGGTCGGATATACACAATCAAAGAAATCCACACCGCGCTCCACCGCTTCCAGTATATTAGCCGGTGTACCTACTCCCATCAGATAAGTTGGTTTGTCCTGTGGCAGATAAGGAACCGTTTCCTCGATCACATGATACATCTGTTCATGGCTCTCTCCTACTGCCAGGCCGCCGAGAGCATATCCGTCACACTCCATTTCCGTGATCCTTTTCGCATGATCGATTCTGATATCATCATACACAGCGCCCTGGTTAATACCAAAAAGGAGCTGCTTCTTATTGATCGTATCTTCCAGGCCGTTTAACCGTTCCATTTCTTTCTTACACCGCTCCAGCCATCTGGCCGTGCGTGATACGGATGCCTCCACATAATGTCGGTCTGCGACACTGGAAGGACATTCATCAAATGCCATGGCAATGGTGGATGCCAGATTAGACTGGATCTGCATGCTCTCTTCCGGGCCCATGAAAATCTTCCTGCCGTCTATATGAGAATTAAAATACACACCCTCCTCTTTGATCTTACGGAGTCCTGCCAGCGAAAAGACCTGAAAACCACCGGAATCAGTCAAGATCGGCCGTTCCCATGACATAAACTTGTGCAGACCTCCAAGCTGCTTTACGATCTGATCACCCGGACGGACATGGAGATGATATGTGTTGGATAACTCCACTTGCGTCTTGATCGTCTCCAGATCTTCCGTAGAGACAGCCCCCTTGATCGCTGCTGCAGTGCCGACATTCATAAATACAGGGGTCTGAATCGTGCCGTGCACGGTTGTAAGCTGCGCACGTTTGGCCCTGCCTTCCGTTTTTATTATCTTATACATATATGATCATGCCCTTTCCAATACCCGTAATCTAAAGTAAACGATATCATATGTTAAGAACAATAGCATCATGTGATCAGACACTATAGTCACTGCTCTTATAAATATTTATCCCAAAATTCTTCCAGACAGATTTCTTCCTCCTGCATTACAGTCGCAGCCTCTTTACCTACATATCTAAAATGCCAAGGTTCATATTCTATGCTGGTAATATATTCTTTGTCCTTAGGGTAACGCAATGTAAATCCATACTCACTGCTATGTTCCGCCAGCCATTTACCTGCTTCGGTTTCCCCGAAGCCTTCATCAAGATATTTGTAAGTATCACAGAAAATATCAAGCGCCAATCCGATCTGATGTTCACTGGCCCCTGGTACGGTTACAGTTTGAGAAGCCAGTTTATAAGCATCCATGTAAGACATTCCCTGTCCCATATAGATTTTCACCTTCTTGTTAAAAAGAAATTCCTGCCGGTTCAGATCTCTGTATGGCGAACAGATCTCCAGATTAATACCCTCATCTTTCGCGGCCTGCATCATCGTAAGCAAATCTTCGATGATTCGCGCATCACATTTCATGTTTCCCTTGATCGTTCCGAAGTCAAAACTGTATCCTTCCGGTATAGGATGTTGTTTGTTGATGAGAACAAGCCGCCAGTCAGATTCGTCAAATTCATAATCTTCTTCTATTTCTTGCTGTACTCCCTTCCCGGACGCATAAGCATCTTGGCTTTCCAAAATATCATCGATCGTATATGTATCTATTCCCTCAGCATCGTCTTCTATGTCGTATTCCACATCCAGATCCTCATCCTCCAAAAGGATCTGCTCTGTCGGAACCCTCTCGGATTCCACTGCCAGTGAGACATCTGAATCACCTACGATCTCTCCGTAGACTTCCTGAGCCTTCGTAAAGCTTGTCCTCTCTGCAAATACCGCAAAGGAAAAACTACAACTGCTCATAAAAAAGCCTACGACAAATGCCACACTGGCATATCGTTTGGTATTTGTCGCAAAATGTCGGCAGGCATGATAAACCCCTAAAATGACAGACAACATGATAAGACAGGGATAGTGCAGTCTTTTATGTCTCTTTGCTATTGCAGTAAATTTGATGATCGCTCTTTCTCGGAATGTCTTTTTCATTGGAATCCTCGGGTTCGTTCAAATTATGATAGTAATATACTTTGATTTTGATCATTTCACAAAATACATTTGCTGTTTAATTATAATAACATATAAAATTTATTTGTACACCTTTTTTATGTAAATCTATTTATATTTTTTTACGGATCGATGGCCAACTATACCGAGCCTATTTATACGTGGACTCATTTCAACATTGTCTAACATTATCTGCTACAGGGTCAGCACATGAAATTATATTTCGCTAAATCGGACGTGCCTGGCACTATTTCTTTTCCTTGAGCACATTAGGGCTCTAAATTGTTGAAATAAGTAATGTACATTATGCTGCTGTCTGTGTTATCATATTGCAGTGTAACATAAGGCTGATGTTATGTTAACAGTGTCTTTTACCAACAATTAGCATGGTCATTTGGCTATTATCCTCTGTTTTCATCAACAATAACGGTTGATATTTTTAAAATGCAGGTTTTCTTTCATAATTTTTACAGATAATTGCATGTTTTGATGTTTATTTACACACATTTCGATTATTTGATTATTTTTTACAAAAATCAGGTCCAGCCTCCTTAGATATGGCATTGATATAAAGTGTAAAATGGAAGCTAAATTCTAGGAGTACAGCA